>Ga0207426_1000088_pt1 | contig 287526 bp, 253 predicted proteins | sample AraplaMF_Cvi_mMS_FD_184265 | JGI IMG/M metagenome (GOLD analysis project Ga0207426, IMG submission 184265) | Arabidopsis root microbial communities from the University of North Carolina, USA - plate scrape MF_Cvi_mMS (SPAdes) (version 2) | ecosystem: Host-associated > Plants > Roots >...
TGGCGCCTTCCCGCACGAAGCGCTCGGCGATGCCCTTGCCGAAGCCTGACGCCGCGCCGGTGACGATGGCCACCTTGCCTTCGAGCCGCATGCCCTGTCCCTCTGTCCTGGTCGTGTGGTCGTGCCGCGGGAGGGGCGCCGCTCGATGCCTGGCGCCTGGCCCGCCGTCTTTTCCGGTGAAGCCCCGGACCGTCGAATGGCCGGACTATAGGGGCAGGGCGGCCTGGGCGGCAGGCCAATGTCCGCCGAGGAGGTATGAGCCGGGCGCGGATCTTCGGCCGCGCCCGGTCCCACTAACCGTGGCGGATTGCGATGGTCTTGGTCACGCTGAAATGGTCCAGCCCCTCCATCGCCTTCTCGCGGCCGAAGCCGGAGCGCTTCATGCCGCCGAAGGGCAGCTCGACGCCGCCGCCGGCGCCGTAGTTGTTGACGAAGACCTGGCCGGCCCGGACCCGGCGGGCGCAGCGCAGCTGGCGGGCGCCGTCGCGGGTCCAGACCCCGGCGACCAGGCCGAACTCGGTGCCGTTGGCCAGCCGGACCGCCTCCTCCTCGTCGCGGAAGCGCAGCACCGCCAGCACCGGGCCGAACACCTCCTCCTGCGCCAGCGGGTGGCCGGGCGGCACGTCGCCGACCAGGGTCGGCACCTGGTAGAAGCCGCCGGCCGGGGCGTTCGGGGACAGGCGGCCCTCGGCCAGCACCGGCAGCCCGTCGGTCCGGGCGCGCTCGAGATGGCCGCGCACCCGCTCCTGCTGCCGGGCGCTGATCAGCGGACCGCAATCCGGGTCGCGATCCCAGGGTCCCGTCTCCAGCGCCCTGAAGCGCTCGCCCAGCGCGGACAGGAACTCGTCGGCGATGCCGTCTTGCAGCAGCAGGCGGCTGCCGGCCGAGCAGGTCTGGCCGGCATTCTGCACGATCGCGGCGGTGACGAAGGGCAGGGCGGCCTCGGCATCGGCGTCGTCGAACACCAGCTGCGGCGACTTGCCTCCAAGCTCCATCGTCACCGGTCGGTTGAACGCGGCCGCGGCGGCCTGGATCGCGGCGCCGGTGGCGGGCGACCCGGTGAAGCTGATGTGGTCGATGCCCGGATGCGCCGCCAGCGCGGCCCCGGCTTCGGCGCCCAGGCCGGTGACGACGTTCAGCGCGCCCGGCGGCAGCCCGGCCTCCAGCGCCAGCTGGGCGATGCGCAGCGGCGTCAGGCAGGCGTCCTCGGCCGGCTTCAGCACGCAGGCATTGCCGGCCGCCAGCGCGCCTCCGACCGTGCGGCCGAAGATCTGCGCCGGATAGTTCCACGGGATGACGTGGCCGGTGACGCCGTAGGGCTCCTTCACCGTCAGCACGGTGTAGCCGTCGAGATACGGCAGGGTGGTGCCGTGATGCTTGTCGCAGGCGCCGCCGTAGAACTCGAAATAGCGGGCGCAGGCGGTGATGTCGGCCTTGGCCTGCTTGACCGGCTTGCCGGCATCGGCGGCCTCGAGCGGCCACAGCGTCTCGAAATCGGTCTCGATGGCGCGTCCGATCCGGGTCAGGATGCGGCCGCGCTCGACCGCCGGCATCCGGCCCCAGGCCCCGTCGTCGAAGGCGCGCCGGGCGGCCCGGACCGCTGCATCGATCTCGGCCGCGCCGCCACGGGCCAGGCTGTCGAACGCCGCCCCGGTCGACGGGTCGATCACCGGAATGGTGCGGCCGTCCTCCGCGCCGTTCCAAATTCCATCGATCAGAATTGTTTTCGGACCTATCATGACGTTCTTTCTGTCTCTGGACCGTTCGGCGTGGCGGGGCAGCTCGGCACGTCGTTGCGTTTAAGACGAATTCTTGTTGCGGGCTATTGTGAAGATGGATGCCTCCATGGGCCACGAGACCGCCATGGCGCCCCTCGCTGAACCGCAGGCGGCCGACCCTGCTGCCGTGCTCCTGGTCGAGGACATGCCGGCGCTGGCGCGGCTCTACATCGAGACCCTGTCCAAGGTCGGCGTCGCCGTCGATCATGCCGAGACCGGGGCGGATGCGCTCGCGGCGCTGGCGCAGGGGCGCTATGCGACCGTGCTGCTCGACCTGAACCTGCCCGACATGAACGGCATGGAGATCCTGGCGCATATCCGAGAGCAGCAGATCCCGGTCGCGCCGATCGTGATCACCGCCCATGGCTCGGTCAACATCGCGGTCGAGGCGATGCGGCTCGGCGCCTTCGACTTCCTGGTCAAGCCCTTCCCGGGCGACCGGCTGACCGTGACCGTACGCAACACGCTGGAGCGGATGCGGCTGCAGCGCGAGGTCGAAGCCTGGCGCGAGGACCTCGGCCGCGACCGCTATTACGGCTTCATCGGCCGGTCGCTGGCGATGCAGGCGGTGTACCGGATCATCGATTCGGCGGCGGCGTCGAAGGCCACCGTGTTCGTCACCGGCGAAAGCGGCACGGGCAAGGAGCTGTGCGCCGAGGCGGTGCACCGCCGCAGCCCGCGGCGCGACGAGCCCTTTGTGGCGCTGAACTGCGGCGCCATCCCGCGCGACCTGATGGAATCGGAGATCTTCGGCCATGTGAAGGGCGCCTTCACCGGCGCGGTGGCTGACCGCGAGGGCGCCGCGGTCCGGGCCGATGGCGGCACACTGTTCCTGGACGAGATCTGTGAGCTGCCGCCGGAGCTGCAGACCAAGTTGCTGCGCTTCCTGCAGACCGGGCAGGTCACGGCGGTCGGTGGCAGCCGCGAGCGCAAGGTCGATCTGCGCATCGTCTGCGCCACCAACCGCGACCCGGCCGAGGAGGTGCGCCTGGGCCGGTTCCGCGAGGACCTGTACTACCGCCTGCTGGTGATCCCGGTCACCCTGCCGCCGCTGCGCGAGCGCGAGGACGACGTGCTGCTGATCGCGCGCCAGTTCCTGCGCGACTACGCGGCGGAGGAGGGCAAGAGCTTCAGCGATTTCGACCTCGAGGTGGCGGAGGACCTGCAGCGCTACGCCTGGCCGGGCAATGTCCGCCAGTTGCAGAACGTGATCCGCAACATCGTGGTGCTGCATGACGGGCCGCTGGTGACCCGGGCGATGCTGCCGCCGCCGGTGCGGACCCTGATCCCGGCGGCCCAGCCCAGCCGCCCGGCCGCCGAGCCGCCGCCGGCCGCCCCGAATGGCAAGGGGGCGGCTGTCCGGCCGCTGTGGATGATCGAGAAGGATGCGATCGAGGACGCGATCACGGCCTGCGCCGGCAATGTGCCGCGGGCCGCGGCGCTGCTCGGCATCAGCGCCTCGACCATCTACCGCAAGCGCCTGAACTGGGAGGCCGAGGGCCGGGGCTGAGCTATCGGCGCGGCGCCGGATGGACCAAGCGGAAGCGTTCGCAGAACACCGGCATGTCGAGCGCCGGCTCGCGGCCGATCTCGGCGCAGCGGCGGCCGAAATAGTCCCAGTGCGCCTCGCGCCAGAAAGCCAGCGAGCGGTCGCCTTCGCCCTCGTCACGGGCGAAGGCGGCGTCGACCCGGTCGAAGGGCAGCACCCGCACCTCGACCGTCTGCAGCACGCAATGCGGCGTGCCGGCGAAGTCGGTGATCAGGCTGTAGCCACCCGGCTTCGGCGTGCCGGCCTCGTCGGCGCCCCAGACCAACCCGGCGGTGGCGGTCTTGGTGCCGGCCAGCACCAGGTCCAGGAGCTCGCGCGCCAGCGCCTCGCTGTCGCCGAAATGCCAGCGGTCGTAGCGTTCGGGCAGGCCGAGCTCCGGCCGGGTGCGGCGGAGGTCGCGCCACCAGGCGTCGGCGATGTCGGTGATGGGCTGATCCTCCGGTGCAGGCCGGCCGTCAGGCGCGGCGCGGCACCGGCCGACAGAACAGCTCGGTCGTATACAGCAGCAGCGCCGCGGCGGGGAAGGCGAGGCCGACCCAGCTGACCAGCGACCAGCCGCCCGTGCTGAAGGTGCCGCTGGCGATGGCGGAGCCGACGGCGCCGCCGGCGAAGGCGCTGGCGACGTAGAGCCCGTTCATCCGGCCGCGGGCTTCCGGCGCCAGGGCGTAGATGGCGCGCTGGCCCAGCACCATGTTCGCCTGCACCCCGAAGTCGAGAAGGATGCCGGCGGCGGCCAGCAGCACCACCGACCCGGCGGCGCCGCCGGCCCAGGCCATGGCGAAGGCGGCGGCGACCGAGGCCAGGGCGCCGAAGGTGGCGGGTCGGGTCCAGCCGCGATCGGCGATGCGCCCGGCCAAGGGTGCCGCCAGAGCGCCGGCGGCGCCGACCAGGGCGAAGACGGCGATCCCGGCCTGGCTGTAGCCGAAACGCGAGCTGGCCAGCTCCAGCGGCACCGCGGTCCAGAACAGGCTGAAGCCGGCGAACAGCGCGGCCTGGTAGGCGGCGCGGCGCTGCAGGATCGGCGTGCGGCGGAACAGGGTGGCGAGCGAGCGCAGCACCTGGCCGTAGCTCGGCCCCGGCGCCGGCCGGTACTGCGGCAGGCGCCAGGCCAGCACCGCCAGCAGGCCGGCCATCAGCAGGGTGGAGAGGAAGAAGATGGCGCGCCAGCCGAACAGCTCGGCCACCACGCTGGCGACCGGCCGGGCCAGCAGGATGCCCAGCAGCAGGCCGCTCATGATGTTGCCGACGACCCGGCCGCGGGTCGCGTCGGGCGCCATATGCGCCGCCATCGGGATCAGGACCTGCGCCGCGACCGAGCTCAGGCCGATCAGCAGCGCCGCGAACAGGAAGATCCCGGCGCTCGGCGCCAGGGCGGCGATCAGCAGCGCGACCACGGTGCCCGACAGGGTGAGCACGACGAGGCGGCGGTTCTCGACCATGTCGGCCAGCGGCACCAGCAGGATCAGCCCGACGCCATAGCCGATCTGGGTCAGGGTGACGACCAGGCTGGCGGCGACGGTGCCGAGCCCGACCGAGGGCGCGATCAGCGCGATCAGCGGCTGGGCATAGTACAGGTTGGCGACGATGGCGCCGCAGGCGACCGCCATCAGGAACATCATCGCCGGCGTGATCGCCGGGACGGCAGGATGCGCGCGCTCGCCCATGGCGACGCCTCTCGGGCAACGGAATCGGTCAGAGAAGGATCAAATATAGAACGTCCGTGGCTGCTGCGGTGCACAAAAGTCCGACATGGCAGCGTTGAGGCAACGGCGCGGCTACCCCAGCCGGGCCCGCAGCCGGCGCAGCAACTTCGGCACGTCGGGCGGCTGGACGATGGCACCGCGGATCAGGCTGTCGAAATGCTCCGACAAAGCGCGGATATGCTCGGTCGAGTTGAACAGGAAATACATGCCGCCGAGATAGATCACGGCCCTGAGCGGCCCGAACACGGTCACCGGCACGGAATAGTGCTGCCGGCCGTCATAGAAGAACCAGCGGAAGGTCGGATACAGTTCCTCCACCAGCGCGATCATGTGGTCGAGCTGGCGGGCCCGGACCGCGGTGTCGAGGTCGTGCCAGATGCCCTCGCCGCGGGCGAAGCCCTCGATCGCCTGGATCGAGTTGCAGGCCTCCATGTCGGTCTCCGGCCGGCGCTGATAGGCCAGGCGGGCGGCCGCGGTCTCGATCCGCTGCTCCGGCCCCGCTCCGGCGAAATGCTCCAGCTCGTGCCGGATCACGTCGCGGTTCTTCAGCAGGTCGGGCAGCGTGGTCGCGACATGGCGGATCTTGTAGCCGATCGCCTCGCGGTGCCAGGCGACCAGCCGCTCGTCATCGGCCCATTGCGCGTCGCGCTCGATCGCCATCCGCTCCGGCAGGATGTCGGCGGAGAGGGGGCCGCGCTGGCTCAGCCCCAGCAGCCAGTCGATGCTGACCTGGCGGGCGGCCGCGATCGCCGCCAGGGTCTCGGCCCGCGGCAGCCGGTCATTCGCCGGCGACAGGATCTGCGACAGGGTCGACCGGTCCATCCCGGCCGCTGCGGCGAAGGCGCTGCGGCTCTGGCCGGAGGCGGCGATGATCTCCTCCAGCCGGGCGCGGAAGGTCTCGATCATGTCGTGGCGGGACTGCGCCATTGCGGGGTTTCCAAAACAATTTGTGCGGTTTCGCAACAGCTCGCATGAGAATACATCAATCGCATCGTTTTGTGCGCATTATCGCATTGCTGGGTGTGGCCGATTTACGAGACCGTGAAGTCCTGGGATGAGGATCCACATGACTGAAGCGGTGAAGCGAGCGAATTTCGAAGGACCGACCTGGGCGGTGGCCGCCGCGGCCTATGGCGGCTGGGCGGCGCTGCTGTGGTTCCATGCGTCACTGCCGGCGCCGCTGTTCATCGCCATCGGCGCGGTGCTGCTGGCCTGGCACGGGTCGCTGCAGCACGAGACCATCCATGGCCACCCGACCCGGTCGCGCCGGATCAACATGGCGGTCGGCTGGCCGCCGCTGTCGCTGTGGCTGCCCTATGCCAGCTATCGCGACCTGCATCTGCGCCACCACCGCGACGCGCATCTGACCTCACCAGTCGAGGATCCGGAAAGCTACTACGTCACCGACGACCATTGGTCGGCGCTCAGCCCGGCCGGGCGGGCGGTGCTGTACTTCAACCGCACGCTCTTGGGCCGCTTCCTGATCGGCCCGGCCCTGGCCTGGTACGGGCTGTGGGCGGAGGAGCTGCCGAAGCTGCGGCACGACCGCAAGGCGCGCAACGTCTGGGCGGCGCATCTGGCCGGCGCGGCCGCGGTGCTGGCCGTGGTCACCATCGGCTTCGGCATCTCGCCGATCCTCTATGTCGTCACCTGCTACGCGGGCACATCGGTGTCGCTGCTGCGGTCCTTCGCCGAGCACCGGGCCGGGCCGGAAGGGCTGCGCACCGCCGTGGTGTCGTCCGGATCGTTCTTCTCGCTCCTGTTCCTCAACAACAACCTGCATGTGGCGCATCACGCCCGGCCGGGCCTGGCCTGGTACCGGCTGCCGCGCTTCGCCGCCGCCAACGACTCCGCCGGCGTCGCCGCCCGCGGCGCCGGCCACTATCACGGTTATGGCGAGATCGCCCGGCGCTACCTGTTCCGCCCGGTCGACACGCCGGTGCATCCCGATTTCGACGCCGAGCGGCGCGCCCGGTGACGGCCGCGACCACGGCCGTGCCGGGCACGGCCAGCTTCCCGATGTACGACCTGCCGGAGGTGCGCTGGGCCACCGACGCGCTGTGGGCGGCGGTTGCCCGGCGCCTCTCGGCCGCGGGCATCGCGCCGGCGCCGGCCCTGGCTCGCGGTCCGGCGCTGCACGAGCTGTGGACCGACCCGGCGCTGCTGCTCAGCCAGACCTGCGGCAACCCCTATGTCCGGCACTATCGCGACCGGCTGCGGCTGGTGGCGACGCCCTGCTACGCCGCCCCGGGCTGCGATGGCCCGCGCTATCGCAGCCTCTTGGTGGTGCGTGCGGACGCGCCGGGCGACCGGCTGGCGGATTTCCAGGGCGCCGTCTGCGCCGTCAATGAGTGGGGCAGCCTGTCCGGCTGGGTGGCCCTGGCCGCGGCGCTGCCCGAACCGCCGGACCGGTTCTTCCGCGCCGCAGTGATCACCGGCGCCCATGCCGACAGCATGGCGGCGGTGGCGACGGGGCAGGCCGACATCGCCGCGATCGACTGCGTCACCCATGCGCTGCTGCAGCGGCACCGTCCCGCCGCCACCGTCGGGCTGCGCGTGATCGGCCAGACCGCGCTCGCGCCGGCCCTGCCCCTGGTGACCCGCCGTGACGCGGACGACCGGACGGTCGCGGCGCTGCAATCGGCCCTGCGCGGCGCCCTGGCCGACCCGGCGCTGGCCGAGGCCCGCGCGGCGCTGCTGATCGAAGGCATCGAGATCCTGGGCGAGGCGGACTACGACGCGATCCCGCCGCAGCCGGTCAGCATTCCTCCGGTCGCCGCTCCGTCTCGCCGCTCCGCCACAGCTCCAGCGCCCTGACGGTCTCGGCCACTCGGGCGCTGGCCACCTTCGCGAGCTCCTGGGCGCGGCCCGGCCGGCTGTCGCACTTGTCGCCCAGCGATTCGGCGGTATCGATCAAGGCCCGGGCGCCGCAGATCGCGGCGCAGGAGCGCAGGGCATAGGCCTCCAGCGCCAGGGCCTCGCGGTCGCCGGCGCCGGCCGCGGCGGCGATCGCGTCGGCGCGCTCGCGCAGCTCCTCGAGCAGGTCGTCGACCATCGCCCGGCGGGCGGCGTCGTCGAACCCGGACAGGTTGCGCTCCAGCGTCGCCGGGTCGAACTGGTATCGCGGACCGTTGCCGGTCATCCGTGCCTCCACCACCCCTCTCTCATATCGCTTCGCGGAGCTGCGAGTTCCAGGCGCGAAGCGACGCGTCTTGTATTTCGGAACGGCCGGTCCATATTTCGGTCATGGTTTCCCCTCCCGGCCGTCCCCGCGAATTCGACAAGGACACCGCGCTCGACGCGGCGATGGCCTTGTTCTGGCGCCAGGGCTACGAGGCGACGTCGCTGGACGACCTGACCCGGGCGATGGATCTCAGCCGCAGCAGCTTCTACGGCAGCTTCGGTTCCAAGCACGACGTGCTGCTAGCGGCGATCCAGCGCTACAACGACTCGCGCTTTGCCCAGCTGGAGCAGCGGGTGGCGGAAGAGCCGGACCCCGGCCGCGCCTTGCGCGCCGCGGTCGCCGGGATCTCCGGTGCCCGCGGCAGCCGCGACGGCTGCTTCCTGATCAACAGCGCGGTCGAGCTGGCGCCGCGCGACCCGGAGGTCGAGGCGCTGAGCCGACGTCATCTGGAGCGGCTCGAGGCGTTCCTGGCCGGGCTGCTGGCGCGGCAGGGCGGTGGCGAGGCCGGGACGATGGCCGCCCGGGCCCGCAGCCTGCTGGCGATCGCCTTCGGCGCCTGCGTGATGCACAAGGCGGGCACCGCGCCCGCTGCGATCGACGACCTCCTGGCCGCCGCCGAGCCGCTGATGCGGTGAGGCCGGCCGGATCCCACCCTCATGTTCTTCGGCTCAATTTTGGACCGAGCGGTCCCGAATTGAGCCTCCAACCGGAGAGAATGATGACTGTCCCGAAGCTGTTCACGCCGACCCGGATCGGCGACCTGGAACTGCCGAACCGGATCGTGATGGCGCCGCTGACGCGCAACCGGGCGCGACCCGACGGCGACGTACCGCATGCGCTGAACGCCGAATACTACGCCCAGCGCGCCACGGCCGGCCTCTTGATCACCGAGGGCACGCAGATCTCGCCGGAGGGCAAGGGCTATGCCTGGACTCCAGGCATCCACAGCCCGGAGCAGGTGGCCGGCTGGCGCCAGGTGACAGACGCCGTGCACAAGGCCGGCGGCCGGATCGCGGCGCAGCTGTGGCATGTCGGCCGGATCTCGCACACCGTGCTGCAGCCGGGCGGCGCGGCCCCGGTCGGGCCGTCGGCGATCGCCGCCGACAGCCGGGTCTTCGACGGCGAGGGCTTCGTCAATCCCTCGACGCCGCGGGCGCTGGAGACGGATGAGCTGCCGCGGATCGTCCGCGACTATGCCCAGGCCGCGCGCAACGCCAGGGAAGCCGGCTTCGACGCGGTCGAGATTCATGCCGCCAACGGCTACCTGCTGCACCAGTTCCTGGCTGACGGCACCAACAAGCGCACCGACGCCTATGGCGGTCCGGTCGCCAACCGGGCGCGGCTGCTGCTCGAGGTGGCCGAGGCGGTGGCCGAGGTCTGGACGCCCGGCCGGGTCGGCGTCCGGCTGTCGCCCTTCTCCAATTTCGGCGACATCGCCGACAGCGACCCGATGGCGACCTTCGGCCACGCCATCGAGGGGCTGAGCGGGCTCGGCCTCGGCTTCCTGCACCTGGTCGAGGGCCAGACCGGCGGCACCCGCGAGCTGCCGCCCGGCGCCGATCTCCAGGTGCTGCGCCGGCTGTTCAAGGGGAGCTACATCGCCAACAACGGCTATGACCGCGGCCTGGCGATCGAGGCGGTGGAGACCGGCCGCGCCGACCTCGTCGCCTTCGGCAAGCTGTTCATTGCCAACCCGGACCTGGTCGAGCGGCTGCGCCGCGACGCGCCGCTGAACACGCCGGACCAGGCCACCTTCTACGGCGGCGACGCCCGCGGCTACACCGACTATCCGGCGCTGGAGAAGGTCGCCGCCTGACCTAACCCGCCTTCGGCGCCGTCACCGCGGCGGCGTCGCGGGCGGTGTCGACGCCCAGGGTGAAGCCGGCATAGAAGCCGATGCCCAGGCCGAAGATCAGCGCCCAGACGGCGAACCAGCGCATTCCGCGCAGGCGCTGCTGCAGCTTATCGGTCTCGCTCATCGGCATTCTCACATCGGCTCGGCCGCCATCGCGGCCAGCTCATCGTCATCGGCGGTCTGCATCGCCCACAGCCGGGCGTACAGGCCGCCGCCGGCGATCAGCTCCGCATGGCTGCCGACCTCGGCCACGCGGCCATGGTCCAGCACATAGATCAGGTCGGCGTTGCGCACGGTCGACAGCCGGTGCGCGATCATCAGCGTGGTGCGGCCGGCCATCAGCTGGGTCAGCGCCGCCTGCACCTGCCGCTCGCTCTCGGTGTCCAGCGCCGAGGTCGCCTCGTCCAGCAGCAGGATCGGCGCGTTCTTCAGCATGGCGCGCGCGATCGAGAGGCGCTGGCGCTGCCCGCCCGACAGCTTCACCCCCTGCTCCCCGACCATGGTGTCGTAGCCCTTGGGCAGGCGCTGGATGAACTCGTGCGCCGCCGCCGCCCTGGCGGCGTCCTCGATCTCGTCCTGGCTGGCGCCGGGGCGGGAATAGCCGATATTGGCGCGCACCGTGTCGTCGAACAGGGTCACTTCCTGGCTGACCAGCGCCATGTGGTCGCGCAGCGAATGCAGGGTCAGGCCACGGACGTCGTGGCCGTCGATCGCGACCGTGCCCTCGGTGGCGTCGTAGAAGCGCGGGATCAGGTTCAGGATCGTCGACTTGCCGGCGCCCGACGGCCCGACCAGCGCCGCCGTCTTCCCGGCCGGCACCTCCAGCGTCACGCCGCGCAGCGCCGGGATCCTCGCACCGTAGGAGAAGTGGACGTCGGCCAGGGTGATGCGGCCCCGGCACTGGGTCAGCGCCATCGCGTCCGGCGCGTCGCGGATCGTCGGCACCGAATCGATCGTCTCGAACACCCGCTCGGCCGCGGCAAAGCCGGAGGACAGGGTGTTGTGCAGGTTGGCCAGCCGCTTCAGCGGCTCATAGACCATCAGCAGCGCGGCGATGAAGGCGAAGAACGACCCGGTGGTGCGCGACCCGGTGATCACCTCGTTGCCGCCGTACAGGATGACGATGACAATGGCCACGCCCGACAGGATCTCCAGGATCGGGTTGGTGGCCGAGCTGATCCGCATCGCCTTCTGCCGCAGCCGCGAGACCTCGTTGATGATCTTGGCGGCGCGGCCGGTCTCGCGCTCCTCGGCGTTGTAGGCCTTGACGTGGCGGATGCCCTGGAAGACCTGGCCGAGATGGTTGTTCAGCGAGCCATACTGGGTGAAGGTCTTGCCGGTGATCTTGCGGATGCGCTTGCCGATCTGCATCACCGGGATCACGGTCAGCGGGAAGATGATGAAGGTCACCGCCGCCAGCTCGATATCGGTGTAGAACATCACCGCGACCAGCGCGACCAGCGACAGCAGGTCGCGGCCGAAGCCGGTGATGCCGGTCGCCACCGCGCCGTACATCGCCTGCACGTCGTTGGTGAAGTGGCTGACCATCCGGCCCGAGGTGGTCTCGTGGAAGGTGGCGAGGTCGGCCCGCACCCGGTTGCGGAACATCCGCACCTGCAGCTCGGCGATGATCAGCCGGCCGACATTGTTCAGAATCACGCCCTGGGCGTAGCCGGTGGCGGCCTTGACCACGAAGATCGTCATCACCGCGGTGGCCAGCGGCCACAGCAGGGCGGCGTTCCGGTCGGTGAAGATGCCGTCGATGACCGGTTTCATCACCCAGGCGGAGGCCGCCGTCGCGGCGGCCGTCAGCGCCATGCACAGCAGCGCCAGCGCCACCTTCGGCCAATGCGGCCGGATGTAGTTGCGCAGCAGCCGCTGGCTGATCTCGCGGTCGCTCATCCGCCGCGGCTGCGGCTTCTTGTCCTTGCGCTTGACCAAGGTGATCCGGGTGCTGGTGTCTGGCGCGCCGTTAAACCACGGCCCCGGCTCCGCTTCAACCTTGCGGCCCGTTCCGCTCACCGGCACCATCATGCGATAAGGCCGGGCTGCGGCCCGAGAAAGTCCGTGGGGAGACCGATATGACGGAGGCGTTTGCCTCGGAACGCCCGAATGCCTGGGCCAAGCTGTACCCGCCTGCGATCGATTGGTCCCAGCCGATCGAGCCGCGGCCGCTCTACGCCATCCTCGATGACGCCGTGGCGCGGTTCGCCAACCGCCCCTGCGCCACCTTCATGGACAAGACCCTGACCTACGGCCAGATCGGCGACCTGGTCGCCCGCGCCGCCAAGGGCTTCCAGGCCGCCGGCATCGTCAAGGGCAGCCGGGTCGGCCTGTTCCTGCCGAACTGCCCCTATTATGTGATCAGCTATTTCGCGCTGCTGAAATGCGGCGCGGTGGTGGTCAACTTCAACCCGCTCTATGTCGAGCGCGAGCTGATCACCAAGATCGACGACAGCGGCACCGAGATGATGGTGACGCTGGATCTGGCGCAGTTGCACAACAAGCTGCTGCCGCTCTTGGGCCGCACTGCGCTGAAGCGGATCCTGGTCTGCCCGATGGCGGGCGTGCTGCCCTTCCCGAAGAACCTGCTGTTCCCGATCGTCAAGCGGCGCGAGGTGGCGAAGGTGCCGAAGGACGGCCGGCACCTGCGCTGGACCGATCTGGTGCGCAACGACGGCCGCTTCGCCCCGGTCGCGATCGTGCCCGAGGACGACTTGGCGGTGCTGCAATACACCGGCGGCACCACCGGCACGCCCAAAGGGGCGATGCTGACCCATTTCAACCTCTACGCCAACGCGGTCCAGGCCGGCTGCTGGTTCGAGGGCGTGGTCCCGGGCCAGGAGCGGATGCTGGGCGTGCTGCCCTTCTTCCACGTCTTCGCCATGACCGTGGTGATGAACCTGTCGATCTGGGCGGGGGCGGAGATCATCATGCTGCCGCGCTTCGAGCTCGAGACCGTCATGAAGACGATCCACGACAAGAAGCCGACCCTGTTTCCGGCGGTGCCCACCATCTACACCGCGATCGCCAACTTCCCCGAGCGTGCGAAATACGACCTGTCCTCGCTGAAGCGCTGCATCTCGGGCGGCGCGCCGCTGCCGGTCGAGGTCAAGCACGCCTTCGAGGCGGCCACCGGCTGCAAGCTGGTCGAGGGCTACGGCCTGTCGGAAAGCTCGCCGATCGCCACCTGCAACCCGCTGTTCGGGGTGAACAAGACCGGCTCGATCGGCATTCCCGTGCCGCAGACGGCGATCGAGATCGTGTCGCTGGAGGACCGCACCACGGTGGTGCCGACCGGCGAGCGCGGCGAGGTCTGCATCCGCGGGCCGCAGGTGATGAAGGGCTATTGGAACCGGCCGGAGGACACGGCGGATGTGCTGCGCAACGGCCGCCTGCACACCGGCGACGTCGGCACCATGGACGAGGACGGCTACACCTTCATCGTCGACCGGATCAAGGACATGATCCTGTGCTCCGGCTTCAACGTCTATCCGCGCAATGTCGAGGAGGCGATCTACCTGCACCCGGCGGTCGAGGAATGCATCGTCGCCGGCCTGCCCGACCCCTATCGCGGCCAGACGGTGAAGGCCTACATCAAGCGGCGCGCCGGCCAGAGCCTGACCGCCGAGGGGCTGGTCGAGTTCCTCAAGGACAAGCTGTCGCCGATCGAGATGCCGAAGCTGGTCGAGTTCCGCGACACGCCGCTGCCGAAGACGCTGATCGGCAAGCTGTCGCGCAAGGCGGTGCTGGAGGAAGAGGCGGCGAAGGCGGCCGCGGCACCGAAGGAGGCGCGCACCGGCACCTGAGCGCTTCCGATTGACCCGTGCCTCGGGCTGCGGTACTTTACGTTTACGTAAACGGCATGCAGCAAACGCAGTCAGAGGCAGGGCGCCATGGAGGCGGACATCAGCGAGAAGGCGGAGGTCGAACAGCGCAGCTATTCGATCGGCGATCTCGCCGCGGCCTTCGACATCACCCCGCGCAGCATCCGGTTCTACGAGGACGAAGGCCTGCTGTCGCCCGAACGGGCCGGCCTGACCCGCATCTACAGCCATCGCGACCGGGCCCGGCTGGCGCTGATCTGCCGCGGCAAGCGCCTCGGCTTTTCCCTGGCCGAGATCCGGGAGTTCCTCGACCTCTATGACCGCGAGCACGGCCAGGTCGGGCAGATGTCCTATTTCCTCGGCCGCGCCCGGGCCCGGCGCGCCGCCCTCGAGACCCAGCTGGTCGACGTGCAGCAGACGATCGAGGACCTGAAGCGCATCGAGGACGAGATCGTCGGTTTCCTGAAGCGGGAAGGCGCGCTGCCGGAAGGCTGAGCCGCCGCCCATCCGCGGGCGCGGCCCGCGACAAGAAAATCTGAGGAGCTTGAGACCACCATGGACAAGAGCGTCGTCATCGCCGGGTTCAAGCGGTCGCCGCATCACTTCGCCAACAAGGGCGACCTGCGCCGGGTGCGGCCCGACGACCTGGTCGCCGACGTGATCAAGGCGCTGGTCGCCGAGACCAAGGTCGACCCCGAGGCGATCGAGGACCTGATCCTCGGCTGCGCTTTCCCGGAGGGCGAGCAGGGCTTCAACATGGCCCGCATGGTCGTGTTCTTGGCCGGTCTGCCGCAGTCGGTCGGCGGCGTCACCGTCAACCGCTACTGCGGGTCGTCGATGCAGGCGATCCACCAGGCGGCCGGCGCGATCCAGATGGGCGCGGGCGAGGCCTTCCTCTGCGCCGGGGTCGAGAGCATGACCCGGGTGCCGATGATGGGCTTCAACCCGGCGCCGAACCCGAAGCTGGCGGCCGAGATGCCGCAGGCCTATTTCAACATGGGCGTGACCGCCGAGAACCTGGCGGTGAAGTACCAGATCACCCGCGAAAGCCAGCAGGACTTCGCCATCCGCTCGCAGCAGCGCGCGGCCAAGGCCTGGGCCGAGGGCCGCTTCGCCGGCGAGGTCGTGGCGATCGCGACGAAGGACGGCACGGTCGACCGCGACGGCACCATCCGCCCCGACACCAGCCAGGAAGGCCTGTCCGGGCTGAAGCCGGCCTTCGACCAGAATGGCACGGTGACCGCCGGCACCTCCAGCCCGCTGACCGACGGCGCCTCGGCGACGCTGGTCACCAGCGAGGCCTTCGCCAAGGCGGCGGGGCTGCCGGTCCTGGCCCGGATCAAGTCGATCGCGGTGTCGGGCTGCGCGCCGGAGATCATGGGCATCGGCCCGGTCGGCGCCAGCCGCAAGGCGCTGAAGCGCGCCGGGCTGACGATCGGCGACATCGACGTGGTCGAGCTGAACGAGGCCTTCGCCGCCCAGGCACTGGCGGTGGGCCGCGACCTCGAGCTCGACTGGGGCAAGACCAACATCGACGGCGGCGCCATCGCGCTCGGTCACCCGCTCGGTGCCTCGGGCGCCCGGATCACCGGCAAGGCCGCGTCGATCCTGAAGCGGGAGGGCAAGGAGCTGGCCCTCGCCACCATGTGCATCGGCGGCGGCCAGGGCATCGCCACGGTGCTCGAGGCCGCCTGACCTTCTGACGATTTCCGCGCCCCCAACCCCTTTCCCGTCATTCCCGCGAAAGCGGGAATCTCGTCGAGCACTTCGGGAGATCCCCGCTTTCGCGGGGATGACGACAGGGGTGAAGGGAGGGCGACCAGGGAGCTGAACATGGACATCAAGCAAGTCGCGGTGATCGGCGCCGGGGTGATGGGCAGCGGCATCGCCGCCCATTTCGCCAATGCCGGCGTGCCGGTGCTGCTGCTCGACATCGTGCCCAAGGGCGCCACAAACCGGAACGCCGTCGCCGAGGGCGCCCTGGCGCGCATGGCCAAATCCGACCCGGCGCCCTTCATGTCGAAGGCGGTGGCGAAGCTGGTCACCCCCGGCAACACCGAGGACGACCTGGGCAAGCTGGCCGGCTGCGACTGGATCGTCGAGGCGGTGCTGGAGGATCCGGCGGTCAAGCAGGATCTCTACGCCCGGATCGAGACCGTGATGAAGCCGGGGGCGGCCGTCTCCTCCAACACCTCGACCATCCCGCTGGCGATCCTGACCGAGGGCCGGTCGGAGGCATTCCGGCGCGGCTTCCTGATCACCCATTTCTTCAACCCGCCGCGCTACATGCGCCTTCTGGAGCTGGTGACGGGGCCGGAGACCGATCCGGCGCTGGTTGCCGATATCCGGAGCTTCGCCGATCTCCGCCTCGGCAAGGGCGTGGTCGACTGCAAGGACACCCCCGGCTTCATCGCCAACCGCATCGGCACCTACTGGATCCAGTCGGCGGTCAACGCCGCCTTCGACCTCGGCCTGACGGTGGAGGAGGCGGATGCGGTGGCCGGCCGGCCGATGGGCGTGCCCAAGACCGGCGTGTTCGGGCTGATCGACCTGGTCGGGCTGGATCTGATGCCGCACATCGCCAAGAGCCTGCTGGCGACGCTGCCCAAGGATGACGGGTATCGCGAGATCTACCGGGTCGAGCCGGCGATCGAAAAGCTGATCGCCGAGGGCTACACCGGCCGCAAGGGCAAGGGTGGCTTCTACCGCCTCAGCAAGGCCGCCGACGGTGCCCGTGTGAAGGAGAGCGTCGACCTCAGGACCGGCGCCTGGGCGAAGTCCGACAAGCCGAAGCTGGAGGCGGTGGAAGAGGCGCGCCGCGGCGGGCTGAAGGCGCTGGTCGTCTTCGACGACAAGACCGGGCACTACGCCGCCCGCGTCCTGGGCCAGACCCTGTCCTATGCCGCAGGCTTGGTGCCGCAGATCGCCGACACCGTGGTGGCGGTCGATGAGGCCATGCGCCTGGGCTACAACTGGAGCTACGGCCCGTTCGAGCTGATCGACCAGGTCGGCGCCGACTGGCTGATCGGCTGGCTGGAAAGCCAGGGCAAGCCGGTGCCGGCTCTGCTGAAGGCGGCGCAGGGCCGCAGCTTCTACCGGGTCCAGGACGGCAAGCTGCAGTATCTCACCACCAGCGGCGACTATGCCGAGGTGACGCGGCCGGACGGCGTGCTGCTGCTGGCCGACATCAAGCGCACCGCCAAGCCGATCGCCCGGAACGGGTCGGCGGCACTGTGGGACATCGGCGACGGCGTCACCTGCTTCGAGTTCACCTCGAAGATGAACAGCCTCGACGACCAGACCATGGCCCTGCTGGCCGAGGCCATCCGCATCACCGCGTCGAAACACAAGGCGATGGTGATCTACAACGAGGGCACCAACTTCTCGGTCGGCGCCAATCTCGGCCTTGCCCTGTTCGGCATCAACATCGCCCTGTGGCCGCAGATCGAGGCCCTGGTGAAGGGCGGCCAGGATGCCTACAAGGCGCTGAAATTCGCGCCGTTCCCGACGGTGGCCGCGCCGTCCGGCATGGCGCTGGGCGGCGGCTGCGAGATCCTGCTGCACGCGGCCGCGATCCAGGCCCATGCCGAGACCTATTGCGGCCTGGTCGAGGTCGGCGTCGGGCTGATCCCCGGCTGGGGCGGCTGCAAGGAGATGCTGTTGCGCGCCTATGGCCAGCCGAAGCGGCCGGGCGGGCCGATGCCGCCGCTGGGCCAGGTGTTCGAGACCATCGGCACGGCGAAGGTCGCGAAGTCGGCCTTCGAGGCGAAGGAGCTGCTGTATCTCCGCCCGGCCGACGGCATCACCATGAACCGCGACCGCCTCCTGGCCGACGCCAAGGCCCGCGCGCTCGCCATGGCCGAAGGCTACCAGCCGCCGAAGCCGGCCGAGGAGATCCGCCTGCCGGGCCCGACCGGCAGGACCGCCTTCGCCCTGGCGGTCGCCGACCTGGCGCGCACCGGCAAGGCCACGCCTTATGACATCGTCGTCTCCGACAGGCTGGCCAACGTGCTGTCCGGCGGCGACACCGACATCACCGAAAAGCTGACCGAGGACGACGTGCTGGCGCTGGAGCGCGAGGCGTTCACCGCGCTGATCCGGGCCCCCGGCACCATCGCCCGGGTCGAGCACATGCTGGCCACCGGCAAGCCGCTGCGGAACTGAGAGGATCTGACGATGCCCAGCTACAAGGTTCCGCTCGACGACATCCGCTTCGTGCTGCACGAGCTGCTGGACGTCGGCCAGCTCGCCAAGCTGCCTGGCTATGAGGAGGCGACGCCCGACACGGTCGACGCCATCCTGGAGGAGGCGGCGCGCCTGGCCGAGACCGAGCTGGCGCCGCTGAACCAGCCCGGCGACGAGGAAGGCTGCCGCTTCGAGAACGGCGTGGTCTACACGCCAAAGGGCTTCAAGGAGGCGTACCGGACATTCGCCGAGGGTGGCTGGACCGGCCTGTCCGCCGACCCGGCCTTCGGCGGCCAGGGCATGCCCAAGGCGGTGAACGTCGTGATCGAGGAGGTGCTGTCCTCCGCCAACTCCTCCTTCGGCATGTATCCCGGCCTGTCGCAGGGCGCCTACAACGCGCTCGCGGCCTATGGCGACGAGGGGCAGAAGGCGACCTATCTGCCGAAGCTGGCCGACGGCACCTGGTCCGGCACGATGTGCCTGACCGAGCCGCATTGCGGCACCGATCTCGGCCTGATCCGCACCAGGGCGGAGCCAACCGGTGATGACACCTACAGCATCACCGGCACCAAGATCTTCATTTCGGCCGGCGAGCACGACCTGACCGAGAACATCGTCCATCTGGTGCTGGCGCGGCTGCCCGACGCCCCGCCGGGGATCAAGGGCATCAGCCTGTTCGTGGTGCCGAAATTCCTGCCGAAGGAGGAGGGCGGGGCGGTTGCCGCCGGCGCGCGCAACGGCATCGCCTGCGGCTCGATCGAGCACAAGATGGGCATCAAGGCCTCGTCCACCTGCGTGATGAATCTCGACGGCGCCACCGGCTGGCTGGTCGGCGAGAGGCACAAGGGCATGCGGGCGATGTTCGTGATGATGAACACCGCCCGGCTCGGCGTCGCCATGCAGGGGCTCGGCATCGCCGAGGTCGCCTATCAGAACGCCGTAACCTACGCCCGCGACCGGCTGCAGGGCCGCGCCTTGTCCGGCCCGAAGGCACCGGACAAGCCGGCCGACCCGATCATCGTCCATCCCGACGTGCGCAAGAACCTGCTGACCGGCAAGGCCTTCGCCGAGGGCGCGCGGGCGCTGGGCTACCTGGTCGGCCTCAACATCGACCTCTACACCAAGCACCCCGACCCGGCGGTCCGGGAGAACGCGAACGACTTCGTGTCGCTGATGACGCCGATCCTCAAGGCGTATTTCACCGATATGGGGCTGGAGGTCGCGGTCCGGTCGCAGCAGGTGCTTGGCGGCCACGGCTACATCCGAGAATCGGGGATGGAGCAGTTCGTCCGCGATGCCCGCATCTTCCAGATCTATGAGGGCGCCAACGGCATCCAGGCGCTGGACCTGGTCGGCCGCAAGATGCCGCAGGACATGGGAAAGCTGCTGCGCAGCTTCTTCCATCCGGTCGACGCCTTCATCCGCGAGGCGGCGGAGGACGAGGCGATGCTGGAATTCGTCGGCCCGCTGGCCAAGGCTTTCGGCAAGCTGCAGCAGGCCACCGCCTGGATCGCCCAGAAGGGCCTGAAGGACCCGGAGGAGGCCGGCGCCGCCTCGTCCGACTACCTCAAGCTGTTCGCCCTGGTGGCGCTGGGCTGGATGTGGGCGCGGATGGCCAAGGTCGCCCTGGAGAAGGCGCCAGGTGCCGGCGACCGCGCCGGCTTCTACGACGCCAAGCTGAAGACGGCGCGGTTCTTCATGCAGCGCATGCTGCCGGAGACCGGGTCGCTGTTCATCCAGATCATGGCCGGCAAGGCGCCCCTGATGGCGCTGGAGGCCGAGGCGTTCTGATCGGAACGCCTGGATTCCCCTTTTCTGTCATTGCCGGGCTTGACCCGGCAATCCAGGGGCCACCCGGAGTGGCTTCGACATCTCCGGATGCCCGGGCATGACAAAAAGGAGGGATGGGCGAGGAAATCGCATGAACCTCTATCTCCGCCTCATCCGGGTCGTGGTCGCGGCGCTGTTCGGCCGCCGGCTGACCCTGCTCGACGACAGCGTGGTGCGGTTCCGGGTCTGGCCGAATGACCTCGATTTCAATCTGCACATGAACAACGGCCGGTACCTGACGGTGATGGATCTCGGCCGCACCGACCTGATGCTGCGGGTCGGGCTGTTCGGCCTGTTGTGGCGCCGGCGCTGGGCGCCGGTGCTGGGCGGGGCGACCATCCGCTACCGCCGCTCGCTCGCCGCCTTCGCCGGCTACCGGCTGCGCAGCCGGCTGCTCGGCTGGGACGAGAAGTGGCTGTATCTCGATCAGAGCTTCGAGGACGCGACCGGCGCCGTCGCCGCCCATGCCGTGGTCAAGGCCGTGTTCCGCCGCCGCGGCGGCACGGTGCCGACGGCGGAGATCGCCGCCGCCTTCGGCTGGACCGGTCCCTCGCCCGCGCTGCCGGCCTATGTCCAGGCGCTGCGCGACGGCGAGGAGGCGATGCGCGAAGGCCTGCGCGAAGGGCCCCGCGCCGCCTGATCTTCGCCTTGTTCCCGCCGCGACGCCGGGCCAGTCTGGCGCCGGACTCAGACGGGGGAGGGGACGGATGAGATTCCTGGCAGGCCTGGTCGTCGCCGCATCGCTGGCAACCCTGTCCGCATCGCCGGCCGCCGCGGCCGCATCGCCGGACCCCAAGGCGCTGGCCGAGGCGATCTCTGCGATCTTCGTGCCGCTCGGCCTTGCCAGCGCCGTGGTCGCGAGTTGCGACCGGATCGACACCTCCAACGCCGAGGCTCATGCCGCGGCGCTGCGGGCCTGGCGCGAGGCGAACGACGCCGACGGGCTGGAGCGGCTGGTCGAGCGGGTCATGGCGCAGAATGACGCTGTCGCCAAGGCCCGATCGAAGCTCGACGCCGCGCTCCAGTCCCAGGCTGATGCGCTGGTGCAGAAGATGCCGCTGGCGTGCGGCGCCCTGCCGACGGTGTTCGGCGGGACGACCTTTGCGCTCGCCGCCAAGACCGGGCCCGCCCGCGGCGTGCTGGAGGCCTTTGTCGGGACCGGGCCGAAGCCGAAGACGCTGTACACGGTGGGCCAGCTCTCGGCGCTGGCGGCCGAGGCCCGGCGCCAGGCGCCCGGGGACGAGGACGAGAAGACCGACTGGGCCTCCAACCTCCTGGGCCGGCTCGGGGTGATCGCGGTCTCCGGCCGGGCCGTCGACGACGACCGGCTGCAGCAATGGACCGTCGACCAGCAGTCGCTGTGGACCGCGTCCTGCGACTTCGACGACGAGGCCGAGGAGAAGCTATTCGCCCGGGAGCAGGGCCGCGACGTCGTCGTCGCCGGCCGGATCGGCCGGGTCTACGACTTCAAGCTGGTCACCCTGGAAGGCTGCCGCGTGCTCGACGGGCCGGAGGGCATCGCCAGGGCGAACATCCCGGAGGAGACCGGCCTGACCGCCAAGCCGAAGACGCTGTTCTCGATCGCGCAGCTTTCGGTCGTGGCGAAGGAGCTGTTCCGGCGCACCCCAGGTCAGAAGGACGACGACAAGGTCGAGGCCGTCACCGCGGCGATGCAGCAGCTAGGGCCGATCGCGCTCAGTGGCCACTCCGACGGCGACGAGCGGCTGCAGCAATGGCTGCCGGAGAAACGCTCGATCTGGAGCGCCAGCTGCGACTTCGCCGACGATGCCGAGAAGAAGCGGTTCAAGCAGGCGGAGGGCAAGGACGTCACCGTCATTGCCCGGATCAGCCGGGTCTATGCCTTCGAGGTGTTCAACCTGTCTGACTGCCGGCTGCTGGATGACCCGTCGCGCCTCGCCCGCTCCGACCTGCCGGAGGATGGCGGGCTGGAATACCGGCCGCCCGGCGCGGAAGAGGTCGATGCCGGGCCGGACAAGGGCATTCCATTCGGGCAGATCGAGGCGATGCTGTTCCGCGAGCAGTTCCAGCTTGGCATCAACCCGACCGGGGGCACCTACACCAACCGCAACGAGGAAAGCTTCATGCTGCTGAAGGACGGCACCGCCTATCGCTTCGAGTTCGACTACCCCCCGACCGATCTCGACGCCGACCAGGTCCGCCGCCGGGCGCCGCAGGACTGGTCGCGCTGGGAGCGGCCGGGCGACAAATACGTCATGACCGCGGCGGCGGGGGAGAAGGCGGACCTGCCGAGCTTCACCGTGCTGAAGCCGTTCCCGCCCGATGCCCGGCTGGACCGCAGCTACTACTACCTGAACGTGTCGCAGGGCGGCGTCACCCGGCGCATCGACCTGACCTTCCGCGCCGACGGCACCTTCGAGCGGCACCAGGGCGGCAGCTTCTTCATGCAGAGCATGGCCGGGACCGGGCCGGATGGCGGCTCGGTCGGCGTCTCCGGCGGGGGCATGGCCGCCGTGATGAACGAGAACGGCTTCTCGATGGGCGGGGCGCTGAAGTCGCGGGATTCGGCCGGCCGCTACCGGCTCGACGGCTACACGCTGCAGCTGACGGCCGACGACGGCACGGTCACCCGGCTGCGCATCGGCGTCCCCGGCGATGACGTCAAGGCACCGGATACGCTCAACATCGGCGGCACCAGCTACTGGGACGCGGCGAAGGAGAAGTAGGAAGAGACTGTGTCGCTCCCCGTATTGTCATGCCCGGGCTTGACCCGGGCATCCAGAGATGTCGAGGCCGCTCTGGGCGGCCCCTGGATTGCCGGGTCAAGCCCGGCAATGACAGAAAAGGGAACAGGAATGGGGCTGTGAGAGCCCCGCGCCGCTATGACGCGTGGTCCTTCTTCCACTTCTGGACCTTGCGCAGGATCATGTTGCGGCGCAGCGCCGAGATATGGTCGACGAACAGCACGCCGTTCAGATGGTCGATCTCGTGCTGCACGCAGGTGGCCAGGAGGCCGGTCGCCTGCATCTCCTGCGGCGCGCCGGTCTCGTCCAGGTAGCGGACCTTCACCTCGGCGGGACGCACCACCTCGGCCCATTGCTCGGGCAGCGACAGGCAGCCTTCCTCGGCGGTCTGCAGATCCTCGGACGCCCAGGTGATCTCCGGGTTGATCAGGCGCAGCGGCGCCGGCGGCTCGTCCTTGCCGGCGACATCGATGACGATGATCCGCTCCAGCACGCCGATCTGCGGCGCGGCAAGGCCGATGCCCGGCGCGGCATACATCGTCTCCAGCATGTCGTCGGCCAGCTGGCGGACGCGGTCATCCACCGCGGCGACCGGCTTCGCCTTGGTCTTGAGACGGGAATCGGGGGCGATCAGGATCGGGAGCTTGGCCATGGCGCGATCCAGATAGGCATGCGGCGGACAGGGGTCAAGCTTCGCCATCGGCAGAGCTGTTGTGTTAGGGTGCGCGCGCGCCGCCGGGCGTGACGGAGAGACAGACAGGACGAGAGCCGTGACTGCGATAGCCAAGCCCGAAACATCGCTGCTCGCCGACATGGCGCCGGAGGAGCAGGAGCGGCTGCGGTCGATCGCCGAGGACGTCCGCAGCGGTGCCAATTGGGTGGTGCGCAAGCGCAAGCTGCTCGACACGCTGCTGGCGATCGAGGCGGCGATCGGCGGCACGCCGAACGAGGCGCTGATCGGTGACGACAGCGACTTCGCCGCGCTGCGCGACGAGATCCGCAAGATGGAGGAGGCGGCCCAGGCCGCCGCGGCCGCCGCCGGCGAGGCGCTGGACGAGCCGCTGGACGAGGACGAGCTGGCCGCCGCGGCCAACGAGATCGCCTTCCTGACCGGCCTGCCGACCTATGTCGGCGCGGTGCTGGAGATGCTGGACGAGCGCGAGGTCAGCACCGTCGAGCAGGCCGCCTTCTACCACCTCTCGGCCCATCCGGAACACCAGCGCGCCGCCGATGCCTGGTTCGACGCGGACATCCGCAACGACAAGGCGTTCCGCAAGTTCCTGCGCGCGAACCGCGACTATTCCGACCTGCTCGACCGGTTCGAGGAGATGCTGGATGTGGTCGAGGAGGGGCCGGAGGATGAGGAGCTCGACGACGTCGAGGTCACCCGGCACTGACACCAGCGGCCCGAGCCATCAGATGAAACCCGGAAACGCCATCTTCTCCGGCCTCGGCACCACGGTGTTCGAGGTCATGTCCCGGCTGGCGCGGCAGCACGGCGCGGTCAATCTCGGCCAGGGCTTCCCGGACGGGCGCGGGCCGGAGGACGTGCTTCGGGTCGCCGCCACCGCCGTCACCGACGGCTGGAACCAGTACCCGCCGATGCTCGGCCTGCCCGAGCTGCGCCAGGCCGTGGGGGCGCATGACAAGCGCTTCTACGGGCTCGAGGTCGATCCCGACAGCGAGGTCGTGGTCACCTCCGGCGCCACCGAGGCGCTGGCGGCGGCGCTGTTCGCGCTGATCGAGCCGGGCGACGAGGTGGTGCTGTTCGAGCCGCTCTACGACGCCTATCTGCCGCTGGTCCGCCGCGCCGGCGGCGTGCCGAAATTCGTCCATCTGACGCCGCCCGACTGGTCCTTCGACCGGGCGGCGCTGGCCCGCGCCTTCTCGCCGCGGACCAAGGCGGTGCTGTTCAACAACCCGCTGAATCCGGCAGCCAAGGTGTTCGGCGCGGCCGAGCTCGACCTGCTGGCCGAGTTCGTCGAGGGCTCCGACGCCTATGTGATCTGCGACGAGGTCTATGAGCACCTGGTGTTCGACGGCCGGCGGCACCAGCCGCTGATCGCCCGCCCCGGCATGCGCGACCGCTGCCTGAAGATCGGGTCGGCCGGCAAGACCTTCTCGCTCACCGGCTGGAAGGTCGGCTACATCACCGCCGCGCCGCCGCTGGCGACGCTGCTGGGCAAGGCGCACCAGTTCCTGACCTTCACCACGCCGCCGAACCTGCAGGCCGCCGTGGCCTACGGCCTGGCCAAGGGCAACGACTATTATGACGGCCTCGTCGCCGAGCTGCAGGGCAAGCGCGACCGCTTCGCCGCCGGCCTCACCCGGCTCGGACTCGGGGTGCTGCCCTGCGACGGCACCTATTTCGTCAATCTCGACATCGGCTCGACCGGCTTCAACGGCGACGACCAGGCCTTCTGCCGGCACCTGATCGAGGAGGTCGGCGTCGCCGCCATCCCGGTCTCGGCCTTCTATGCCGAGTCCCCGCTGTCGACCGTCGCCCGCTTCTGCTTCTCCAAGCAGGATGCGGTGCTGGACGAGGCGCTGGCGCGGCTGGCCAAGCGTTTCGGCTAGGCGAGACGACTCTCTGGACAGCCGGGCGGCGGAATGCCTTCCTCGCGGCAGCGATCCTGCGAAGGGAGGCCGCCCTGCTCGGCTCGATCCGCAATCATCTGCGGCACCACACCCGCTTCTATGCCGGCGTGCTGCTGGGCGTGGCCCTCTGGTTCGCCCTGGGCGGCAGGGCCGGGGGCCCGATCGCCGTCGTCGTCGCCGGCGATGCCTTCTTCGGCCTGTATCTCGCCTGGACCGTGGTCCTGGCCCGGCATGTGACGCCCGAGTCCTTCCGGCATCGCGCCGACATCGACGACGAGGGGCTGCCGCTGATCGTGCTGATCACAATGATCGCGGCCGGTCTCGGCGTGGCCTCGATCTTCAGCCTGCTGAACCAGGCGCAGGGGCCGGCGCCGCTGCATCTGGCGCTGGCGGTCGCCGGCGTGGCGCTGGGCTGGGCCACGCTGCACACGGTCTTCACCTTCCGCTATGCCCATCTCTACTACGGCAAGGCGGAGGGCGGGCGTGGCAAGCGCCAGGATGCGCGCGGATTGCAGTTCCCGGGCGACGAGGAGCCGGGCGTGTGGGACTTCCTCTATTTTTCCTTCGTCATCGGCATGACGGCCCAGGTCTCCGATGTTCAGGTGACCGATTCGACCATGCGCCGGATGACCCTCGGCCACGGCATCCTGTCCTTCTTCTTCAACGCCGTGATCCTGGCGCTGGCGGTCAATATCGCGGCCGGCCTGGCGAACTGACCGATCCCGCCCTTGACAGGACCGCCCATTCGCCCGACTTTTATCGCAGGTGCAACAAATGAAAGGAGGTGATCCGATGTCTAGCGCTCCGGTGACCATGATCTCCGCGGCGGCCCTGATGGGACGTGCGTCGGATCGGGCGATGTCGGCAACCTCCGGTCTGCCGGCCTGACACCGACCATTTCGTCGCGGTGATCCGCGAGTGCCGGCACTCAAGACCGGCGCCTCACCGAACGTTCAACTCCCACCGCCGCCCTCCGGGGCGGCGGTTTCTGTATCGGGGCACGGGTTTCGGAAGCGGGGCGAGCCCCAGCATTGTGCAATGCACCCATGCGATGGGTCTCCGGCATTGACTTTCGATCTCGGGGCCGCCACTTCTACGATCGAATTCAATCACCATCCCGGCATGGTTTCGCCGCTGCCCCGCGACACGCGATCCGCAGCGCAGGACGACGCCTCGTGCGCGTCCGTAAGGCCATACCATGTGGGTCCGGAGGGGATCCGCCGGGACCGGCTTCAGCAAGGGAGAATAATACATGCAGAACGACAAGCCTCTCGCCGGCAAGACGATCGCCATCCTCGTGTCGAACGGGTTCGAGGAAGTCCAGATGACCGAGCCGCAGCGGGCCCTGCTCGCCGCCGGTGCCACCCTGAAGATCGTCTCGACCGAGCAGGGGCTGGTCAATGGCTGGCATGAGAAGGCGTGGGGCCACTACTTCGCCGTCGACGTGCCGCTGTCGAACGCGCTTGCCGCGGATTTCGACGCCGTCCTGATCCCGGGCGGTGAGCGCGGCGTGGCCAAGCTGGCCGCCAACCCGCACACCAAGCGCATCCTCCGCGGCTTCGCCGATGCCGGCAAGCCGATCGCCGCCCTCGGCGTCGCGCCGCAGCTGCTGGCGCTGTCCGAGCGGATTCAGGGCCGCACCGTCGTTGCCAATGACAGCGTCCGCGAGACGCTCGAGGCCGCCGGCGCCAAGCTGGCCGACGAGACCGTGGTGGTCGACGGCAGCCTGATCACCGCCCGCGACGACCTCGACATGCCCGCGTTCAAGGACGCGGTCGTCGAGCACTTCACGACCGTCGCCGCCTCGCTGGCCGCGGCCGCCTGATCCTCCGGGACCAGGACCAAATACGAAGGGCGCCGGTTTCCGGCGCCCTTTTTGTTTCTACGATGCTCCCTGGCCCGGCGCGCGATGCGCATAGGTGGCGTCGAGCCGCGACCGCAGATAATCGGCGCCCAGCACCGGCGGGTAGCGGGCCGGCCGGTCGGGCGTGACACAGCCGGGCAGGGCCTCGACCAGCGCCTCCGGATTGGGGTCGAGGAAGAAGGCGACCGAATATCGCTCCCACTCCGGCGGCTGCACGCGATGCAGCGTCGAGACATAGACGTCGTTGGTCCAGCGCATCAGGCAGTCGCCGATGTTGCACAGGAAGCCGCCGGGTACCGGCGGCGCGTCCAGCCACACCCCGTCCCGCCGCCGCACCTGCAGCCCGGCCACGCCGTCGGTCGCCAGGATAGTCACGTTGCCGTAGTCGGTGTGGGTGCCCGCCCCCATCTGGCCCGGTGCTACGGTGCCGGGCCGTGGCGGATAGTGCAGCAGTCGTAGGATCGCCATCGGCGCGTCAAGCCGAGCCTCGAAATGCCCCGGGTCGAGGCCCAGATCGACGGCGAAGCCGCGATGCAGCAGCCGGCCCAGGCGCCAGGCCGCATCGAAATAGGCCAGCATCGTCTCGCGCCAGCCGGGGATCTCCGGCCACAGGTTGACGCCGCGGAACGGCTGGCCCGCGACCACTTCGGGATGGTCCGCCGGCAGGTCGAGGCCGATGTTGAAGGCCTCCTTCAGGTCGGCCGGCTTGGTCTCGTCCAGCGTCTCGGTGCCGATGCCGACATAGCCGCGATTGTGCGGCGAGCGGGTGATCGACAGCGCCGCCTTCTCGACGGCCGGCCGCCCGAAGAAATCCCGGGCCGCGGCGAAGACCCGGCCGGTCAGGGCCGGGTCGATGCCGTGGCCGGTGATGGCGAAGAACCCGACCCCGCGGCAGGCTTCACCGAGAGCGCCGGCCACGTCCCGCAGCCCTTCCGCCCCGCCGAGCCGCAGCGGGGTCAGGTCGATCACCGGGATATCGGTCATGCGCGGCTCCGCTGCTGGGATGGCCCGATTACAGCGGGAAGGACAAGCAGGCACAAGCCTGTGGGCGTAGCGCGTTGCCTCTCCCGCAAGCGAGACCTTTTCAGAATTCCCAACACCGTCATTGCGAGCGTAGCGAAGCAATCCATGCAGCCGCTCGTGCGGGACGATGGATTGCTTCGTCGGCTTCGCCTCCTCGCAATGACGGTGAGGGATGGACGTTTCGAAAAGGTCTCGCAAGCGAGAGAGGAAACGCGAGCTACGCCGCCTCGTCGCGCCGGGCCGGGGTCGGGGTGTCCCAGAAGTGGCAGGCGGCCTGGTGGCCGGGGCTGCCGACATCGGTCAGCTGCGGCGCAACCTGGGCGCACAGGTCCTGGGCCTTCGGGCAGCGGGTGCGGAAATAGCAGCCGGTGGGCGGGTTCAGCGGGCTCGGCAGGTCGCCGGTCAGCACGATCCGCTTCTTGCTTCGCTCGGCATCCGGGTCGGGCAGCGGCACCGCCGAGATCAGCGCCTGGGTGTAGGGGTGGCGCGGATTGTCGTAGATGTCGTCGCGGTCGGCGATCTCGGCCAGCTTGCCGAGATACAGCACCATGATCCGGTGGCTGATGTGGCGCACCACCGACAGGTCGTGGCTGATGAAGATCAGCGACAGGCCGAACTGGCGCTGCAGCCGCATCAGCAGGTTGACGATCTGGCTCTGGATCGAGACGTCGAGGGCCGAGACCGGCTCGTCGCACACGATCAGCTTCGGGTTCAGGATCATCGCCCGGGCGATGCCGATGCGCTGCGCCTGGCCGCCGGAGAATTCATGCGGATAGCGGTTGATCATCTCCGGCCGCAGCCCGACCAGGCCCATGATCTCCTCGACCTTGGCCCGGCGCTCCTTCTTGCTCAGCTTGCCCTCGAACACGTCGAGCGGCTCGCCGATGATCTCGCCCACGGTCATGCGCGGGTTCAGCGAGGCCAGCGGGTCCTGGAAGATGATCTGCAGGTCCTGGCGCTTCTCGCGCATCGCGTGGCTGTCGAGATTGGCGATGTTCTCGCCCATCCACACCACCTGGCCCGCGGTCGGCGGGATCAGCTGCAGCACGGCGCGGCCGAGGGTCGACTTGCCGCAGCCGGATTCGCCGACGATGCCGAGCGTCTCACCGGCCTTGAGGTCGAAGCTGACGCCGTCGACCGCCTTCAGGCTGTCGCGATGGCTGGACCAGATGTGCCGCTTCGGCATCGAGAAATGCACGCGCAGGTCGCGCACCGACAGGATCGGCTTGCCGTCTGGCTGAAGGGTATCGGTCATGGCGCGGGCCTCAATGACGGGTCCGGGCGGCGCGATCGGCGTCGATGACGGCACGATCGGCCTCGGTCAGGGGCAGCTGGGCCAGGTGGCAGGCCTTGGCCCGCCGCACATCGCCCGTCTGCAGGTCGCCGCCGCAGGGGCGCAGCCGCGGCTCTTCCGCCACGCAGCGGGCATGGGCGTAGCGGCAGCGCGGCTGGAAGTTGCAGCCTGGCGGCAGGTCCTGCAGGTTCGGCGGCTGGCCGCCGATCGACGGCAGCTCGACATGCCGGTCGGAGTTCAGCCGCGGCATGCTCTGCAGCAGGCCTTCGGTGTAGGGGTGCTGCGGGGTGTAGAAGATGTCCCGCACCGACCCGGTCTCGATCACGTTGCCGGCATACATCACCATCACCCGGTCGGCCAGGCCGGCGATGACGCCGAGATCATGGGTGATCAGCACGATCGAGGTGTTGAACTCGCGCTTCAGGTCGCGCATCAGGTCCAGGATCTGGGCCTGGACGGTGACGTCCAGCGCGGTGGTCGGCTCGTCGGCGATCAGCAGGTCCGGCTGGCACAGGAGGGCCATGGCGATCATCACGCGCTGGCGCATGCCGCCGGAGAATTCGTGCGGATACATGCCGATCCGGCGCTTCGCCTCAGGGATGCGGACCAGGTCCAGCATCTCGATCGACCGCTTCAGCGCCTGGCCCTGGGTCATCCCCTTGTGCTGCACCAGCACCTCGGTCATCTGCCGGGAGATCGGCAGATAGGGGTTCAGCGACGTCATCGGGTCCTGGAAGATCATCGACATCTTCGAGCCGCGGAAGCGGTTCAGCTTCGCCGGCGGCAGGCCCAGGATCTCCTGCCCGCGATACTGGACGCTGCCGGTGGCGCGGCCGTTCGAGGCCAGGAGGCCCATCACCGACATGAACAGCTGGCTCTTGCCCGAGCCGCTCTCGCCGACGACGCCGAGCGTCTCTCCGGCGGCGATGTCGAGCGAGATGCCGTTCACCGCGGCGACGACGCCGTCGCCGGTCTGGAAGCGGGTGTCGAGGTTGCGGATCGCCAGGATGGTCTCCGCCTGGGCGGCGGGGGAGGCCACGGTGCCGGTCATCGGGGTCGGGGAGGTGAGGACGGTTGCGGTCATGAGCTCAGCGATCGCGCGGGTCGAGGGCGTCGCGCAGCCCGTCCCCGATGAAGTTGAGGCAGAACAGGGTGACGGCCAGGAACACGGCCGGGAACACCAGCATCCACCAGGCGATGGTCATGCTGCGGGCGCCTTCCGAGATCAGCACGCCCCAGCTGGTCATCGGCTCCTGCACCCCGAGGCCGAGGAAGGACAGGAAGCTCTCCAGCAGGATCACCTGCGGCACGGTCAGCGACATGTAGACGATGACCGGGCCGAGCGTGTTCGGGATCACGTGCTTGCGGATGATGCCCCAGCTCGACACCCCGCAGGCATGCGCCGCCTCGATGTACTCCTTGCGCTTGATCGACAGGGTCTGGCCCCGGACGATGCGCGCCATGTCCAGCCAGTTGACCGCGCCGATGGCGACGAAGATCAGGAAGATGTGCCGGCCGAAGAACACCATCAGCAGGATGACGAAGAACATGAACGGCAGCGAATACAGCACGTCGACGACGCGCATCATCATGCTGTCGACGCGGCCGCCCAGGAAGCCGGAGGTGGCGCCGTAGGCCACGCCGATGATCAGGCTGACCAGGGTGCCGACGATGCCGACCATCAGCGAGATCTGGCCGCCATAGAGGGTGCGGACCAGGAGGTCGCGGCCATTCGCCTCGGTGCCGAAATAATGCGCGGCGGTGCCGTCGTCCGCGGCTGCGAAGCTCGGCGGCGCGGTGAAGGCGGTGTAGTCGACCTCGTCCAGCCCCCAGGGCAGGAGATAGGGCCCGACGATGCAGGCGATCGCGATCAGGGCCAGCACCGCGACGCTGGCGATGGCCGCCTTGTTGCCGCGCAGGCGCCGCCAGGCGTCCTGCCACAGGCTGCGGCCCTTGATCGGCTTGGCGGCCGGGGGCGGAAGGGTTCCGATGGTGGCGTCGGTCATCGCCGCGTCCTCAATCGTAGCGTACGCGCGGGTCGAGCGCGCCGTACAGCAGATCGACCATGAGATTGAACAGGATGATCAGCACGGCGAAGAAGATCACCGTGCCCATCACCAGCGTGTAGTCGCGGTTCAGCGAGGCCTGCACGAAGTAACGGCCGATGCCGGGGATGCCGAAGATCTGCTCGATCACGACCGAGCCGGTGATGATGCCGGCGGTGGCGGGGCCGAGATAGGAAACCACCGGCAGCAGCCCGGCCTTCAGCGTGTGGCGGACGATGGTGATCCGCTCCGGCAGGCCCTTGGCCCGCGCCGTGCGGATGAAGTTCGAGCGCAGCACCTCGATCATGCTGGCCCGGGTCAGCCGGGCGATATAGGCGGTCGGCGGCAGCGACAGCGCGATGATCGGCAGGATGAAGGAGGTCCAGCCGCCGGCGATGCCGCCCGCGGGCAGCACCCTCCAGGTCACGGCGAAGATCAGGATCAAGAGCGGCGCGACGACGAAATTCGGGATGGTGATGCCGACCATGGCGATGGCCATGGTGCCGTAGTCACCGGGCGTGTTCTGCTTCAGCGCGGCGATGGTGCCGAACAGGATCCCGAAGAAGGACGCGATCGCGATCGCGATCAGGCCGAGCTGCAGCGAATAGGGAAAGCCCTGATAGATCAGGTCGTTGACCGAATAGTCCTTGTATTTGAACGACGGCCCGAAATCGCCCTGCAGCACGTTGCCCATGTAGCGGCCGAACTGCATGTAGAGCGGCTCATCCAGGTGATAGGCCTTCTCCAGGTTCCGCTTGATCTCGACCGGCAGCGGCTTGTCGCCGGCGAAGGGGCCGCCGGGTGCCAGACGGATCATGAAGAACGCGATCGCGATGATCACGAGGATGGTCGGGATGGCGCCGAGGATGCGGCGCACGGCATAGGTCAGCATCGTTTCAAATCCCTGCCCCCGCCGGAATGCCGGACATGTCGTGGGGGTGAAAAGGGCGATGCCCGCCCTCCGGGTGGAACCGGGGGGCGGGCATCGTCACGGAACCGTTCTTACCGCTCGACGGAGAGCCAGCGCGACAGGTGGTAGTCCTGCACGTTGTCCTCCCAGCCCTTCACGGCCGGCGAGACGGCATGCTTGGTGGTGTAGAAATAGATCGGGATGATCGGCAGATCCTGGATCATCATCTTCTCGGCTTCGACCATCAGCTCGCCGCGCTTGGCGAGATCGGTCTCGCCGCCGGCCTGCTTCATCAGCTCGTCGAACTTCGGATTGTTGTAATCCGAGGTGTTCTGCTCGCCGATGTACTGGGTCTCCAGCTCGAGGAAGTTGTTGGCGTCGTTGTAGTCGCCGATCCAGCCGTGGCGGGCGATGTCCGGGAACTGCTTCTTGTCGCGCGTCTCCTGGAACGTGCCCCATTCCTGGTTCTGCAGCGTGACGTCGACGCCCAGCGTCTTCTTCCACATCGCGGCGATGGCGACCGCCACCTTCTTGTGGTTCTCGCTGGTGTTGTAGGTGATCTCCAGCTTCAGCGGCTTGTCCGGGCCGTAGCCGGCCTTGGCGAACAGCTCCTTGGCCTGGGCGTCACGCTCGGCCTGGGTCATCTTGGCAACATCGGGCTCGAAGCCCGGATAGTTGTCGGTGCCCGGCGGCACGAAGCTGTAGGCCGGCAGCTGGTCGGCCTGCGTCACATGCTTGATCAGCGTGTCGCGGTCGATCGCCAGATACAGGGCGCGGCGCAGGTCGGCATTGCTCTTCCACGGCTCCTTGGTCAGGTTGTACGCGTAGAAGTAAGTGCCGAAATACGGCGTGATGTGGATCTGGTCCGGGATTTCCTTGCGCAGGGTCGGGATCTGCTGGCTCGGCAGCTCATAGGTCATGTCGAGCTCGCCGGCCTTGAAGCGCTGCAGCTCGGCGTCGATGTCCTCGGTCGGGTAGAACATGACCGTGTCGATCTTGACGTTGGCCGCATCCCAGTAGTTCGGGTTCTTGACCACCTTGACGTAGCCCTGCGGCACCGCCTCGGCCAGCATATAGGCGCCGTTCGAGACCATGTTGCCCGGCTTGACGAAGTCGTCGCCGAACTTCTCGTAATTGGCCTTGCTGATCGGGTGGGTCGAGTGGTGCAGCAGCGACGACGTGAAATACGGGGTCGGCGCCACCAGCTTGATCTCGAGGGTGTGGTCGTCCACCGCCTTGACGCCCATGTCCTCGAGCTTCTTGCCGTTCTGGCCCAGGCGGATGTCGCGGGCGTTGACGACCTGGTCGAGGAAGTAGCCGTAGTCGCTGGCCGTCTTCGGGTCGATCAGCCGGCGCATCGAGAACACCCAGTCGTCGGCGGTCACCGGGGTGCCGTCCGACCACTTCGCGTTCTGGCGCAGCTTGAAGGTATAGGTGAGGCCGTCATCGGAGACGGTGTAGCTTTCGGCCTGGCCGGGAACCGGCTCGCCCTTGGCGTCGGCCATCAGAAGGCCCTCATAGAGGTCCATCTGGATGAAGGATTCAGGCACGCCCGAGGATTTGTGAACGTCCAGCGTCTCCGGCTCGGAGCCGTTGCCGCGGTTGAGCACCATCTCGGCCAGGGCTGCGCTCGAAACGCTGCCCAGGAGGGCGGCGGCAAGCAGCCCGCGCGCCAGGATTTTGGTGAAGCTGTGCATGTGTTCGCCCCTACTGTTTCCGGTTTCCCGGTCACTGGTTTGTTTGCAAGACGCACCCCAACGGGCGCGCGCTCGTCCGTCTCCCACCAGCCAGGAGTGATGGCGTGGACGGTATCGTTTCGACCGCATTTGAGCAATCGAATTCGCGGGTCTGCTATGAATCCGGCGCGGGTTTCATGCCTTGCAAAAGTCGCAAAAAGGAAAGTTTCGAATCGGCGTTGCGCTTGTTCTTTACTTTCTTCTTGGCCTCATCTCAGCCGCGATTCCGAAACCGGCCGGGTTACGAAACGCAGCGCCAGCAGCAGGGCCAGCAGCAGCAGCGCCCCCGCCTGGTGCATCGCCCCCAGCCAGACGGGCACCTGCGTGAGCAGAGTGGAGATGCCGAGACCGACCTGGACCGCCACCATCAGCCCGGCCAGATGGGCCCAGCCGACCACCGGCGTGCGGCTGCAGCGAAAGGCGAGGGCCAGCACGACGAGCGACGTGCCGATCGCCAGCCAGCGATGGGTGAACTGCACCAGGGCGGTGTTGTCGAACCAGTTCAGCCAGGCCGGGATGATGCTGAAGGATTCCGGCGGCGGCAGCAGCCGTCCGTCCATCAGCGGGAAGGTGTTGTAGACTTGGCCCGCGTCCAGCCCGGCGACGAAGGCGCCCCAGCACATGGTGACGGCGACGCAGCCGATCGCGATCGACGCGTGCCGGCGCAGCGACCGGGCCTTGGCGAAGCTTCCCAGCCGCGGCAGCACCAGCCCGTAGGCGGTCCACAGGATCAGAGCGTAGAGCAGCACGGCCAGGCCGAGATGCGCCGCCAGCCGGTAATGGCTGACCGAGGGCCGGTCGACCAGCCCGCTCATCACCATGAACCAGCCCAGCGCGCCCTGCAGCCCGCCCAGCACCAGCAGGCCCAGCAGGCGCAGCCGCAGGCCGCGATCCAGCCCGCCGCGCCACCAGAACCAGGCCAGGCCGGCGGCGAAGACCAGGCCGATCAGCCGGCCCCACAGCCGGTGCAGCCATTCCCAGAAGAAGATCTGCTGGAACGCCTCCAGCGACATGCCGGTGTTCTTGTACAGGTACTCCGGCGTCGCCTTGTAGGCGGCGAAGGCGTCCTGCCAGGCCTGGTCCGACAGCGGCGGCAGCGCGCCCTTGATCGGCGCCCATTCGACGATCGACAGGCCGCTTTCGGTCAGCCGCGTGACGGCGCCGATCACCGCCATGGCGAAGACCATCGCGGCGCACAGGAACAGCCACCACGCGACCGGGCGGGTGGCGGGGGCGGTGGCAGGGCGCAGGGCCACGGCGGCAGGGGCGGAGTGCATGAATCGGCTTATCGCGCCGGCCCGCGGCGGCGTCAAACCTGCTTTTGTCGCAGGGATAGGAAGACGATGGTTTCGGACAAATGCCGCGGCATCGTCGGCAGCGGTCCCGGATGCGTCGGTTGGGCGTCGCGATGTCGGGTCCGCAGGTGCGAACCCGACCTGCGTCGTGCCTGTCCTGACCCTACCGCACCTTGCCCTTGCGCGGGTCGTAGGGGTGGCTCGCGCCCCATTCCTCGACAAAGCGCGCCAGCTCCGGGTCCATCGGGTCGGGCAGGGTGATGGCCAGCTTCACATACTGGTCGCCGCGGCTGTCGCCGGTCGCGCTGCGCACGCCCTTGCCCTTCAGTCGCAGCACCGCGCCGCTGTTGGCGCCCTTGGGGATGGTCAGCATCACCGGCCCGACCAGCGTCGGCACCTCGACGCGGCCGCCCAGCACCGCCTCCTGCAGCGACACCGGCAGGGTCATGCGGATGTCGCTGCCATCGCGCTCCAGCACCGGGTCGGGGATGATCCGGACCTCGATCAGCGCATCGCCGGGCACGCCGCGCCCGCCCTTCTCGCCCTGGCCGCGCAGCCGGATGGTCTGGCCGTCGGTCAGCCCGACCGGCAAGGTGACCTTGAGCGAGCGGCCGTCGGCCAGCGTCACCGTGGTCTCGCCGCCCTCGACGGCAAGGCGGAACTCGGCCCGCAGCGTATAGCTGATGTCGCGGCCCTTGGCGCCGGCCCTGCCGCCGGCGGCCCTGGCGCCGCCCTGGCCGAACATGCCGCGCAGGATGTCGTCGAGGTCGCCGGCATCGGTGAAGGCGTCGTAGCCGTCGGTGCGCTGGTAGCGCGTGCCGCCGGCGCCGCTTCCGGCCCAGCCGCCGCCGGGCCGGCGGGCATAGCCGCGTTCGGTGCCGTTGGCGTCGATCTCGCCGGCATCGAAGCGGCGGCGCTTCTCGGCGTCGCTCAAAAGGTCATAGGCGGTCGACACCGCCTTGAACCGCTCCTCGGCGCGGGCATCGCCGTGGTTCAGGTCGGGGTGGTGCTTCTTGGCGAGCTTGCGATAGGCCCGCCGGATCTCGTCCTCGCTGGCGGTGCGGGCCACGCCCAGCACGGCATACGGGTCATCCATGGCTCGGATCTCTGGGGGTAAGTCCTTGATCCGGGTACATGATGTCGCACCGCCTCGGTTTCAACGCTCCCCCTCGCCCCTTGCAGCTTTCAATTTGCGGTTGCGTCGCCGTCGAAGCGCCGGCGCCAATCGGCCAGCTGATGCGTGATGTCCAGCGCTGCCGCCAGCGCCGCCCGGCCCTCCGGCCCGCTGACCGCCGGCGGCCGGCCGTTGCCGACGCTGTCGAGGAAGCTCTGGATCTCCAGCTTCAGCGGGTCGCCGGTCTCGAACTGCTGCTCCTCCTGGTACAGCTCCGGCTGGCCGTCGCGGCCGCGGGTCTTGCGGATGAAGGTCAGCTTGGCCTCGCTCAGGTCGACCATGATGTAGCCGTCCTGCTGGAAGATCCGCATGGTGCGGTGGCGCTTCCAGCTGACCCGGCTGGCGGTCACCGTCGCGGTGCAGCCATTGGCGAATTGCAGCCGGGCGTTGACGATGTCGTCGGCCTCGCTCAGGACCGGCGCGCCGACGGCGTCGATCCGGTCGACCGGCGATCCGACGATCTTCAGCACCAGGTCGATGTCGTGGATCATCATGTCGAGCACGACATTGACGTCGGTGCCGCGCGGCTTGAAGGCCGAGATGCGCTGGCATTCGATGTAGCGCGGCCGGTCCAGGATCTTGGCCAGGCCCTGCACCACCGGGTTGAACCGCTCGAGATGGCCGACCTGCAGCACCAGCTTGCGGTCGGCGGCCAGGCGGCTCAGCGCGTCGGCCTCCTCCAGCGTGTTGCTGATCGGCTTCTCGATCAGCACGTGGATGCCGGCCTCCAGGCAGGTGCGCGCGGTGTCGAAATGGGCGTTGGTGGGCACCGCGACGCTGACCGCGTCGACCTGGCCGATCAGCTCGGACAGGTCGGTCACCGCCCGGACGCCCAGCTTGGTCGCCAGCGCCCCGGCCCGGCCGGGGTCGGTGTCGCAGACCGCGACCAGCTCGGCCTCCGGCAGCTCCGCATGCTTGGCGGCGTGCAGGCTGCCGAAATAGCCCGCCCCGATCACCGCGGTCCGGGTCCGCTTCATGTCGTCTCCACGCTCGTCAGCAACACTGCTCCGCCTTCCTAACGCTGTTGCCCACGCTTTGACCAGCGGTGATACGCTTCCGCTTGACGGGCGCGCCGCCCGGGGCGAGGAATACGTCCGACTTAACAAGCGGGTTGCGAACATGGCTGGCAGGCTGGCGGGCAAGACGGCGGTGCTGACCGCGGCGGGGCAGGGGATCGGCCGGGCGACGGCACTGGCCTTCGCCCGCGAGGGGGCGACGGTCCACGCCACCGACATCAACCAGGCCGCGCTCGAGGCGCTGGCGGCCGAGGCGCCTGGCATTCAGGTTACCCGGCTCGACGTGCTCGACCATGGCGCGATCAAGGCCTATGCGGCCCAGCGCGGCGCCGTCGACGTGCTGTTCAACTGCGCCGGCTTCGTCCATGCCGGCACCATCCTGGACTGCGAAGAGAAGGACTACGATTTCTCCTTCAACCTCAATGTCCGCTCCAACTACCACATGTGCCGCGCCTTCCTGCCGGCGATGATCGGGGTCGGCGGCGGCACCATCGTCAACGTCGCCTCGGTCTGCTCCTCGATCAAGGGCCTGCCGAACCGCTTCGTCTACGGCGCCACCAAGGCGGCCGTGCTGGGCCTGACCAAGTCGATCGCCGCCGATTTCGTCGGCCAGGGCATCCGCTGCAACGCCATCTGCCCGGGCACGGTGGAGACGCCGAGCCTGCATGACCGCATGGCGGCGCAGGGCGATGTCGAGAAGGCGCGCGCCGCCTTCGTGGCGCGGCAGCCGATGGGCCGCCTCGGCACCGCCGAGGAGATCGCGTCGCTGGCCGTCTACCTGGCCTCGGACGAGGCCTCCTACCTCACCGGCCAGGCGATCAACGTCGACGGCGGCATCACCATCTGACCGCGGCTCCGCGCCGCCCAACACCCGCGTTCCTAGGGAGAGAACACCGATGAAGCTGCTGCGCTACGGCCCCGCGGGGCAGGAGAAGCCGGGCCTGCTCGACGCCGAAGGCCGCATCCGCGACCTGTCGGGCGTGGTCCCCGACATCGCCGGCGACGCACTGACCCCCGCCGGCATCGCCCGGCTGAAGGGCCTCGACCCGGCCACGCTGCCGGTCGTCTCCGGCAATCCCCGCTACGGCGCCTGCGTCGCCGGCACCGGCAAGTTCATCTGCATCGGCCTGAACTACTCCGACCACGCGGCCGAGACCGGCGCCACCGTGCCGCCGGAGCCGATCATCTTCATGAAGGCCACCAGCGCCATCGTTGGCCCGAATGATGATGTCGAGATCCCGCGCGCCAGCGAGAAGACCGATTGGGAGGTCGAGCTCGGCATCGTCATCGGCAAGCCGGCGAAATACGTGTCCGAGGCCGACGCGATGAGCCATGTCGCCGGCTTCTGCGTCATCAACGACGTGTCCGAGCGCGCCTTCCAGACCGAGCGCCACGGCCAGTGGACCAAGGGCAAGAGCTGCGACACCTTCGGCCCGACCGGCCCCTGGCTGGTGACTCCGGACGAGGTCGGCGACTACGACAACCTGCATATGTGGCTGGAGGTCGACGGCCACCGCTACCAGAACGGCTCGACCAAGACGATGGTCTACAAGACGCCGTTCCTGGTCAGCTATCTCAGCCAGTTCATGGGGCTGCGCACCGGCGACATCATCTCCACCGGCACCCCGCCGGGCGTCGGCATGGGCCAGAAGCCGCCGAAATACCTGAAGGCCGGCCAGACCATCCGCCTCGGCATCGAGAAGCTGGGCGAGCAGGCGCAGAAGACGGTCCAGGCCTGAGGACCGATCCGCGGATGACATGGGCGCCATGGCGCCCGTGTCATCCGTCGCATTAATTTGCGGTAAATCGTCTTGCCGTCCGCGACGGCGGTGTACCATCTCTTCGTGTGATAGGGGACACGCCCGCTTCGGCGTGCCGCGTTCAGACAGATGGTGTCACCATGCTGAAGGTGTTCCACGTCAATCCGCGCCGCGCTGCGGTGTTCGCCGCGCTCGGTGCCGCGCTCGCGTTGCCGCTGATGGTTCCCACCCCGGCCGAGGCCTGGTGGCGCGGTGGTTGGGGCGGCTGGGGCGGATGGCACGGCGGCTGCTGCTGGCATTCGGGGGTCAGCATCGGCATCGGCCTGCCGCTCTACGCGCCGCCGCCGGTTTACTATGCGCCGCCGCCCCCGGTCTATTACGGGCCGCCGCCGGTGGTCTATGGGGCCCCGCCGCCGGCCTATGGGGTCTACCGGGCTCCGGCGCCGGTCTATGCCGCGCCGCCGCGCACGGTCTATGCGGCGCCGCCGGCGCGGGCCTGGGTGCCGGGCTATTGGAGCCGGGGCGTCTGGGTCGAGGGCCACTGGCGCTGAGTTCCGGCTTCTCCGGGCCGTCTGTGCCCTAGGTCACAGCGCCGGCCCTGCAACTTCGCCATAGTTCTGCTTGCGCCTCGGTCGGATGGTCCGGCCGGGGCGTTGCGCTGGAACGAAGCGCGGAGTTGGAACATGAGCATCATCGGAATGCCCGGCCTGGAGCCGGACGATTCGATGGCGCAGAGCGAAGGATGGGTGAGTTCGGGGACAGAAGCCCGGTCCGCCCGAGTGTCCTGGTCCGAGGTTGCGGTCGCCTGGGTGGCCGTACCGGTAGTGCTCAGCGCCATTACGGCGATCATCGCGCTGTTGTCTTAAGCTTGCGGTCAGCGTCGCGGCAGCGTCAGCAGCCCGACGCCGCCCAGCACCAGAAGCGCCCCTACCACCTGCAATCCCGTCAGCCCCTCGTCCATCCCGGCCCAGGCCAGGAGGATGGTCGAGACCGGCCCGAGCGCGCCCAGCAGCGACGCCCGGGCGGCGCCGATCCGCTTCAGCGCCTCGCTGGTCGCCCAGACGGGCAGCACCGTGCCGATCACCGCGATCCAGGCGGCGATGCCCAGCACCTTGCCGGACACCAGCAGGTGGTCGGCCGGGCGCAGCACGAAGAACTGGGCGATGCAGGCGACGCAGGCCGTCATCATGGCGATGGCGGTGAAGCGGGTGCTGCCGATCCGCGGCACCGTCTCGCTGCCCCAGACCAGATAGGCGGCATAGGCCAGGGCGCTGAGCAGGATCAGCCCGGCGCCGCCCAGCCGGGCCGCGTCGAAGCTGTCGGCCGCGGCGTCCAGCACCAGGAACAGCCCGGCATAGGCGACCGCCAGGCACAGGATCTCCCGTCGCTGGGGCCGCCGGCCGAGCACCACGGCCGACAGCGCCAGCACGAAGGTCGGGTACAGGAACAGGATGACCCGGCCCAGCCCGGCCGGCACCGTGCGCAGCCCCAGGAAGTCGCAATAGCTGGCGATCCAGTAGCCGAGCAGCCCGAGCGCCGCGGTGCGCAGCAGGTCGCCCGGCGCCAGCGGCCCCGCGGCCCGGCGCCGGGCCCAGGCCCACATCACGACGAAGAAGGGCAGGGACAGGCCCATGCGCAGCGCCAGCAGCGTCTCGGCGTCGACGCCTTCGGCATAGCCCAGCCGGATCAGCACCGGCCGGGTGGAGAAGGCCAGCACGCCGAGGATCGCCAGCAGATAGCCAACGGCCTCGCCGCGCCGGCCGCCGTCCACGCGCGCCGCGGCGGTCATGACGCCAGCGTCGCGGCGAAGCGCAGCCGGACATAGTCGGCGCTCCAGTTGCCGGACTGGTCGCGCAGGCTCGGCGCCAGCAATCCCTCGACCTCGTCCAGGATCCCGGCCCGCGCCGCGCCGCCAATGCCGTCCAGCAGCGGGTTGGCGAAGGTGTCGAGCCAGCCGCGCATGCCGGTGGGCAGCGGTGTCGGCCGCGGCACCAGGCCGATCGTGTCGACGCGGAAGCCCTGTGCCTCCAGCTTCGCCCCGTATTCGGCCGGGGTCGGGAAGAACCAGGGGATGCGGGCGGCGCCGTCGAGGCCGCGGGCGTTCAACGCCGCGACCAGGGCGGTGACGATCGCCGCGACATTGCCGTGGCCGCCGAACTCGCCGACGAAGCGGCCGCCCGGCTTCAGCGCGCGGCGGACGCCGGCGATCACCGCGTCGGGCTGCTTCATCCAGTGCAGCGCCGCGTTGCTGAACACCGCGTCGAACTCGGCATTGAAGGCCAGGGCCTGCCCGTCGGCGATGCGGGCGTCGAGCCCCAGGGCACGGGCGGCCTCCACCAGCTCGACCGAGGCGTCGGCGCCGACCACTGTGGCGCCGGCCGCTGCCAGCTTCGCGGTCAGGGCGCCATCGCCGCAGCCGAGATCGAGGATGCGCTCGCCCGGCTGCGGCGCCAGCAGCTCGAGCACCGGCTGGCCCAGATCGGCGACGAAGCGGGCGTTGCGGGCATAGCCCTCGGCGCTCCAGGACTGCGCTTCCTTGATCGTGCTCATGGCGTTCGTTCCCTGTGGTACCAGCCGACTATCGCGCCGGCGGGCGTCCTTCGGCCAATGCCCGATGGGTGTATCGGTCGTGACGGCGCAAAGCAGGCAGAGCCCGATATGCCGATTTTCTACAAGACGGGGCTATGCCCGGCCCTATGATCGGGCCGATGGACAGCGTCACCCAGGAACAGGCGATGGCGGCCGAGCCGCTCGCGGGCAGCGAGCGGGCGCGGTTCTTCACGGCGTCGGGCTTCGACGGGCTGGAATGCCTGGAGGCGACGTTCCGCACTCATCGCTATGCCCTGCACATCCACGAGACCTACGCCATCGGCGGCATCTTTGCCGGTTGCGAGACCTGGCTGGCCCGCGGTGTCCAGCGCTATGGCGGGCCGGGCGATCTCTGTCTGGTGAATCCCGAGGACGTACATGACGGCGAGCCGTACGGCGCCGGCTATCGCTACCGCATGACCTACCCTTCGGTCGAGCTGATGCGGCGCATGGCGTCGGAGATCGCCGGCCGGCCGGTGACCGAGACGCCGTTCTTCCCCGAGCCGGTGGTGCATGATCCCGACACCGTGGCCCTGTTCGCCGAGGCCTTCGCCGCCCAGGCCCGGGGCGACGTCCTGGCGATGGACGAGCTGCTGCTGCGCGCCTATGGCAGCTGCCTGATCCGCCACGCCGCGTTCCGCCCGGCCGAGACGGCATCGGATTCGGGCCGCATCGCCCGGGTGACCCAGCTGATGCGCGACCGCTACGCCGAGGAGCTATCGCTCGACGATTTCGCGGCCGAGGCCGGGCTGTCGCGCCACCATCTGATCCGCGCCTTTCGGCGCGAGCTGCGGATGACGCCACACGCCTATCTGCTGAACCTGCGCGTCCAGGCCGCCCGTCGCCGGTTGAGGGCGGGCGAGGCGCCGGCCGAGGTCGCGGCCGCCACCGGCTTCTGCGACCAGGCCCATCTGACCCATGCCTTCAAGGCGCGGCTCGGCGTCGCCCCCGGCGCCTACCGGGCCGGCTTCCACCTCTGACCCCATCGGCTTCCGCATGACCCGAGACCTCCGGCGCGATGCCCTGGACGGCATCCGCGACATTCTCCCGCCCGCCATCGCCGCGATCCCGATCGGCCTGCTCTGCGGCGCGCTCGGCGCCGCCAAGGGGCTGTCGCCGGCCGAGATGGCGCTGATGTGCGCGCTGGTCTTCGCCGGCGGCGCCCAGTTCGCCGCGATCGATCTGTGGTCCTATCCGGTGCCGGTGGCGACGCTGGTGGTGTCGACCCTGCTGATCAACTCCCGCCACATCCTGATGAGCCTGTCGCTGGCCCGCCGCACCGGCCACTTCACCTGGGGCCAGCGCCTGCTCGGCTATGCCGTGCTGGCCGACGAGAACTGGGCGATGGCGGAGCGGCGGGCCACGGGCCGGGCGCTGACGCCGGCCTACTTCCTGGGGATGGGCGGCTTCTTCTATCTGAACTGGCTGGTCTGGGGGACGCTCGGCGCCGTGATCGGCGCGGCGATCGGCGACCCGTCCCGGATCGGCGCCGACTTCGCCTTCACCGCCCTGTTCATCGGCCTGGTGGTCGGCTTCTGGCGCGGCCACCGCAGCACGGTCACCATCGCCGCCAGCCTGGTCACCGCCGCCCTGGTCTATCACCTGGCCGGCCCGCCCTGGCATGTCGCGGCCGGCGCGCTGGCCGGCATCGCCGCCGCCTGGCTGGCCGCCGAGCCCGAGGAGGTGCCGGCATGAGCGTCGATCCGATCACACTGGCCGCCATCCTCGGCATGGCGGTCGTCACCTACCTGACCCGCATCTCCGGTCTGTTCCTGGCTGGGCGGCTGCGGCTGCAGGGCCGGCTGAAGGCGGCGTTCGACGCCGCGCCGCCGGCGGTGCTGACCGCGGTGATCGCGCCGATGGTGCTGGCCACCGGATGGCCCGAGACGGCAGCCGCCGTGGTCACTGCCATTGCCGCCACCCGCCTGCCGCTGCTCGCCACCATCCTGGTCGGGGTGGTGGCCGTGGTGGGGCTGCGGGCGGTCGTCTGAGGGACAATCCAGAACAGTTTGAACGCACTGCCTCTCCCGCAAGCGGGAGAGGCGACGTGAACTGGGCCGGGAGACCTGCCCGCAGCCCAGAGATCATCACGTGCGCGGAGGCAGCTCGATCTCGATCCCCGAAGGTGCGTGCCGGATCAGCCAACGGCCAAGATGCTGGTCGTCGGCTCGCGTCAGTGTGGCGAAAGCCTCGGCGGAGATCACGACGCAGGGATCTTGCGCTCCGATCACCTGCGGCTCGCCAGCCCGGGCGCGCCGCAGGATTTCGGACAGATGGACCTTGGCGTCTTCAATGGTCCACAAGGCAGCCTCCGGTCGCGAAGCGGCATCTACCCCCGGTTCATCCGGTTGTCGACAAGGTCGCTCACCACCGCCGGATCGGCCAGGGTCGAGGTGTCGCCCAGGGCCTCGTGCTCGTTGGCGGCGATCTTGCGCAGGATGCGGCGCATGATCTTGCCGGAGCGGGTCTTCGGCAGGCCGGGCGCCCACTGGATCAGGTCCGGCGTGGCGATCGGGCCGATCTGCTTGCGCACCCAATGCGCCAGTTCCTTCCGCAGCTCCTCGGTCTGTGCCTCGCCGGCGATCAGGGTGACATAGGCGTAGATGCCCTGGCCCTTGATGTCGTGCGGATAGCCGACCACCGCGGCCTCGGCCACCTTGGGGTGGGCGACCAGCGCGCTCTCGACCTCGGCCGTGCCCATGCGATGGCCGGAGACGTTCAGCACGTCGTCGACCCGCCCGGTGATCCAGTAATAGCCGTCCTCGTCGCGGCGGCAGCCGTCGCCGGTGAAGTACAGGCCCTTGAAGGTCGAGAAATAGGTCTGGATGAAGCGCTCATGGTCGCCGAACACCGTACGCATCTGGCCCGGCCAGCTGTCGGCGATGCACAGGTTGCCCTCGCCCGCGCCCTCCAGCGGCTTGCCGTCGCCGTCGACGATCAGGGGCTTGACCCCGAAGAAGGGCAGGGTGGCGGAGCCGGGCTTCTGGGCGATGGCGCCGGGCAGCGGCGTGATCAGGATGCCGCCGGTCTCGGTCTGCCACCAGGTGTCGACGATCGGGCAGCGGCCGTCGCCGACCACGCGGTGGTACCACAGCCAGGCCTCGGGGTTGATCGGCTCGCCGACCGAGCCGAGCAGCCGCAGCGAGGCGCGGCTGGTCTTCTTCACCGGGCCCTCGCCGTCGCGCATCAAAGCGCGGATCGCGGTCGGGGCGGTGTAGAAGATGTTGACCTTGTGCTTGTCCACCACCTGCCAGAAGCGCGATGTGTCCGGATAGTTCGGCACGCCCTCGAACATCAGGGTCGTCGCGCCGTTCGCCAGCGGACCGTACAGGATGTAGCTGTGCCCGGTCACCCAGCCGACATCGGCGGTGCACCAGTAGATGTCACCGTCATGGTAGTCGAACACGTATTGATGGGTCATCGCGGCATAGACCAGGTAGCCGCCGGTGGTGTGCAGCACCCCCTTCGGCTTGCCGGTCGACCCGGAGGTGTAGAGGATGAACAGCGGGTCCTCGGCGCTCATCTCCTCCGCCGGGCAGTCGGCCGAGACCTGGGCGGCGGCCTCGTGCAGCCAGAGGTCGCGGCCCTCGGTCCAGCCGATCTTGCCGCCGGTGCGGCGCACGACGACGACGGTGTCGACCTCCGGGCAGCTCTTCAGCGCCTCGTCGGCATTGGCCTTCAGCGCCACGCTGCGGCCGCCGCGCAGCCCTTCATCGGCGGTGATCAGCACGGTCGAGCGGCAGTCGAGGATGCGATCCTTCAGGCTGTCGGGCGAGAAGCCGCCGAACACCACGGAATGGACGGCGCCGATCCGGGCGCAGGCCAGCAGGGCATAGGCCGCCTCCGGGATCATCGGCAGATAGATGGTGACCCGGTCGCCCTTCTTGACGCCGCGCGCCTTCAGCACATTGGCCAGGCGGCTGACCTGCTCGTGCAACTCGCGATAGGTGATGTGGCGGCTGTCCTTCGGGTCGTCGCCCTCCCAGATGATCGCGGTCTGGTCGGCGCGCTTGGCCAGGTGCCGGTCGATGCAGTTGGCGGCGGCGTTCAGCGTGCCGTCCTCGAACCAGCGGATATGGACGTCGCCGGTGTAGCTGGTGTTCTTGACCTTGGTGAACGGCCGGATCCAGTCGACCCGCTTGCCGTGCTCGGCCCAGAAGCCCTCGGGATCATTGACCGAACGTTCGTACAATTCCTTGTACTGGGCGGCATCCACCCAGGCGCGCTCGGCCCAGTCGTCGGACACGGGAAAAAGGCTGGTGTCGCTGCTCATGGGGTCTCCCCGATCGAACTTTTCTCGCCGCGCCGGCCGGGTGGGCGCGCCCCGGCCGGACGATCCCGCATTCATAGCAAGAGGACCCGGCCGATGGCCACGGCTTGATCGGCCGGGCGGGGGAGAGACGCAGCGAGGCGGCGACCGGCTCAGAGACCGTTTGGAAATGCGCTGGTGTGAGTCGGCTGGCGGTGGTTTCGAGAACCGGCGCGCAGCGGACATTTGAGTCCGTGAGCACCGGAAGCGCAGAAACCGCCGTCAGACGGCCGCACCAGTAGCATTACCAAACGGTCTCTCAGCCGGTGTATTCCATGATCGACAGGCCGCCATTGTAGTCGTTGGCGTAGACCAGCCCCTGGGCGTCGACGAAGATGTCGCAGGACTGGATCACCCGGGCTCGGTTCGGCCGGTGGTCGACCAGCCGGGTCGGCGTGGCCGGCACCAGGGCCGCGGTCTCGACCGGGCGGAACGGGTCGCGGATGTCGTGCACCCGGATCCCGGCATTCTGCCAGGTCGAGAAGATCAGCTCCGAGCTGACGAAGCTGCCGGGCCGGTTCTCATGCACGTTGTGCGGCCCGAAATGCCCGCCCTTGGCGGCGTAGTCGGCCTCGTCCGGCTGCGGGAAGGTCGAGATGCTGATCGGGTTCGCCGGCTCGCGGATGTCGAACAGCCAGATGTGCTTGACCCCGTCCTCCTGGTGGTCGAGCACCGCCTCGTCCAGCACCACCAGCAGGTCGCGGTCAGGCAGCGGCAGGCAATTGTGGGTGCCGCCGCCGAAGGGGGGGCTCCAGTTGCGGTGCACGATCAGCTTCGGGTCGGCGCGGTCGGCCACGTCGATCATCACCAGCCCGGCGTCGCGCCAGGCGCCATAGGCGGTGTCGCCCTGGATGATCGGGTGGTGCAGCCCGTAGCGGCGCTGGGGCGGCCAGTCGGGCTTTTCGCCCGCCGCCAGGTTCATGCCCGGCAGCCAGTAGCGGCCGGCGGCGCGCGGCTTCGTCGGGTCGCTCATGTCGACGGTCATGAAGATGTAGTCGGTGAAGCCGTCGAGCAGGGCCGAGACATAGGCCCAGCGGCCGCCGGTGTACCAGATCCGGTGCACGCCGCCGCCCTCGACCGGCATGAAGCCGATCTGCCGCGGCTCCGCCGGCTTGGAGATGTCGTAGACGGCCATCCCGGCGGTCCAGTTCCGCTCGGCCGGCTGCGTCGTCGCCGCGGTGCCGACTTTCTCGCCCAGCGCCCCCTTGTAATAGGCGCGCTCGTCCTGGAACTCCGCCGCCGCGAACATGTCCTTGGCGTTGATCACCAGCAGCAGGTCGTCATGGGTCTGCAGGTGGATGTTCCAGGTGCCGGGCGGCGCCGGCACATAGGCCACGGCCTTGGGGTCGCGCGGGTCGCGCACGTCGATGACGCTGAACCCCTTGGAGAACATGTGCCCGGTATAGGCGTGGCCGCGATGGATCATCAGCTGCACGCCGTCCGGCCGGCCGCCCTGGTCGCTGTGGCCGATCAGCTTCAGATTCCGGGCATGGTCGGGGATTGGGAGGTCGCTCATTGGCTCTGCCCTGGTTGCGGAGGGAAGGGGCCGCGGGCGCGGCCCCTGGGATCAGTTCACGCCCCAGATCTTCTTGTAGGCGTCGCGGTAGCCGTTCTCCGGGTCGTAGACATTGTCCGGCCCGCCATCGGCCTTGATGTTGGCTGGGGTGAACAGGTGGGCCGGCGCGACATAGCCGCTGGCCTTCTCGCCGGCGAAGGCGCGGTTCAGCTCGTCGACCAGCTGCCAGCCATGCAGGCGCAGCGGCTCGGCCACGGTGCCGACCTGGTACTGGTTGGCGCGGATGCGCTGGAACGCAACCTCGCTGCCGTCGCCGGCCGAGACGTTGTGCGGCATGCCGTCGCCGCCGACACCGGCCGAGGCCAGGGACGGCGCCATGAAGTCGAAATACAGGTCGTTGATGCCCAGCGCGTAGGTCCACTGGTCGCCGAAGCGCTGCAGCAGCGCCGTGGTCAGCGGCCCCATCCGGGTGCCGGTGTCGCTCAGCGGCGTGTCCTCGACCGACAGCACCTTGCAGCCGGGGCAGCCGCGGATCACCTCGGCCATCGCGTCCGACTTGGCGATGGCGATGCGGTAGACCGAATCGGTGAAGATGACGACGCCGGCCTTGCCGTCCGAATCGGCGATGGCGTAGGAGGCGGCGGCGCGCGCCACCTCCAGCGGGTCGGTGGTGATGTTGGTGAACACCGGCAGCGTGTCGCTCGGCCCCGGCTTGGCGAAGGAATGCCAGCCGACGATGACGATCTTCTGCTTCGCCGCATCCTCGATCGGGGCCGCCTGCTCGGCGGCGTCGAGGGCGCCCAGCACGATCGCATCCGGCTTCAGCGCGATCGCCTGGTTCATCGCGGCGGACCGGCCGGAGACGGTGCCCTGGCCGTCGATCACCCGGAAGTCCCAGCCGGCCAGCTTCGCCGCCTCGTCCATGCCCTCGGCGACGCCACGGGCACCGCCGTTGCGCTGGTCGGCCGAGACATAGACCACGGTCTTGCCGGATTGCAGCTTCGGCCCGGTGGTCGGACCGTCCCAGGGCGGGTTGGGCTTGGTCACCTTCTCGACCACCGCCTTGGCCGCGGCGACCGCGTCCTGCGCCATCGCTGGAAGGGGGGCCGCCACCAGGGCCGTCAGCAGAAGGGCCGTTGCCAGTGCCGAACGCCGTACCATCTCAGATCCTCCCTGTTTCGCTTGGTTGTCCGGTCGCCGTCGCGGCGCCGGTTGTGGTCGATGTCTCGGGCCCGTCGGGTCGCCGGCGGCGGGCCAGGCCGCGCTTGCGCTGGGCATAGCCGGCCAGGCCGATCGCCAGCAGCAGGGTCAGGCCGTTGAACAGCGGCTCGACATAGAAGGCGCCGCCCAGCTGCTGGATGCCGGAGATGCCGACGGCCAGGATGGCGACGCCGATCAGGGTGCCCCAGACATTCACCCGGCCGGGCTTGATCGTGGTCGAGCCGAGGAAGGCGCCGACCAGCGCCGGCAGCAGGAACTCCAGCCCGACCGAGGCCTGGCCGATCCTGAGCTTCGCCGCCAGCACGATGCCGGCGAGGGCGCCGAGCAGGCCGGAGGCGACGAAGGCGCCGATCACGTAGCGCCGGGTCGGGATGCCGTTCAGCTCCGCCGCCCGCGGATTGGCGCCGATGGCGTAGAGGCAGCGCCCGACCGGCAGGAACTCCGCCGCGATCCACAGCATCAGCCCGATCGCCAGCACATAGAAGGCGGCGATCGGGATGCCGAAGACCTGCAGCGTGTACAGCGCCAGGAAGCCGTTCGGCAGCACGCCGATGACCTGGCGGCCCTCGGTGTACCAGAGGGCGATGGCGTACAGCACCGTGCCGGTGCCGAGCGTGGCGATGAAGCTGTCGATCCGCGCCACCTCGACCAGCAGGCCGTTGATGGCGCCGAGGAGGCAGCCGAGCAGCAGCACGACGACCACGGCCACGCCCCAGTCGAGGCCGAGCTGGGTCTGCAGCGCGATCGCCACGATGTGCCACAGCACGATGCCATAGCCGACGGTCAGGTCGATCCGGCCCGCCATCATCGGGATCATCGCGGCCAGGGACAGCAGCGCGATCACCGACTTGTCGCCCAGGATCGAGCGCAGGTTCAGCATGGTCGGGAAGGTGCGCGGCAGCAGCAGCGAGAAGACCAGGATCAGGATGACGGTCAGGATCGGCAGGCCGTAGACCGGCAGCAGCCGGGTGACCCGCTGCGCCGGGTTGAGGGCGGCCAGCTCCAGCCGCGTCGGCTCCAGGGCGTTCGACTTGATCGACTGCATGCGAGGTCGGCCCTTTCCGGTCAGCAGCGGTTGGTGTTGCCAAAGACAAAATGAGTCCCCCTCCCGCAAGGGGAGGGGGGACTAAAAAGGGGTAAGCTCCCGCCAGTCTGAAAAGCCCACGCAAGCGGGAGAGGCAATCCATCGGTGTGATTCAGAGACGGCCTCACTGCACCGTCCCCCTTGCCTCGGGCGCCAGCGAGACGGCGTGGACCAGGCGTTCGACCGACAGCCCGGCCTCGTCGATCTCGGCGACGATGCGGCCGTCGCGGAACACCACGGCGCGGTGGCAGATCTGGGCGACCTCCTCGACATCGGTCGAGACCAGCACCACGGCCAGGCCGCGCTGCACCGCATCGGCCAGCAGTCGGTAGATCTCGGCCTTGGCGCCGACATCGACCCCGGCGGTCGGGTCCTCCAGCACCAGAACCCGGCCGCCGATGCGCAGCCAGCGGGCCAGCACCACCTTCTGCTGGTTGCCGCCGGACAGGGTCTCGACCGGCATCGACGGGTCGTTCGGCCGCAGCCCGACCCGGCCGCCCAGCAGCGCCGTCTCCGCCGCTTCGTCCGTGGCGCCGCGCCAGGCCAGCAGGCCGCGGCCGCAGGCGGCGGGGTTGAGGAACATGTTCTCGCGCACGCTCAGCCCCGCGGCCACCGAATCGGCGTTGCGGTCGGCGGCGACGAAGCCGATGCCCGCGCCGATCGCCCGCGGCGGCGAGGCCAGGTCGCAGGGCGCGCCGCCCAGCCGCACCGTCCCGGCCTCGAGCGGCAGCAGGCCGAACAAGGCGCGGCCGACCAGCTCCTGCCCGGCGCCGCGCAGTCCGACCAGGCCAACGATCTCGCTGCCCGGCACCGCCAGGTCGACCGGGCCGACATCGCCGATCACGGCACCCTCCAGCCGCAGCACGGCGTCGCCGCCGCGGCGCGGCGGGCGCACGAACAGCGTCTCCGGCGGCCGGCCGATGATCAGTCGCACCAGCGCCTCGGGCTCGGTCGCCGCGGTCTCCTGCACCGCCACCAGCCGGCCGTCGCGCAGCACCGCCAGCCGGTCGGCGATGGCATAGACCTCGTCCAGCCGGTGCGAGACATAGATCATCGATACGCCGCGCGCCTTCAGCCCGCGCAGCACCCGGAACAGCCCCTCGACCTCCTCCTGCGGCAGGCTGGCCGTCGGCTCGTCCAGCACCAGGATGTCGGGGCGGGCGCCCAGCGCCCGGGCGATCGCCACCAGCGACTTCTCGGTCCGGGTCAGGGTCTGCACCCGCCGGCCGGGATCGATGCCCTCGGCCACCAGGGCCAGCGAGGCGCGGGCCGTGGCCTCGACCCGGCGCCAGTCGATCAGGCCCAGCCGCCGCGGGAAGCCCTGGGCGAAGGCGATGTTCTCCGCCACCGTCATCCAGTCGATCAGGCCGAGATCCTGGTGGATGAAGGCGATCCGGCCGCGGCCGGCCCGCGCTTCGGTAGAATGCGGATCATAGGCGGCGCCGTTCAGCCGGATCTCGCCGGAATCGGGGGCGTGCACGCCGGCCAGCATCTTGATCAGGGTGGATTTGCCGGCGCCGTTCTGGCCCAGCAGCGCCAGGATCTCGCCGGGGCGGAGCGCCAGGTCCAGCGCGTCGACCGCCAGCGTGCCGCCGAAGCGCTTGGCCAGGCCGCGGAACTCCAGGACCGGCACCGCAGATGCGGCAGGGGTCGGCTCGGCCGACGCCAGCTCCATGCGCTTCCTCCTGCACCCCTGCCGCGGCTCGGGCCGGGCGATGTTAAAGGGAGTGTGTCAGAAAGATCGGATGAGCGTCTTCCGGAAATCGCCCATAATCTTACGCGAAGAGGCCAATCGAACGCCCGCGGCCATCGGGAGGATGCCATGTCGCCATTCGTCACCACCTCGACCTGCCCCGAGCATGCCGAGCTGTCGCGTTGCGGCCGGCTGGCCGAGCGGTCGGAAGGCGATCCCAAGCACAAGGTGGTGCATGTCCGCGCCGGCCGGCTGGAGCTGGAGGGGCCGCGCGGCGTCTGGGCGATCCTGCCGACCCACATGGTGTTCATCCCGGCCGGGCGGCCCTACGAGATCCGCACCGATGACGGCACCGAAGTGACGGTGGTGCATCTCGACGCGCCGATGACGCCCTGGCATCACGACGGCTGCTGGGCCGCCGGCACCAGTCCGCTGGCGCGCGAGATGGTCGACTACGCGCTGCGCTGGCCGCGCGGCCGCGACCGCGAAGACCCGATCGCCGGCTCCTTCTTCCGCACCTTCGGGCTGCTCTGCGCCGACTGGTTCAGCCGGCAGCGCATCCTGTGGCTGCCGACCGGCCAGTCGCCCGGTATCCGCGCGGCGATCCGCCATGTCATCGCGAATGTCGACGACGGCTCGCTGGAGGGGGCGGCGAGTGCTGCAAAGCTGTCGCCGCGGACGCTGCGCCGGCGCTTCCGCGAGGACACCGGCATGACCTGGCGCCAGTTCGTGCGCGAGGCGCGGATGATGCAGGCGATGGAACTGCTGGCCTCGGGCCGGCACCGGATCAGCGACGTCGCCATGGCGGTCGGCTTCAGCAGCTTCGGCGCCTTCACCCAGGCCTTCAGCGCCTGCGTCGGCCGCACCCCGAGCGATTTCGCCCGCAGCCAGCGCAGCCCCGGCGTGGCGCCCGCCTGAGCGCATCGCTGCTGCGACGACACGCGGCCTCGCCTTCTTGTCGCCGCTTTGGCATGCAGGGTGGATGCCTCTCCTCATCCATCTGGTGCCGTCCGGCCGACCATGACCTTTCGCGCCCTGCTCCCCCGCCTGCTGCTGCTGTTCGCCCTGGTCTGCGCCGCCCTGCCGGCGGCGGCCCAGACCAACCCGGATTTCGACAAGCAGAATGCGGGTTGGCAGACCACGATCCGGCTGCTTTACGTCAAGCTGTCGGCGCCGAACCTGTCGGATGACGATTACAATGGCCTGCGCACCCAGCTGGCCGCCGTGGTCGACCAGGCCCAGGCCGCGGCGGATGCCGCGAAGGAGACCCTTGGCAAGATCAAGCAGGTCAGCGACGCGCTGGGCCCCCCGCCGGCCGAAGGCGCGCCGCCGGAGACGGCCGATGTGACGCAGCAGCGGCAGCAGCTGGCGGATGCCCTCGCCAAGTATGACGGGCAGGTGCGGCAGGCCGAGGCGGTCAAGACCCAGGCCCAGCTGCTGCAGCAGACCGCCGATGCCGCCCGCGTCGACCAGTTCCGGCGCGACCTGCTGACGGTGGCGCCGGCCGTCTTCGACCCGAAGACCTGGGAGCCGATCCCCGACCAGGCCGGCTACCTGGCGACTCGGCTGCTGCTGCCGTTCCAGGATCAGCTGGGTCCCGGCTGGGATGGGGTGGGCGAGATCGCGCGCCGCATCCTGTTCGCGGCCATCGTCCTCGGCATCGGCTGGCTGGCGCGGCGCTGGCTGCTGCGCCGGTTCGGCCGTCGCCTGTCCGAAAGCGTGCCGACCTTGCGGCGAAGGGTGGCCGCGGCGCTGGTGCACACAGTCGCCCATGGCGTGTTGCCGGCAATGATGACGCTGGCGGTGGCGGTGATTTGCGCCGGCTGGCTGGGCGACCGCCCTGCCAGCTATGTCGCCATGATCGCCCTCGGGGTCCTGGCCTGGGGCATCGTCGGCTATTTCGTCGCCTCGGCCGCGATCTCGGCGGCGCTGACGCCCGACGATCCGCCCTGGCGCCTGATCGACCTGACCGATGCCTCGGCCCGCACCCTCTGCCGCAGGCTGCGGGCGGCGGCGATGGTCTGGACCGTCGCCGGGGTGACGCTGGCCGTCGCCGACGGCCGCATCCTGATGCAGAACGAGCTGCGGTCCCTGCTGGTCGCGGCGGCGCTGGCGGCGGCGGCGCTGGCGCTGCTGGCCCTGCTGCCGGGGTCGCTGTGGGGCTATCGCGCCGATCTCGAGGCCCTGCCGGAGGGCGAGCCGGCCGACGACCAGCGGGCCGCTGCCCGACCGTCCGGGCGCTGGCCGCGGGCCCGCCTGCTGGCCGCCGTCCTGACCGTCGTCGTCCTGATCGCCGCGGTGATCGGCTATCAGAAGCTGGCACTGTACATCACCTATCTGCTGGCAGCGGCGATCGGCGTCGGTGCCGCCGTCCTGATCCTGCGCAGCGTGGTGCACGAAGCCATCGGCCGGTTCCTGACCCAACCGGTCGGGCGGATGGCCCGGGTGCGCCATTCGCTGTTCCCGAACGATCGCGGCCTGTGGGTGTTCGAGACCGGCTCCGCGCTCTGCACCGACATCGTCCTCGGCCTGGCCGCGCTGGTGGCGCTGGCCCCGGTGCTCGGCCTCAGCGGCACCGACCTCGCCGCGATCGGCACGGCGGTGCTGGATGGGGCGACGGTCGGCGGCGTCCGCATCGCGCCCCTGAACATCCTCGGCGCCGTCGCCGCCTTCACCCTGGGGATCCTCGCCACCCGCTTCCTGCAGCGCCGGCTCGACGCCCGCTTCATTGAGAAGCTGCAGATCGACCGCGGCCTGAAGAATTCGATCCGCACCGGCATCGGCTATCTCGGCGGGCTGATCGTCGCCATCTTCGCGGTCGGCCTGCTCGGGCTCGACCTGTCGAACCTGGCGCTGATCGCCTCCGCCCTGTCGGTCGGCATCGGCTTCGGCCTGCAGAACATCGTCCAGAACTTCGTCGCCGGCCTGATCCTGCTGGTCGAGCGGCCGGTCAAGGTCGGCGACTGGGTGGTGGTCGGCGGGGCCGAGGGCACGGTCCGGCGGATCAGCGTCCGCGCCACCGAGATCCAGACCTTCCAGCGTGCCTCGGTGATCGTGCCGAACGGCAACCTGATCTCGTCCCAGGTCGTCAACTGGACCCACAAGGACAGGAACGGCCGGATCGACATCCCGGTCTCGATCGCCGCCTCGGCCGATGTCGAGACGGCGCGCGAGATTCTGCTGGCGCTGGCCAAGGAGGACAAGCGCATCGGCGCCTTCCCGGCGCCGGTGGTGGCGTTCAAGAGCTTCAGCACCGGGACGCTCGATCTCGAGCTGCGCTGCCACATCTCCGATGTCGACAACTTCGCCGGCGTCGGCACCGATCTGCGCTTCGCCATCTGGAAGGCGTTCCGCGAGGGCGGACTGGCCTTCCAGCCGGCGGCGGCCGACATCTCGCTGCCCCAGGCGGTGCAGGTGCTGGCGACCGCGGTGCGCGAGCGCGACGGCGCCCGCGGCGCGGCCCCTGGCAGTGCTCCGGAGGAGTCCGGGGAGGAGTCCCGGAAGCCGTCGCATGCTGCATGACCTCGGCCGCGTCGTCGGTGCCATCGCCCGCGACCGACTGGACGAGGCTGCGGTGTACCGGCGCGAGCGGCTGTACGCCCGGCCGCAGGCGCCGGCCGGCCCGCCGGGCGTGCTGGAATGCCCGATCTGCGGCACCCGGGCGCGCCGCTTCCTGCGCTTCGGCCTGGAGGGGCGGCGCAACGCCATGTGCCCGGGCTGCGGCAGCGTCGAACGGCACCGCTTCCTCTGGCTCTACCTGACCGCCCGGACCGACCTGCTGACCGGCCGGCACCGGGTGCTGCATGCTGCGCCCGAGCCATGGCTGGAGGCGCGGCTGCGCGGGCTGCCGAACCTGCGCTACCGCTCGGTCGACCGGTTCAGCCCCTTCGCCGACATCCAGGCCGACCTGACGGCGCTGCCCTTCGCCGACGGCGCCTTCGACGTGGTCATCGCCAACCATGTGCTGGAGCACATCCCCGACGACGCCGCGGCGATCGCCGAGCTGGCGCGGGTGCTGCGCCCCGGCGGCCGCGCGATCCTGATGGTGCCCTTCGACCCGAAGGGGCCGACGCAGGAAGGCGCCGGCATCGCCGACCCGGCCGAGCGGATGCGCCGGTTCGGCCACCCCTACCATTACCGCATCAACGGCCGCGACTTCCCCGCCCGGCTGGCCGCGGCCGGGCTGGCGCCGATCGCGGTCGACAGCCGGGCCCTGCTCGGGCCGCATCTCCGCCGCCGCTTCCGGGTGAACCGCAACCACCTGTTCGACTGCCGGCGAAGCTAGAGCCGGACGATCTCAGCCGGCACAATCGGACCGGGCAGTGAGGCTCGCCTCTTCCATTTGCGAGACCTTCTCAAAATCCCCCGATCCGTCATCCCCGCGAAAGCGGGGATCTCGCAACGCTTTGACCGGACAGAGATTCCCGTGTTCGCGGGAATGACGGCAAAGGGAGATGTCGCCAAGCATTTGACTAAAGATTAATTCATCGTTGCGATTCATCCGAACCTTTAAACTTGGCGAGACATCACGATGAATCCACGATGAACTCTCTGATTTCAGGTTGATCGGCCGCCAAAGCCTCCGTATTGATGCAAAAGGGGGCGGGACGAAACCCTGCACAGAGATGTTGGGAGCGGACGCCTGGCCCGAACTCTGACCAGGATGGCGGGACATGAAGATTTCGACTGTGTGGGCGGCGGGAACCGCTGCCGTGCTTCTGGCCACGCCCGTCATGGCCCAGCAGGCGACGGGGATCTATCTCGGCGCCGGCGCCGGCGTGAACATCCGGCAGGACCAGACATGGACCTTCACCGACCCGCGCACCGACGGCCATGCCGATGTCGCCTTCGACACGGCACCGGCCGGCAACGTCTATATCGGCTATGATTTCGGGGCGATCCGGGCGGATATCGAAGGCAGCTTCCGCCAGAACGACATCGGCGATGTCGGGCTCAACTGGGACGCCTTCCGGCTCAACCGGTTCATCACGGTTCCCGCGGGGAACGACGTCAAGGTCAACATCAAGGGCCACGAGCGCACCATCGGCCTGATGGCCAATGTCTATTACGATTTCGAGTTCGGCTCGCCCTTCGTGCCCTATGTCGGCGGCGGCATCGGCGTCGGCTTCAACAACTGGAAGGTCAAGTCCAAGGAGTTCGACATCGACTTCGAATACGACTCGCCGCTGTTCGCCTATCAGGGCATCGCCGGCGTGTCCTACTACATCACGCCGCAGCTGGCCGCGAATCTGGAGTACCGGTATTTCGGCGAGACCGGCGCCGAGTTCACCACGGGCAGCACCAAGATCAAGCTCGACGCCCCGGCCAACCACACCATCCTGGCCGGCATCAAATACGTGTTCGATTTCGGCACCGCCCCGGCCGAGCCGGCGCCGGAGACGGCGGTCGACACCGGCCAGCGCAGCTATCTGGTGTTCTTCGACTTCGACAGCTCGCGCCTGACGCCGGAGGCGCGGTCGATCGTCGCCTCCGCCGCCACCGACGCGCTGCGTGGCCAGTCGACCCGGATCGACGTCACCGGCCACACCGACCGGTCCGGCACCGACGCCTACAACCAGGCCCTGTCGGTGCGCCGGGCCGAGGCGGTGCGCCGCGAGCTGGTCACGGACGGCGTCGCCGACAGCCTGATCGTGGTCCGCGGCGTCGGCGAAGCCGACCCGCTGGTGCCGACCGCCGACGGCGTGCGCGAGCCGCAGAACCGCCGGGTCGAGATCGTGATGAACTGACGATGGGCGGCATAGGCCGGGCGATCCCGGCCTATGCCGCCGCGATCAGCGTCCAGCCGCCCCACAGGATCAGCCCGACACCGGCGGCACGGCCGAGCCAGCGTCCGTGCGGGATCGTCTTTTCCACCAGGACGAACAGGGTGATGACGCCGATCCAGGCGAGATTCATCACCCCGCCGACGAACAGCAGCAGCATCAGCGCCCAGCAGCAGCCGAGGCAGAACAGGCCGTGGCGCAGGCCGAGGCCGAACGGCCCGGACCGGCGGTGCCGGGTCAGGAACTCGACCGGCGACCGGCAGCGGACGAGACAGCCCTGCTTCAGCGGGGTCAGCTGCCAGGCGCCGGCCGCCACCAGGGCGCCGCCGGCCAGCACCGCGTTGGCGGTCGCCATCGCCGGAGACAGCAGGGCCAGGGCATCGAGGCGCCACTGCAGGGTGGCGGCCAGGATGCTGAAGCCGGCCCAGACCGCGAGGTAGCCGAGCGCGAACAGCAGGGTCGCGTGGTGCGGGGAGGCCTGGCGGCGATGGCGCTGCAGCGCGGCGTAGGTCAGCAGCATCGGCGCCGCCCCGGGCAGCATCATCGCCACCATCATCACCGACCACATCGCCACCATCAGCGCGAAGGTGGTGCCGGTCCAGGGCATGGGCGTCGCCGGGGCCATCGCCATGCCGGGCATCGCCATGCCGGGCATCGCCATGCCGGGCATGTCCATGCCAGGCATCTCGGGCATCGCCATGCCGGGCATCTCCGTACCGATGCCGAACCCGATATAGGCCCAGGCCGCGATGCAGACGCAGGCGAGGGCGACCAGCGTCACTAGGCGGTCACGCCGCAGCAGGGCCTCGATGGCGGAGGGGGCAGCGGTCGTCGACACCGGCTACAGCACCACCCCCATATTGGTCAGATGGATATGCGCGAACTGCGCATAGGTGCGGGACAGGTCCAGCTCGATGCCGCCGGTGGCCCTGGTCGTGCCGCTGCCGATCTCGGCCAGCCGGTACTCGAAGCCATCGGGCAGGTCGATGCGGACGCGATGCTCGGCGCCGGTCACCGGGTTGCGGATCGGTTCGCCCCTGGTCTGGATGATCCCCGGCACCGCGAAACGGCCGCGGCGGCGGTCGACGTCGATCTCGATCTCGATCGGCCTGAACAGGGTCTCGAGCCGGGTCGGGGACATGGCGGCATAGACCCACCACATCGTCGCCATCTCCTCCGTCTCCTGGCCGGTCATGATCTTGCCCAGGGCGTCACGCTGGGCGGCGTTCGCCCGCTCGTCGATGATCAGCTGCATGGTGCCGTTGCCGCAATGCACGGGGCCCGGCCAGGCATAGATGCCGACCGCGTACAGCCCGTCGAGGCTGACATCGCCGAAATACCCGGTCTCGATCAGGAAGCCGACGGCGGCACGGCAATCGCCATGTGTCGGCAGGGCGTTGAACTGGCAGGGGCAGCCATAGGCGCAATTGCAGTTGGCGAGCTCCGTCGCCTTCACCATCCATTCGACCATCACGGCCTCCGGGATGCGAGGCTCCGGCCCGCAGCACACTCACGCTGAGCGGTTCGCCGAAACGGCGCACCCAATCGATTAAACTATTGGTAAAATCCTACGCTTCCCGCGCGGTCGCGGCAATCCCGACCTTGGTACCGGTCAGCGCCCCTCGCGCCGCCAGGCCGCCATCAGTCCGCCGAGGCCGAGGAACAGGGCGATCAGCGGCGGCAGCAGCGGCGTCTCGGTCATGCCGGTGACGGTGTAGTCGCCATTGCCGCGCAGGCCGAACCAGCCGGTGCCGGCCGCCGCTCGGTCCGGCCGGGTGCGGCGCAGCGTCGGCACGCCGTCGCTGGCCAGCCAGGCGACGCCGCCGCCGCTGGCCTGGGTCACCGGCGCCAGCTTGTCGGTCACCGCCCGCATGTCGCTCAGCTCCGGCGGGTTCAGCGTGCCGACCACGGCCAGCGCGGTCTTGTCGCCGTCGCTGACCCGGTAGATGCCGGGGCCCTGGGCGTTGACCCGGCCGGCATAGAGGCCGGGCGTGGTCTCGCTCAGCGTCACGCTCTGGGTCTTGCCGTCCGGGTCGGTCACGGTGACCGGCGGGTTGCTCTGGTCCAGGTTGCGGCGGCGGATCTCGATGCGCTGCCCGGCCGCCTCGGCGCGCAGCACGTTCTCCTCCAGCTCCGGTTCGCGCATCAGCCAATGGGCCAGGCGGCGCAGCAGCTCCGCCTGCGGGCCGCCGCCCTCGAAGCCGCGGCTCCACAGCCAGATCTGGTCCGACGCCATCTGCGCCACCCGGCCTTCGCCGACCCGGTTGAGCACCAGAAGCGGCCGGCCGCCGATCCCGGTCATCACCACGTTGCCGCCATGCGGCACCACGTCGATCTGGCGGAACCAGCGGCCCCAGCTCGGACCGCCGCCGGGGCCGCCGGTGGACCCGTCCAGCGTCGCCGTCACCGGATGGCGCTGGCCGAGGTCGGTCACGACCGGGCGGAAGCCCTGCTCCAGCACCTCGCCGGTCGGCTCTGCCGGCAGGATGTTGCCGATCGGCGTGCGGTACAGGCTCAGCGGCTCGGCGAAGGCCTCGCCCGAGACCTCGAGGAAGGCGCCGCCCTCCTCGACGTAGCGGGCGATGTTGCCGAGATAGAGGTTCGGCAGCACCCCCATCCGCCGGTAGCGGTCGAAGATGATGAGGTCGAAATCCTTGAGATTGGTCTCGAACAGCTCGCGGATCGGGAAGGAGATCAGCGACAGCTCGTTGATCGGCGTGCCGTCCTGCTTCTCCGGCGGCCGCAGGATGGTGAAGTGCACCAGGTCGACCGAGGGGTCGGACTTCAGGATGTTGCGCCAGGTGCGCTCGCCCGGATGCGGCTCGCCCGACACCAGCAGCACGCGCAGCCGGTCGCGCACGCCGTTGACGACGATGGCGGCGCGGTTGTTGGCCTGGCTCAGCTCGCCCGGCAGCCCCTCGACCGCGAATTCGAACACGGTCGGGCCGCCATGGTCGAGGCGGAAGCTGACCTGGGTGTCGCGCCCGACCGGCAGCTGCAGCGCCTCCGGCGCGCCGGCGTCCTTGGTCGCGGTCACGGTGGCGACGGCGCCGGGCTCGGCGTTCGGCAGGTCGTCGACCCTGAGCGTCACGGTGACGTTCTGGCCGACCAGGCCGAAGCTCGGCGCCTGGGCCACGACGATGCGGCGGTCGAACTCGTCCGGCCGGCCGGTCAGCAGCGTGTGCACCGGGCCGAAGGAGCTGCGGACCGCCGGATCGGTCGGCACGTCGTGCACCTGGCCGTCGGTGATCAGGATGGCGCCGGCCAGCCGCCGCCGCGGCACGTCGGCCGTGGCCGCGCCCAGCGCCTCGAACAGATGGGTCTCATCGAGCGGCGCGCCGGCGCCTTCGCCGACGGTGACGAAGCGGGTCTCGAGATCCGGAAAGGCGGCCAGCTTGGTGCGCAGGTCGGCCAAGGCGGCATCGATCCGGGCGGGGCGGTCCTCGATCTGGTCGGAGGGCGAGCGGTCGACCACCACCACCGCGACGTCGCGGATCGGGTCGCGCTTCTCCTCCACCAGCGACGGGTTCAGCAGGGCGGCGGCCAGGGCGAGGAAGGCGAGGGTCCGCCAACCCAGTCCCGGGGCGCGGCGCCAGGCGCCGACCAGCAGGGCCAGCACCGCCAGGCCGAACAGCGGTCCCAGCACGGTCCAGGGCAGCAGGGGAGCCAGGGCGACGGAGGCTGCATCCATGGTCACTGGCCCAGCCGTTCCAGGATCGCCGGCACATGCACCTGGTCCGACTTGTAGTTGCCGGTCAGGGCGTACATCACCAGGTTGACGCCGAAGCGGTAGGCCATCTCGCGCTGGCGCTCGCCGCCCGGCACCACCGGCAGCATCGGCGCGCCGCCCGGGCCGGTGGCCCAGGCCCCGGCCCAGTCATTGGCGCCGATGATGATGGTCGAGACGCCGTCATTGACCGTGGCGTCCGCGGTCTCGACCCACAGATCGCCGCCGGCGTAGCGGCCGGGGAAGTCCTGCATCAGGTAGAAGGCGCGGGTCAGGATATGGTCCGGCGGCATCGGCGTCAGCGGCGGCACGTCCAGGCCCTGGGTCAGCTCGCGCAGCTTCTCGGCGCCCGGCCCGGCCAGCGCCCCGCCGCTGCTGCCCGTCGCCTGGTCGCGGGTGTCGAAGAAGATGGTGCCGCCGGTGCGCAGGAAGGCGTTCAGCTTGCCGATCGCGGCGTCGGACAGCGCCGGCTGCCCCTCCGTCATCGGCCAGTACAGCAGCGGGAAGAAGGCCAGCTCGTCGCTCTCGACATTGATGCCCACGGCGCCCTCGGCATTGACCGAGGTGCGGTCGCGCAGCACCTGGGCCAGCCCCTCCAGCCCGGCTTGGCTGACCGCATCGACATCCTGCGACCCGGTCTCGACATAGGCCAGGCGGACATGATTGGCCATGGCGATGGTCCGGCTGTCGTCCTGCGCCCGCGCCGGCTGGGGCGACAGCAGCGAGGCGGCGACAGCGCCGGCCACCAGCAGCGACGCCGTGGCGGCACGCCGCGGCGGGGTCAACAGGCCGCGCATGAACAGGGCGATCAGCCCGTCCAGGATCAGCAGGATCATGGCCAGGGCGAAGACCCAGGGCCGTAGGTCGACCTCCGCCGGGGCCTCGTAGCCCGCGACCGAGACGCCGGGCGGCAGGTTCGGGAGCGGCTCCAGGCTGGTCACGGCCGAGCCGAGATTGAGGGCACGGCGGTTGTCCTCGGTGCCGTAGAAGCCGGGCGGATGCTCCGGCCCCGGCACCGTGCCGGCGAAGGCAGGGCCGGCGATGGGCAGGGCCAGCGGCGGCGGCGGCACCAGCCGGCCGAGCCCGTCCAGCAGCTTGACCGGCGCCAGGCTGGCCTGGCCGCTGTCGCCGCCGACGCCGCTGCCCAGCGCCACCACGCGGCGCAGCATGTCGACGAACAGGCCGGAGAAGGCGAGGTTCGACCAGCCGGGTCCGGCGGTGGTGTGGATCAGGATCAGCCAGCCGCGGCCGCGCTTCTCGGCGGTGACGATCGGCGTGCCGTCGGTCAACCTGGCCCAGGTCTTGTCGGCCAGGTCGGGCGACGGGTCGGCCAGCACCTGGCGCTGGATCCGCACATCGGCCGGGATGGTCAGGCCCTGGAAGGGGCTGGTGGCGTCGAACGGTGCCAGTGACATCGGCTCGGTCCAGGACATGGCGCCGGACAAGGTGCGGTCGCCGAAGCGCAGCGGCACCGGCACCAGCGGGTCCGGATTGGCCGCCAGGATCGGCCCGGCGAAGCGGATCAGGGCGCCGCCGCCCTCCATCCAGCGATCCGCCGCCTGGCGGTCGGCCTCGGAGGACAGGGTGCCGTCCGGCAACAGCAGCGCGGCCAGCCGGTCGGTCGGCTGGGTGCCGCCCAGCAGGTCGGCGACGCTGCCGCGGCGGATCTCGGCGAAGGGCTCCAGCGCCCGCTGCAGATAGTAGCTCTCGGTCAGCAGCGGCTGGGCCCGGGCGGTGTCCTGCGGCGCGGCCAGCCCGACCGGCCGGCGGCGCCAGCGCTCGTCGACCAGCACGGTGGCGCCGGCCGTGGTCTCGCCTTCGATCGACACCGCGGCGATGGCGTTGCGCGCGGTCGAGGGCAGCTCGAACCGGGCCTCGGCCTGGCGCTGCCCGGCGGGGAAGCGGACCTCGGTGCGCGCCAGCGGGCGGCCATCCTCGGCCGCGGCGCGCAGCACCAGCGGCACGTCGCCGATGGCGGCGGCGCGCTTCACCGGCACGGTCAGGGCGGTGTCGACCACCTGCGGCGTGCCGACCAGATGCGCCAGGTCGAAGGCCTGTGGCGTCAGCACCTCCAGGCTGCCGAAGCGCTGCAGCCGGGCGGCGAAGTCGCGCACCCCGTCCGCGTCCTTTTCGGCGGTGATGCCGTCGCTGGCCCAGACGACATGGACCGATCCGGGCAGGCGCAGCGCGTCGGCCGCCTTCAGCGCTGCCGCCCGGTCGGTCGGCCAGGGGCTGGGCGCCAGGTTGTCGATCAGGCCGCGGGCTTCGCTCGGGCGCAGCAGGCGGCTCGCCGCCACCGGCTCGCCCGGGGCGGTCGGCGCGGTGGCCAGCAGCACCACGTCGCGGCCGGCCCGCTCGGCCTTGTCGACGGCGGTGCGCAACGCCTCCTGCCGCTGCGGCCAGCCCTTGCCGGCGGCCCAGCCATTGTCGACCACCAGCAGCACCGGGCCGCTGCCGGGCAGGGCGGAGCCGGGGTTCAGCACCGGATGGGCCAGGGCAATGATGATCAGCGCCGCCAGGGCCAGGCGCAGCACCAGCAGCCACCAGGGCATCCGCTCCGGCGTCTCCTCCTGCGCCTGCAGGCCCAGCAGCAGCCGGATCGCCGGGAAGCTCAGGCGCCGCGGCGCCGGCGGCGTGACCCGCAGCAGCCAGTAGATCACCGGCAGCAGGATCAGCGCCGCCAGGATGGCGGGCGCCAGGAAGACGAGGCCGCCGAGCGTCACCATCTGGCCCTGCCGGTCGCGGCCCCGGACATCACGCCCCACAGGCTCAGGAGGGCGGCCTCGGCCGATTTGTCGGTGCGGTGCACGCCGAAGCTCCAGCCGGCGCGCCGGGCGATCGCCATGAGCCCGTCCTGGTGCTCGGCCAGGCGCTCGCGATAGGCGTCGCGCACCGACCGCACCCGCGGGATCAGTGCCGATTCGACCTCCTCGATTCCTTCGAAGCGGATGCGGCCCTCAAAGGGCAGCGTCGCCTCGGCCGGGTCGAGCACCTGCAGGATATGGCCGCGCACGCCGCGGGCGGCATAGGCGGCGACCGAGGCGCCGAACTCGTCGAGCGGCGCCAGGCAGTCGCCCAGCAGCACCATGGCGGCGTGGCGCGGCACCCGCAGCTCCCACGGCACCGCCTTGCTGGCATCGTCCAGTGTGCCCCGGTCCAGCGCCGCGGCGATGCGCAGCAGGCTGGCCCGGCCGCTCGCCGGCGGGGTGTCGCCGCCGATCAGCGCCACCCGCTCACCGGCGCGGTTCAACAGCGAGGCGAGCGCCAGCAGCAGCACCTCGGCGCGCTCACGCTTGGTCGGCAGCGACCGGTCGGAGCGGTAATCCATCGACGGCGAGGCGTCGCGCCACAGCCAGGCGGTCTGCACCGCCGCCCATTCGGTCTCGCGCTGGAACAGCCCTTCGGACTTGCCGGACTGGCGCCAGTCGATCCGGCCGATCGGCTCGCCGGCCTGGTAGCGGCGGAACTGCCAGAAGCTTTCGCCGACTCCGACCCGGCGGCGCCCGTGCACGCCCTGGGCCACGGTCGAGGCGACGCGATCGGCGGCGATCAGAAGCGGCGGCAGCGTCGCCGCCAGCGCATCGGCGGCCTTGCGCCGCCCGGCGCCGGTCAGAGGGGATGAACCGTCCGCCACCTCGGCCTCAGCCCAGGCGCGCGACCAGCCGCTCGACGACGTCGGCGATGGTGGCGCCATCGGCGCGCGCGGCGAAGGTCAGGGCCATGCGGTGCTGCAGGATCGGGCGGGCAAGGGCGGCGACGTCGTCGACCGAGGGCGACGGCCGGCCGGTCAAGAGGGCGCGGGCGCGGCAGGCCAGCATCAGCGACTGGCTGGCGCGCGGGCCGGGGCCCCAGCCGACCATGCGCTGCACTTCCGGCAGGTCGGTCGAATCGGGCCGGGCGGCGCGGACCAGCGACAGGATCGCCTCCAGCACCGTCTCGCCGACCGGCAGCCGGCGCACCAGGCGCTGGGTCCGCTGCAGGGCCTCGGCGCTGATCACCGCCTCGATCTGGGCCTCGTGCACGCCGGTGGTGGCCAGCAGCATCCGCCGCTCCGCCGCCAGGTCGGGGTAGCCGACATCGACCTGCATCAGGAAGCGGTCCAGCTGCGCCTCGGGCAGGGGATAGGTGCCCTCCTGCTCCAGCGGGTTCTGCGTGGCCAGGACGTGGAACGGCTCCGGCAGCGGCAGATAGCGGCCGGCGATCGACACCCGGTGCTCCTGCATCGCCTGCAGCAGCGCCGACTGGGTGCGCGGGCTGGCGCGGTTGATCTCGTCGGCCATCAGCAACTGGCTGAACACCGGGCCGGGAATGAAGCGGAAGCTGCGGCGACCGGTCTCGCTCTCCTCCAGCACCTCGGAGCCGAGAATGTCGGCCGGCATCAGGTCCGGCGTGCACTGCACTCGCCGCTCCTCGAGGCCCAGCACGGTGCCCAGCGTCTCGACCAGCCGGGTCTTGGCCAGGCCGGGCAGGCCGACCAGCAGGACATGGCCGCCGGCCAGGATGGTCACGAGGCTCTGGTCGATCACCTCTTGCTGGCCGAAGATGACCCGGCCGATCATGCTGCGCACGGCGGCCAGCCGCTCCACGGCCGCATCGATGTCGCCGGGGGTGGCCGGAGTGTCGAGCTCGGTCGGGACGGTCGTTTGCATGGGCGTGCCGCTCTGCCGGGGAACTGACGGATCTATTGCAAGAGTATGGCGGAATTGAGCGACGGCGAGTCCAAGAAAACGAAACCGGCCCAGGCGCAGTCTGACGCAGGGGACGTTCGAGAGGCTCTGGCCGGTGCCCGGCGCGGCCCGACAGCCCAGGACGAAGCCTATGACATCCGCATCGGCCGCGACGGCACCTGGTACTATCACGGCAGCCCGATCCGCCGCCCGGCCCTGGTCAAGCTGTTCGCCACCGTGCTGCGGCGCGACGCCGCCGGCGACTATTGGCTGATCACCCCGGCCGAGCGCGGGCGGATCACGGTCGACGACGCGCCTTTCGTCGCCGTGGCCGTCGACGTGGCGGGGGCGGGCGAGGATCAGGTCCTGACCTTCCGCACCAATCTCGACCAGGAGCGCGAGGCCGGGCCGGAGCATCCGATCCGCGTCGCCTTCGCCGCCGATACCGGCGAGCCGTCGCCCTATATCCGGATCGGCGAAGGGCTCGAGGCGCTGCTGTCGCGGCCGGTGTTCTACGAGCTGGCCGAGATCGCCGTCACCCGGGGCGGCCGGATGGGAGTGTGGAGCCACCGGACATTCTTCCCGCTGGACCAGGCGTGACCACCGAACCGCCCCCTGGCGCGGCCGATCTGGAGCGGCTGCGGCGCTATCGGCCGCGCCTGTCCCGCGGCGACCACGACCTGAACCCGGACCTGAAGCCGTTGGCGAGCCTGCGCCCGGCGGCGGTGCTGGTGCCGATCGTCCGGCGGCCGGAGGGCGACACCATCCTCCTGACCCTGCGCACGCCGCATCTGACCGCCCATGCCGGCCAGATCGCCTTCCCTGGCGGCGGCGTCGATGCGGGCGACCCCGACCCGCTGTCGGCGGCGCTGCGCGAGACCGAGGAGGAGATCGGCCTGCCGCCTGGCAAGGTCGAGATCGTCGGCCGGCTCGACACCTATGTCAGCCGCACCGGCTTCGAGATCCAGCCTTTCGTCGGCCTGCTGACGCCGCCCTTGGAGACGGCTCCCGACCCGTTCGAGGTGGCCGAGATCTTCGAGGTGCCGCTGGCCTTCATCCTGGCCCCCAACAACCCGAAGCTGCACCGCATCACCGTGCAGGGGGTGGAGCGGCAATATTATGCCTTCCCCTATCGCGACCGCTATGTCTGGGGCGTGACCGCGGGCATCCTGCGGAATCTCCGCGACGTGCTGCTCGGAACCACGGCCGAATGACGACACCGCACCGCCTGTCGCCGCTGCCCGGCTGGGCCACCGATGCCGCCGCCCGGGCGGTGATCGACGCCCTGTCGATCCCCGGCTTCGACCCGCGCTTCGTCGGCGGCTGCGTCCGCAACGCGCTGCTCGGCCGCGACGCGGCGGATGTCGACATCGCCACGCCGCTGCGGCCGGAGGCGGTGATGGTGGCGCTGCACAATGCCGGGCTCGGCGTGATCCCGACCGGGCTGGAGCACGGCACGGTCACCGCCCGATCCCGCGGCAAGAGCTTCGAGATCACGACGCTCAGGGTCGATGTCGAGACCGACGGCCGCCACGCGGTGGTCGAGTTCACCGCCGATTGGCGGGCCGACGCGTCGCGGCGCGACTTCACCATGAACGCGTTGTCGGCCGATTTCGAAGGCGTGGTGCATGACTATTTCGGCGGCGTGGCGGACGCGCTGGCCGGCCGGGTCCGCTTCGTCGGCGACCCGGCGCAGCGCATCGCCGAGGACGCCTTGCGCATCCTGCGTTTCTTCCGCTTCCACGCCCATTTCGGCCAGGGCGAGCTCGACCCGCCGGCGCTGGCCGCCTGCGCCGCCGCGTCCGGCAGCCTCGACCGGCTGTCGGGCGAGCGGGTGCGGACCGAGCTGCTGAAGCTGCTGGCCGCGCCCGACCCGGTGCCGGTATGGCGGGCGATGGTCGAATCCGGCATCGCCCGGCACGTGATCGGCGAGGATGGCGACTTCGCCCGGCTGCGGGGGCTGGTCCAGGTCGCCCCCGGCTCCGATCCGGTGCTGCGGCTGGCGGCGCTGCTGCGCGGCGACGCGGCCGCGGTGGCGGCCCGGCTGAAGCTGTCGAATGACGAGCGCGACCGGCTGCTCGGGCTGCAGGAGAGCATCCTCGACAAGGCGCCCGACGAGGTCGGGGTGCGGCTCCTCTTGTACCGGCACGGCCGGGCCGGCGGCCGCGACCGGCTGCGCCTGGCCTGGGCCGCGGCGCCGAAGCGCTGGAGCTTCAAGCGCGCCTTGGCGGCGCTGGAGAAGGAACCGGTGCCGGCCCTGCCGGTGCGCGGCCGCGACGTGGTCGCCCTCGGCGTCTCCGGTCCCGCCGTCGGCCGCGCCTTGGCCGAGGTCGAGCGCTGGTGGATCGCCCAGGGCCTGCGCCCCGGCCGCGACGAAAGCCTCGGCCGGCTGCGGGAACTGGCGGGGGCCTGAGGCCGGCGGCCTCCGAGACTGCCTCCTCAGACCTTTCCGTCACATTTGGGCGCGCTCCTGCGTCCTAGTGGGGGCTGCCATGACAGGTCACGATTTCGTGCCCTCGTTGCCGGCGGCCGAATTGATGGGAAGGGGATGAGATGACCGAGAAGCTGGTCCGCGCCGACGGCGCGGAGATCGCCACCGAGGCCTTCGGCGACCCGGCGCATCCGCCGGTGCTGCTGATCATGGGCGCCATGGCCTCGATGCTGTGGTGGCCGGAGGCGTTCTGCCGCCGCCTGGCCGAGCGGGGCCGCCACGTGATCCGCTACGACAACCGCGACACCGGCTTGTCGACCGGGTATCCGCCGGGCGAGCCGCCCTACGGCTTCGACGACATGGCCGACGACGCCATCCGCGTGCTCGACGGCCACGGCCTGGGCCGCGCCCATGTCGTCGGCATGTCGCTCGGCGGCATGATCGCGCAGTTCGCGGCGCTGGCGCGTCCGGACCGGGTCGCGTCGCTGACCGCGATCAGCACCTCGCCGGTCGGCACCGACACCTCGCATCTGCCGAAGACCACCGCCGCCTATATGGAGCACGCGGCCACCGGCGAATCGGTCGACTGGACCGACCGGTCGCAGGTGATCGACTTCATGCTGCGGGATGTTCGCGCCATCGCCGGCACCGCCCACCCGCATGATGCGGCGGCGGCCCGCCGGCTGATAGAGACCGATCACGACCGGGCGCGCAGCTTCGTCAGCGCCACCAACCACTTCATGCTGAAGGGTGGCGACCGGTGGCAGGGTCGGCTGGGCGAGCTCCGGCCGCCGCTCCTGGTGATCCACGGCACGGCCGACCCGATCTTCCCGGTCGAGCACGGTGCCGCGCTCGCCGCCGCCGTGCCGGGCGCCCGGCTGGTGCGGATCGAAGGCGGCGGCCACGAGCTGCATCCGGACGACTGGGAGACGATCGTGACCGCGATCGCCGGGCACACCGCGGCGGCGTAGAGGCCCTACGCCGCCACCCTCTCCGCCGCGAGGTCGGCCCACAGCGCCTCCGGGATGTCCTGCCGCAGCAGGGCCAGGTTGCGGTCGACCTCCTCGGCCGACTGGTGGCCGACGACGACGCTGGCGACGGCCGGGTGGCGCAGCGGGAACTGCAGCGCCGCCGCCGGCAGCGCCACGTCGTGGCGGCGGCACACCGCCTCGATCCGCCGGGTCTGCTCCAGCACCTCGGGCGTCGCCGGCTTGTAGTGGTAGCGCGCGCCCTCGACCGCGCCGGTGGCCAGGATGCCGGTGTTGAACGGCGCCGCCACCAGCACCGAGATGCCGCGCCTCACGCAGTCGTCCAGGAACGGCACCGAATCCTGCTTCAGCAGGGTGTAGCCGCCGGCCAGCATCATGCAGTCGAACGCCCCAGCCTCGGCGAAGCGCTGGCACACCTGCCAGTTGCCGACCCCGACGCCGATGGCGTCGACCACACCGCTGCTGCGCAGCTCCGCCAGCGCCGGATAGGCGCCGTCCATCGCCTCGGCGAACCGGGCCTCATAGGCGTCGCCGTGCAGGTCGGGGGTGACGTCGTGGATGAAGACGATGTCCAGCCGGTCGCGCTTCAGCTTGGCCAGGCTGCGCTCGACCGACCGCAGGATGCCGTCGCGGCTGTAGTCGAAACGATTCTGGCCGTCCTCATTGGTGCGGCCGGCCTTGGTCGACAGCACATGCTCGTCGCGCGGCCGGTCGGCCAGCGCGTTGCCGAAGCGCGTCTCGCTGACCCCGGCGGCATAGAGCGCGGCGGTGTCGAAATGGCGCAGGCCGCGGTCCCAGCAATGGTCCACCAGCGCGGCCACGGCGGCATCGCCGATCGAGCTGAACAGGCTGCCGCCGCCGATGCCCAGGCGGGACACGCGCAGCGTGGTGCGGCCGACCGGGCGGCGCTCAACGGGATCGAACATGATGCTCCTCGGGCTGGGCTGACGGCTCATCTTGGCACCATTTCTCGTCCGAGGGTCCAATAGAGATTCCGCCGTACATGGCCGACACTTCCGCCGGAAACGACCATCCGGGTCAACGAACCTAAAGGGAGAAACGCGATGAGCGAGTCCATACACCCGGTCGTCGACGGCGGCGTGCGCCAAGGGTCCGGCAGCTTCCAGGGAGGCACGCTGACCTGTCTGTGCACCGATCGTCCCGTCAAGGTGCGCATCGAGGGCGACGTCGCCCACAATCATGCCTGCGGCTGCACCAAGTGCTGGAAGCCGCGCGGCACGGCCTTCTCGGTCGTCGCCGTGGTGCCGAGCGACAAGGTGACGGTGCTGGAGAACGGCGACAAGCTGGCGGTGGTCGATTCGAGCGCCCTGATCCAGCGGCATGCCTGCAAGCAATGCGGCGTGCACCTGTACGGCCCGGTCGAGCGCGACCATCCGTTCAAGGGCCTGTCCTTCATTCATCCGGAGCGGTTCGACAGCAGCGGCTATGCCGCGCCGACCTTCGCCGCCTTCGTCTCGTCGATCATCGAATCGGGCGTCGACCCGAGCCGCATGGAAGGCGTGCGGGCCCGGCTGACGGAGCTGGGGCTGCCGCCCTATGACTGCCTGTCGCCGGGACTGATGGACTACGTCGCGACCTGGACCGCCAAGCGCTCCGGCGCCCTGCCGGCTTAGTCGCCGATATCGCGGAGGCCGCCGACCGGGCGGTCTCCGCAATCGGCCTTACCCTTCCTGCTTCATCCGCTCGCGCCGGGCGAGCTCGGCCTCGGTCGGCTCGGCCAGGGCGAAGGATCCGGTCGTCACCTCGCCGGACCGGACGTAGCGGCTGATCACCACCCCGGTGGTCGAGACCTTGCTGTCGACCAGCTTCAGCCCGGCCGGGATGGCGCCGCGGCCGAACAGCCGCTTGCCGGGGCCGAGCACGATCGGGAAGGTCAGCAGCCGGAACTCGTCAATCAGGTCGTGCGCCAGCAGGGTCTGGATCAGGTCGGTGCTGCCCTGCAGCAGCAAGGTCGGCCCGTTGTGCCGCTTCAACTCGGCCACCGCCTGCGCCGCGTCGCCGCGCAGGGCCACCGAATTCTGCCAGGCCAGGGGCGCCGCCGACCGGGTGGCAACGTATTTCGTGACCCGGTTGAACACCTTGCCGATCGGATCGTCCGCCCCGACATTCGGCCAGTGGGCGGCGAAGATCTCGTAGGTCTTGCGGCCGAGCAGCAGGTCGAAGGGGGCGCCGAAGGTCTCGCCGATCGCCTGCCCGGTGACGTCGTCCCAATGCGGGACCAGCCAGCCGCCCAGCGTGAAGCCGCCGGTCGGATCCTCCTCGGGCCCGCCCGGGGCCTGCATCACGCCGTCCAGGCTGACGAACGCGGCGGTGACGACCTTCCTCATCTCATTCTCCTGTCGATGGCGGCGTCGCGCACGCCGGGTTCGACCCAAGGACGGTCGGGGAGGCGGCGATCCGACACGCCGCCTCCCGTTCTGCGTTCGCCGACGAGGCTACTTCATCACCGCGACTTCATCACCGCAACGAAGCTGGCGGTGTAGCCGGCCGGGCTGCCGCTGCCGTGGGACTTCACCCGGACGATCGACCCGACCAGCGCCGGAACCTGCCCGACGCCGTTGGGCCATTTATAGGCGAGGCAGCCATTATAGGCGTACTCCCAGCCATCGGTTGAGGTGCCGGGCCGCCCATATCCCACGATCGAGAATGCGACGGGGGTGTCGGGGCTGCCCTGCGTCATGGTGCCCTTCAGATCCATGCCGCCGCCGTCCCAGTCGAGCTGAGCGAAGAAGTCGGTGTTTGAGACGGACTCGATATTGAGATCCGCCTCCGCGAAAATCAGGTCGAGCGCCGCCTTCGGGTCGTCCCCGACGGGTTTGGGGTCGTTGTGGAAGCTGCGATAAGTCCATTTGCCGGAGATGTTGGAACTGGAACTGGCCATCGAAAACTCCTTCTGTCGAGAAATGCGGTTGAGGCAAAGACGAGACCTCACCAAGCGAATGGACAGCTTGGCGGTACCTTCAGATCACTGGGGAACGGCGGCTCGGGGTAATATTGGATGGTGCGCTGGACATCGCGCGCCGCCTCGTCTCCCTTCAGCAGCCGGACCAGGTGCAGCGACTCGTCGAGGCCGGACGAGATGCCGCCGCCGGTCAGCCGGTTGCGGTCGCGCTGGAAGCGTGGAAACCCCTCCACGACCGAGATTTTCTCGAACTCTTTCAGGCACGGGATGAAGGCCCAGTGCGTGGTGGCCCGGTAGCCGTCGAGCAGCCCGGCAGCGGCGAGCAGAAGCGCGCCCTCGCACACCGAGCAGACCCAGCCGGCGCTGGGGCCGATGCGAAGCAGGAAATCCAGGGTGTCGCGCGGCTTCTCTCCGCGCATGATCGGCGCCAGCGCCACCGGATCGCCGCCGGGAACCCAGAGGATGTCGAGCTCCTTCGTGTCGTCAAAACAATGCGTGGCGAGGAAGCGAAAGCCGTCGCGCGTCTCGATCGGCTTGTCGGTCGAGGCGGCGAGCAGCCGCAGCTCGGCGTCCGGCCACGCCCATTTGAACACCTCGTGCGGGGCCGTGACGTCGAGCAGATCGACCTTCTGGTAAACCGGGATACCGATGATCATCCGATTGTCTCCACGATCTGCCGGACGACGGAACACGGGCTGCGGCAGGCGTGGTCTGGCAGAGCCGAGATCTGGAGGATCGGGCCACAGCGAGACTACGGAAATCAGCCGCGACTTCAGGGCCGCGTTTCAGCCGACGTCAATTGCATATAAGGATATAACTAGTGCTGCTAAGACACGGCTCGCAGTGATCGGGCCGGAAATTCAGAACAAATGAATCTATCGATAGAATAACCTTTCAGGTTGGAAATTGCAATTCTTCTCGGCCACGGCACCCTCATGGCCAGGCCACCAGCGGCGGCAGCGACATCAGGATGGCCTCGGTGTTGCCGCCGGTCTTCAGGCCGAAGGTGGTGCCGCGGTCGTACAGCAGGTTGAATTCGACATAGCGGCCGCGGCGCTGCAGCTGGTGGGCGCGCTGTTCCTCGGTCCAGGGCCGGTCCATGTGGCGGCGGACGATGTCCGGATAGGCGTCGAGGAAGGCCAGGCCGACATCGCGGGTGAAGGCGAAATCGGCCTCCCAGTCGCCGCTGTCGAGATTGTCGTAGAAGATGCCGCCGACGCCGCGCGGCTCGTCGCGGTGCGGCAGGAAGAAGTACCGGTCGCACCACTCCTTGAAGCGCGGGTAATAGCCGGGGTCGTGCCGGTCGCAGGCGGCCTGCAACGCGCCGTGGAAGGCCGCCGTGTCGGCCTCGTCCGGCACCATCGGCGTCAGGTCGGCGCCGCCGCCGAACCAGCCGATCGAGGTCTCGATCCGCCGCGTGTTCATGTGCACCGCCGGCACCAGCGGGCTCTGCAGATGGGCGACGATGCTGATGCCCGAGGCCCAGAACCGGCCGTCGCCCTCGGCGCCCTTGATCTGCGCCCGGAACGCTTCCGAGAACTCGCCATGCACGGTCGAGATGTTGACGCCGACTTTCTCGAACACCCGGCCGCGCATCGTCGACATCACGCCGCCGCCGCCGCCCGGCCGGTCCCAGGCCCGGCGCTCGAAGCGCCCCGGCGGCCGGTCGGAGAGCGGGCCGGCATAGTCGTCCTCGATCGCCTCGAAGGCGGCGCAGATCCGGTCGCGCAGCGTCGCGAACCAGGCGGCGGCTTCGGCCTTGCGGGCCTCGGTCGGGGCGGGCGAAGTCATGCGGCGGGCCTCCGTTGCAGCGCCGGCACCATAGGACGCGGGGCAGGGGGCGGGAATGGCCATCCGCGCCGCAGGGCCTCAGGGCCAGGCGCCGGTCTGGCGAATCGCTTCGCCCAGAACCATCGCCGCCGCGGTCGCGACATTGATCGAACGCGCCTCCGGCCGCAGCGGAATGACGATGCGGGCATCCGTCGCAGCATGCACCGTGTCGGGCACGCCCGCGCTCTCGCGCCCGACCATGATCCGGTCGTCGGCGGCAAAGCCGAAGCTCGTATAGGGCTGGCTGGCCCTGGTGGTCAGCAGCACCAGCCGCCCGGCATGGGCCGTCTCGGCATAGCGGCGCCAGCTGGTCCAGCGCGTGAGATCGAGGAAATCCGCGTAGTCCATGGCCGCGCGCCGCAGCCGCCGGTCGTCGACCAGGAAGCCGCAGGGCTCGATCAGGTCGACGGCGACGCCGAGCGCCGCCGCCAGCCGCATCATCGTGCCCGCGTTCTGCGGGATGTCGGGTTCGTAGAGGACGAGGCGCATGGTTGGCTCGGCTGGTCCGCGGTGCTGCGTCGCTGGGTGGTTCTAGCGAATTGCAAGGGTCGGAATGGCATTGTATAGACCCGTGGCCGCCTCCTGCCCGGGATACGGCGTCGTCGCCCGGGCCCGAAGCCAGCTCGGGGGCGCGGGGGAAGCTAAGGTCGACCAAGAAGGACCGTTGCAACAATGTCGGATACCACCCTCCAGGGCACGCCGGGCCCGAGTCATACGCCAACCGGGGATCACGCATCCGGGGAGGGGGGCACTCGTCGCGACTTCCTGTATCTCCTGACCGGCGCCGTGGGCGCGGTCGGCGTCGCCAGCGTCGCCTGGCCCCTGATCGACAGCATGAACCCGTCGAAGGACGTCCTGGCCCTGGCCTCGATCGATGTCGACCTGACCCCGGTCGCGGTCGGCCAGTCCCTGACCGTGAAGTGGCGCGGCAAGCCGGTGTTCATCCGCCACCGGCCGGAAGACCAGATCAAGGCCGCGGAAGAGGTTCCGCTCAGCCAGTTGCCGGACCCGCAGCCCGATTCGGCGCGCGTGCAGAAGGCGGAATGGCTCGTCGTGGTCGGCGTCTGCACCCATCTCGGCTGCATCCCGCTGGGCCAGAACCCGGGAGAGAACCGCGGTCCGTTCGGCGGCTGGTTCTGCCCCTGCCATGGGTCGATCTACGACACCTCCGGGCGCATCCGGCAAGGCCCGGCACCGCTGAATCTCGAGGTGCCGACCTACGCCTTCACCGCCGACACCAAGGTCAAGATCGGCTGAGCCGCTCGTTCCGGAGATTTGCCATGGCCCACTCAGCCCAGCCCTCGACCTTCCAGAATCCGGCGATCCGCTGGATCGACTCGCGGCTGCCGATCTTCTCGATGATGTACAAGGAGTACGGCGAGTACCCGGCTCCGCGGAACTTCAACTACCTTTGGAACTTCGGCGCCATCGCCGGGATGATGCTGGTGATCATGATCGCCACCGGCCTGTTCCTGTCGATGCAGTACACGCCGCATGTTGATTTCGCCTTCCAGTCGGTCGAGCGCATCATGCGCGACGTCAATTACGGCTGGCTGATGCGCTACATCCATGCCAACGGCGCGTCGATGTTCTTCATCGCCGTCTACATCCACATTTTCCGCGGCCTGTACTACGGCTCCTACAAGAGCCCGCGTGAGCTGGTGTGGATCTTCGGCGTCCTGATCTTCCTCTTGATGATGGCCACCGCCTTCATGGGCTATGTGCTGCCCTGGGGCCAGATGAGCTTCTGGGGCGCCACCGTCATCACCAACCTGTTCTCGGCCATTCCGCTGGTCGGCGAGAACATCGTCACCTGGCTGTGGGGCGGCTTCGCGGTCGACAACCCGACGCTGAACCGCTTCTACTCGCTGCACTTCCTGCTGCCCTTCGTGATCCTCGGCGTCGTCGTCATCCATGTCGGCGCCTTCCACATCACCGGCTCGAACAACCCGTCGGGCATCGATCCGAAGGGGCCGCAGGACACGCTGCCCTTCCACCCGTACTACACGGCCAAGGACAGCTTCGGCATCGCCGTGTTCCTGATCTTCTATGCCTTCATCGTGTTCTTCGCGCCGAACCTGATGGGGCATGCCGACAACTACATCCAGGCCAACCCGCTGCAGACGCCGGCGCATATCGTCCCGGAATGGTACTTCCTGCCGTTCTACGCGATCCTGCGCTCGATCACCTTCAGCCTGTTCGGCATCCCGGCGAAGCTGCTCGGCGTCATCGCCATGTTCGGCGCCATCGCCATCCTGTTCGTGCTGCCCTGGCTCGACACCAGCCGGGTCCGCAGCGCCCGGTTCCGGCCGATCTACCGCTGGTGCTTCTGGCTGCTGGTCGCCTCGGTGATCGGCCTGGGCTACGCCGGGTCGCAGCCGCCGGAAGGGCTGCCGGTGGTGATTGGCCAGGTCGGCATGGTCTACTACTTCCTGCACTTCCTGGTGATCCTGCCGATCCTGGGCAAGATCGAACGGCCGCTGCCGCTGCCGCGCAGCATCAGCGAATCCGTCCTCGGGCCGTCGGCCGCTACGAACACGGTGAAGGCGTGACCATGCCGCTCTTCGACAAGATCATGCTCAGATCCGCCCTCACCGCCGCGGCCCTGCTGCTGACCCTCGGCGCCGGAGCTCCGGCCGCCCGGGCGGCGGAGGGCAGCGTCGAGCCGCCGGAGCAGAACTGGACGTTCGGCGGCTTCTTCGGCACCTTCGACCGGGCCTCCGCCCAGCGCGGCTTCCAGGTCTACAAGGACGTCTGCGCGGCCTGCCACTCGATGCACCTGATGTCCTATCGCGACCTGACCGGGCTGGGCTTCAACCAGGACGAGGTCAAGGCGATCGCCGCCGAGTACAAGGTGGCGGACACCAACGATGCCGGCGAGCCGATCGAGCGCACGGCGCTGCCGTCGGACAAGTTCCACAACCCGTTCCCGAACGACAAGGCGGCGGCGGCGGCCAATGGCGGCAAGGTGCCGCCAGACCTGTCGCTGATGGCCAAGGCGCGCGGCGAGGGCGGCGAGACCGACGGCCCGAACTACATCTATGCCTTCCTCACCGGCTTCCACGACGCGCCGGAAGGCTTCCAGGTGCCGGACGGGCTGAACTACAACGCCTACTTCCCCGGCCATGTCACGGCGATGCCGAACATGCTGACGGACGATGCCGTGACCTACAGCGACGGCACCAAGGCGACGCATGAGCAGGAAGCCTGGGACGTCGTCAACTTCCTGATGTGGACGGCCGAGCCGTCGATGGAGGAGCGCAAGCACACCGGCGTCAAGGTGGTGCTGTTCCTGATCATCTTCGCCGGGCTGCTCTATTCGGTGAAGCGCAAGGTCTGGGCCAACGCCCACTGATCCCGCGCCGATCTGGTTGAGACGAGGCGGTGCTTGCACCGCCTCGTGCTATTTTGGCCCGGTGTTTTTCCCGGGAGGCCGCCATGGACCGGACCGAGACCCGACCGCTCGCGCTGCCGCCCGCGATCCGCGGCCTGAACCTGTTCACCACCGACCGCGACCTGCAGCGCCGCCTGGCCCGGCGCAGGCCGGACCTGCTGCCGCGCTTCGGCGACCGGCTGGCCGAGTTCGGCGCCTGGGTCGGCGAGGCGGTGGAGGCGCAGGCCGACTACACCAGCCGGCACGCCCCGCCGCGGCTCGAAAGCCATGACGGCACCGGCGCGCCGGTCGGCCGGGTGGTGCTGAACGCGGAGTACCGCGCCTGCCATGCCGACGCCTATCGCCGCGGCGTCATCGGCTTGGCCTTTGGTTCAGAGGGGGGCGGGCCCGAGCGGGCGCCGCATCTCCTGTCCTTCGTCATGGGTGGCGTGCTGTCCCAGGCCGATATCTCGCTGCACTGCCCGGTGACGATGACCGGCGCCGTCGCCTGGGTGCTCGACCGTCTGGCGCCGGACCCGGTGCGCAGCCAGTGGCTGCCGCTGCTGACCCGGATGGACGGCCAGGCGCTCAGCGGCGGCACCTGGGCGACCGAGCTGCATGGCGGCACGGACGTCGCCGCCACCACCACGGTGGCCGAGCCGGACGGCGCCGCCTGGCGCCTGACCGGGCTGAAATGGTTCACCAGCAATGCCGGGGCCGGGGTGGCGCTGGCCACCGCCCGGCCGCGCGGCGCGCCGGACGGGGCCCGCGGCCTGGGCTGCTACCTGGTGCCCTCGACGCTGCCGGACGGCACCCCGAACCGGCTGCATGTCCGCCGGCTGAAAGACAAGGTCGGCACCCGCGGCCTCGCCACCGGCGAGACCGTGCTGGACGGTGCCTGGGCGGTCGAGGTGGCGCCGCCGCCGAACGGTCTCAAGGCGATGCTGGAGGCGCTGGAATACAGCCGGGTGCACAACGCCTTCAGCGCCGCCGGGCTGCACCGCCGCGCCGTGCTCGAATCGGTCGCCTGGGCCAGCCACCGCCGGGTCGGCGGCACGCTGCTGCGCAGCACGCCGATGATGCGCGACGCGCTGCTCGACCTCGCCGCCACCCAGGAGGCCTCGGCGGCTCTGGCCTTCGAGGCGGCGATGGCCTTCGAGGCGCCGGGCGAGGAGCCGGCGGTCGAGGGTTGGCGCCGCGCCGCCGTGGCGCTGGCCAAGTACTGGACCGCGGCCGAGGCGACCGCGGCGGCCGCCCAGGCGGTCGAGATCGTCGGCGGCAACGGCTACACCGAGGAATGGCCGACCGCGCGCCTCTACCGCGATGCCCTGGTCACCGCGGTGTGGGAGGGGCCGGCCAATGTCCAGGCGCTGGAGTTCCTGCGTGCCACCATCGGCAAGCTGCCGGGCGACCAGGCCCTGCTCGACCGGATCTCCGGCGTCCTCGATTCGGCGCCCGGGGCGCTGCAGCCGATCGCGGCGCGGCTGCGCCCGGTGCTCGACAGCTGCCGCGCCGGCTTCGCCCATCTGCGGGCGCGGCCGGAGGACGGGCCGTGCCTGGCCCGCCGGCTGATGCATCCGGCGGCGGAGCTCTTGGCCGCGTCGCTGATGCTCGAGGAGGCGGCGGCGGACCTGGCCGAAGGCGATCGGCGCAAGGCGCTGATGGCCGGCCGCTTCGCCACCCGCTTCGACCCGCACGCAGCGGTGGACCTCGCCGAGGATCCGTTGCATGCCCTGTTCGACGACATCATCGGCTATGGACTCTGCCCCGCATGACCCTGCTTTCGGTTTCCGCCCACGACCTGCTGGCCTTCTGGTTCGAGGAGTCCGGGAAGGAGCGCTGGTTCTCCGGCGATGCCGGCTTCGACGCCGAGATCCGCGCCCGCTTCCTGACCCTGCATGAGGAGGCCGCTGCCGGCCGGCATGACGACTGGGCCGGCTCGCCGCTCGGCGTGGTGGCGCTCTGCATCCTGCTCGACCAACTCCCGCGCAACCTGTTCCGCGGTACGCCGCGCGCCTTCGCCACCGATGCCAAGGCGCTGGCCGTGGCCAAGGCGGCGGTCGAACAGGGCTTCGACCGGGACCCGGCGCTGACCGACGATCACCGGCTGTTCCTCTATCTGCCCTTCGAGCACAGCGAGGATCTCGCCGACCAGCGGCGCAGCCTGCAACTGCAGGCCGCCGGCATAGCCGATCCGGAGTATGTCGACTACGCCCGGCGCCATCTCGCGGTGATCGAGCGCTTCGGCCGCTTCCCGCATCGCAACGCCATCCTCGGCCGCCCCAGCACGCCGGAAGAGGAGGCTCACCTGGCCGAGCACGGAGGCTTCTGATGGCGGCGATCACCGGGCTCGACCATGTCATCCTGGCGGTGGCGGCGCTGGATGCGGCGCGCGACACCTGGCGTCGGCTCGGCTTCACCGTGACGCCGCGCGGCCGCCACATCGGCTGGGGCACCGCCAATTACTGCATCATGCTGGAGTCGGATTACATCGAGCTGCTCGGCGTGCTCGACCTGACGCAGTTCGACAACGGCCTCGGCGAACGCCTGGCCCGGGACGGGGAGGGGCTGCTCGGCATCGCACTCGCCACCCGCTCCGCCGATTCGGCCGCGGCCGCCTTCGACATGGCGGGGGCGGGTGGAGAGCCGGCGCGAGACCTGTCCCGGCTGCTCGATCTGCCGGAAGGGCCGGTGCAGCCCTCGTTCCGGCTGTCCTATCCGGCCCGGCGCGACGCCTTCGGCCTGCCGCTCTTCGCCACCGAGCACCGGACGCCGGAGCTGCTGCGCCGGCCGGGGTGGGAACAGCACCCCAACGGCGCCACCGGAATCCTTCGGCTCGACCTGCCGGCCCCGCTCGCCGACTCCGCTCTGGCCACCTGGGCGGCGCTGGACGGGGCCCGGCGGGACGGCGATTCGGTCGTCGTCGGCGGCTTCACCCTCGGTGTCGGCGACCAGCCGATGCTGCACATCGCCACCCGTGACCTCGACGCCTGCGAATCGGCGCTGCGGGCCAGCCATGTCGCTCATGCCCGGCACTCCGGCGAGGTGCGGGTGCCACCGCTGCCGGGAACCGGCCTGGCGCTGCGCTTTACGCGCTGAATCCGGCTCAAAATACAACGGGCATAGCTTTATCCGTGATTCATGTTCATGATATGTTCCATGAACAAGAGGCAGGCCGATTCGAGCACGCAGACCGCGCCCACTCCCGAAGAGGAGCGGGCGGCGGATCTGTGCGTGCTGTCGGAACTGGTCGAGATCCAGATGTCGATCGCCCGGGCGACGCAGCGGGAGGCGCTGCAGGCGCGCAGCCCGGCGTCGACTATGGCCAGCGGATCGCCACCATCGCGCGCTCCGTGCGGCTGACCCTGCTGCTCAAGGGCAAGCTGTCCCGGCAGGCCAAGGAGAAGCGCAAGGCCGCGGCGAAGCGCGAGGCGGCGCAGGAGGACTGGCACGCGCTGCGGGTGAAGCTGGCGATGACGTCGGCGGTCTATGCGGTGTCCAAGGACGGCGACGAAGCCGACCGCCGCGCCGCCGAGATGGCCGAGCAGCTGGAACGGCCGGAGGTGGCGGAGCTGGTGGAGGCGAGCCGGGCGGAGGTCGTGGTGGCGGCCTTGTGCCGGCGCTGGGGCTATCCGGTGCAGGCGGAGCGCTGGCTGGCGATGGCCGACGCGGCGATGGAAGATCTCGGCTTCCTGCCGGACGAGGACGGCGCGGACGACGATGACCCGCCCGAGCCCCGCTCGACCTCCGGCCGCAAGCCCAGGCCGCCCGACACGGGGTGAGTCCGCGGCGCATCGCAGCTCACCCGTCCGCCCACTTTCAACACCCACGACGCAGCCTTCCAGACTCCCCCTCCCCTTGCGGGAGGGGGCTAGGGGGAGGGGTCTGCGCGCGTCCGCGCGCGGATGGGCAGGGCATCGAACTCGCCGTCCATGCCGGTTTGCGACAGTCTGGGCCGGCTCGAGCCGAGAGAACCCCCTCCCGCGAGGGGAGGGGGAGGATAAGAAGTCTATGCCGGAAGGGCGGAAACTGTCCTGAAAAGGCTCGTCTGCGGGGGCGGGGGCGTTTTCGCCTCCATCCGGTCACACGTCCAGGTTCGTCACCTTCAGCGCGTTCTCCTGGATGAAGTCGCGGCGCGGCTCGACCACGTCGCCCATCAGGGTCGAGAACACCTCCTCGGCGTCGTCGGCGTGCTTGACCTCGACCCGCAGCAGCACCCGGGCGTTCGGGTCCAGCGTGGTCTCCCACAGCTGGTCCGGGTTCATCTCGCCCAGGCCCTTGTAGCGCTGCACCGCCAGGCCCTTGCGGCCCTGCTCCAGCACCCGGTCGATCAGGTCGATCGGGCCGGTGATCGGCCATTCCTGGGCGGCGCCCTTCGGGTTCATCCAGGTCAGCACGCCCGGCCGCCGGTACAGCGCCTGCAGCTCCCCGGCCATGCGGTCGAGCTTGTGGGCCTCGATCGAGCGGATGATGTCGGAATCGATGATCCGGCCCTCGGTCACCCCGCGCAGGGTGCGCCTGAACACCAGCCCGCCGGGCTGGTTGCCCTGCGGCGGCAGCTGCGACCCCTGCCAGCCGCGCTCGAACTCCGGCTCCAGCGCGTCCAGCCGATGGCTGATATAGGTCGCCGTCTCCGCGGCCACCGCCGGGTCGTTGACGATGCGCGACGCCAGCGCGCCGGCGATCGCCACCTGCTCGACCACCATGCGGCTGCCGACCTTGCGGATCAGCGGGGTCAGCTGGTGCTTGGCCTCCAGCGCCTGCTCGATCCGGTTGCGCAGGTCGTTGCCGGCGACCTGGGCGCCGTCGAACGGGGTGAAGACCAGGTCGCGCATGCCGCTGTCGATCAGATAGGCTTCGAGCGCGTCGTCGTTCTTCAGATAGATGGCTTCCTTGCCCCTGGCGGCGCGGTACAGCGGCGGCTGGGCGATGTACAGGTAGCCGCGCTCGATCAGCTCCGGCATCTGGCGGTAGAAGAAGGTCAGCAGCAAGGTGCGGATATGGCTGCCGTCCACATCGGCGTCGGTCATGATGATGATGCGGTGGTAGCGCGCCTTGTCGGCGTTGAACTCGTCGCGGATGCTGGTGCCCAGCGCCGTGATCAGCGTGCCGATCTCGGCCGAGCTCAGCATCTTGTCGATCCGCGCCCGCTCGACGTTCAGGATCTTGCCGCGCAGCGGCAGGATGGCCTGGAACTTGCGGTCGCGGCCCTGCTTGGCCGAGCCGCCGGCGCTGTCGCCCTCGACCAGGAACAGCTCGGATTCCGCCGGGTCGCGGTTCTGGCAGTCGGCCAGCTTGCCGGGCAGGGAGGCGAAGTCGAGCGCGCCCTTGCGCCGGGTCAGCTCGCGCGCCTTGCGCGCCGCCTCGCGCGCCGTGGCGGCCTCGACCGCCTTCTGGATCACCCGCTTGGCGTCGTTCGGGTGCTCCTCGAACCAGGTCGCCAGCATCTCGCCGACCACCGCCTCGACCACCGGCCGGACCTCGGACGAGACCAGCTTGTCCTTGGTCTGGCTGGAGAATTTCGGATCGGGCACCTTCACCGACAGGACGCAGGTCAGCCCTTCGCGGGCGTCGTCGCCGGTCAGCGCCACCTTCTCCTTCTTCAGGATGCCGCTATCAGTGGCGTAGTTGTTCACCTGCCGCGTCAGCGCGCCGCGGAACCCGGCCAGATGCGAGCCGCCATCACGCTGCGGGATGTTGTTGGTGAAGCACAGCATGGTCTCGTGGTAGCTGTCGTTCCACTGCATCGCCACTTCGACCGTGATGCCGTCGCGCTCCGACGTCACCGTGATCGGCTCGCCATGCAGCGGCTGCTTGGCCTTGTCGAGATAGTTGACGAAGGCCTTCAGCCCGCCTTCGTAATGCATTTCGACGACCCGCGGCTCCGGCCCGCGCGCATCGGTCAGGGTCAGCGCGACGCCGGAGTTGAGGAAGGCCAGCTCGCGCAGCCGGTGCTCCAGCGTGCCGAAATCGAATTCGGTCTTGGTGAAGGTGTGCTTCGACGGCAGGAAGGTGACATGGGTGCCGCGGTTCTCGCCCTGCGCCCCGACCGCCGCCAGCGGCGCCTCGCTCTCGCCGTCGCGGAAGCGCATGTACCATTCATGGCCGTCGCGGAAGATGCGCAGGTCCAGCGTCTCCGACAGCGCGTTGACCACCGAGACGCCGACGCCGTGCAGGCCGCCCGACACCTTGTAGGAGTTCTGGTTGAACTTGCCGCCGGCATGCAGCTGGGTCATCACCACCTCGGCGGCGCTGATGCCCTCTTCCTCATGGATCGCGACCGGGATGCCGCGGCCGTTGTCGGTCACCGACACCGAGCCTTCGGCGTTCAGCGTCACCGTGACGGTGTCGCAATAGCCGGCCAGCGCCTCGTCGATGGCGTTGTCGACGACCTCGTACACCATGTGGTGCAGGCCGGAGCCGTCATCGGTGTCGCCGATATACATGCCCGGCCGCTTGCGCACCGCCTCGAGGCCGCGCAGCACGGTGATGGAGCCGGCATCATAGGCGGCTTCGTCGTTCGGGATCGCAGAGTCCGACATACTTCTTCATCCATTTCAAACGGCTTGCCGGGCCGTCACCCGGGCGTCGTCGACGCCAAGGTGATGCGCCCGGTCCCCGAGCGGCGCGAACAGCGCCGGGTCGGTGCCGGTCATCCAGGCCTGGGCGCCGAGCGCCAGGATCTCCTCGTACAGCGCCGCCCGACGGGCCTCGTCGAGATGCGCTGCAACCTCGTCGAGGAGCAGCAGGGGCGGGGCGCCGCGTTCTCCGGCGAGCAGGCGCGCATTGGCAAGAACGATGCCGATCAGGAGCGCCTTCTGCTCGCCGGTCGAGCACTGCGCCGCCGGCATCGCCTTGGTCCGGTGGTGGACGGACAGGTCGCTGCGGTGCGGACCTTCCGTCGCGGCTCCGGCCGCGGCGTCGATGCGGCGATTATCGCACAAAAGGTTACGAAAAGCCTCTTCCGCATCGACCGCCGGCCGATCCCCGAGCCACGCCTCGATCCGGCCGTCGATGGCCAGCTCGGCGCGGGGGAACGGCCCTTCGATCATCAGCGACTCGGCCCCGCGCAGCCGCGCCACCAGCTCGCGCCGGGCGGCGGCGACGGCGGTGCCGCTGGTCGCCATGGTGTCCTCCAGCGCCGCCAGCCAGGCCGGGTCGGGACGGGGGGAGTCCTTCAGCAGCCGGTTGCGCTCGCGCATCGCCCGCTCATAGGCGCCGAGCTGCCCGGCATGGTCGGGATGGAAGCCGAACACCAGCCGGTCCAGGAAGCGGCGGCGCTGGCTCGCGGCGTCGCCGAACAGCCGGTCCATCTGCGGCGTCAGCCACACCATCGGCGCCCGGGCGCCGAGCGCCGTCTGGCTCTGCGCCGGCCGGCCGTCGATCTGCACGGCGCGGCGGCCCTCGCCGGGCTCCAGCCGGGTGCCCAGCGCGATCTCGCCGGTCGGGGTCAGCAGCCTGGCGGCCACCGCCCAGCCGGCGCCGCTCGTGGCCTGGCGGCGCGTGACCTCCGGCAGCGGCGCCCGGCGCAGGCCGCGGCCCGGCGACAGGAAGGACACGGCTTCCAGCAGGTTGGTCTTGCCGGCGCCGTTCGGGCCGGTCAGCACCACCGGGCGCGGGTCCAGCTCGATCCGCAGCTGGCCGTAGCAGCGGAACTCGGTCAGCGTCAGGCGCGTCACCGCGATCCGGGCGGCCCCCGCTCCCGAGGTACGCCCGGAAGCGGCCGCCTGCTCCGGCATGGGATCCTGGGACATGTGGCTCAAGGCATCCGAAGCGGATGCTTCGCCCCAAATGCCCGCATTCCTCGGTTCAAGCCGTCACACCCGCATCGGCATCAGCACGTACAGCGCGCTGGAATCGGCGGTGTCGCGGACGATGGTCGGCGATCCGGCATCCGCCATGGCGAAGCGGGCGCCGTCGCCCTCGATCTGCTGGGTGATGTCGAGGAGATAGCGGCTGTTGAAGCCGATCTCGATCTTGGATGCCTCGTAGCTGACCTCGATCTCCTCGGTGGCGCTGCCCTGCTCGGCCGAATTGGCCGACAGCGTCAGCGAGCCGTTCTCGATCGTCAGCTTCACCGCCCGGCTCTTCTCGGTCGAGATGGTGGAGACGCGGTCGACCGCCTTGGCGAACTCCTTGGCGTCGACCTCGAGGATCTTGTCGTTGCCGCTCGGGATCACCCGCTCATATTCCGGGAAGGTGCCGTCGATCAGCTTCGAGGTCAGGACCACGCCGTCGCCCGCATCTCCCGCCAGGGTGAAGCGGGTCTTGGTCTCGGACAGCTGCACCTCGACCGTCTCGCCACTCTCGTCCAGCAGCTTGCGCAGCTCCATCACGGTCTTGCGCGGCACGATCACGCCGGGGATGGCGTCGGCGCCGTCCGGCAGCGGCATCTCGACCCGGGCCAGGCGGTGGCCGTCGGTGGCGACCGCGCGCAGCACCGGCACGGTCTCGGCCTTGGCGGCGTGCAGGTAGATGCCGTTCAGGTAATACCGCGTCTCCTCGGTCGAGATCGCGAATTTGGTCCGGTCGATCATCACCCGCAGGTCGCCGGCGGCGATGGTGAAGCGGTGGCTCAGATCGCCGCCCGCCATGCTCGGGAAATCCTCGACCGGCAGGCAGCCGAGCCGGAAGTTCGACCGGCCGGCGCGCAGCGTCAGCGAGCCGCCGTCGGGGTTGGTCTCGATCTCGACCTGGCTGCCGTCGGGCAGCTTGCGGACGATGTCGTACAGGGTGTGGGCCGGGGCGGTGGTGCCGCCCGGCGCCTGGATCTCCGCAGGCACGGATTCGACGATCTCGAGATCCATGTCGGTGGCGGTCAGGCGCAGCGCGCCGCCCTCGGCGCGCAGCAGGATATTGGACAGGATCGGGATGGTGTTGCGCCGCTCGACGACGCTCTGCACATGGCTCAGGCCCTTGAGAAGGGCAGCGCGCTCGATGATCAGCTTCATCCCGATTCCACTTCGACGATGCCGGCCGCCGGACAGTTCATCGGGGCGGGCAGGGGCCCGGCCGACACGGCGGGGGCGCACTATAGCCGAAAGCTTGCGGCGGTGGCGAGAGGCAGGCGCAGGGCCGGACACGGCCCCGGACAATTTTCCGGCCGCCCGGTCCGGACCCGGTCAGACCTGCAGCATGCGGCGCAGCAGCTCGACATCCTCGGCGAAGGAGCGGTCCTCGCTGCACAGCTCCTCGATCCGGCGCACGGCGTGCATCACCGTGGTGTGATCCCGCCCGCCGAACTTGCGGCCGATCTCCGGCAGCGAGCGGGGGGTGAGCTGCTTCGACAGGTACATCGCCACCTGGCGCGGCCGGGCAACGGTGCGGGCGCGGCGGGCCGAATGCATGTCGGCGACCTTGATGTTGTAGTGCTCGGCGACCCGCTTCTGGATCTCGTCGATGGTGACCCGGCGGTCGGAGGCGCGCAGCAGGTCGTGCAGCAGCTCCTGGGTCGATTCGAGCGTGATCGGCCGGTGCACCAGCTCGGCATGGGCGGTGATGCGGTTCAGCGCCCCCTCCAGCTCGCGCACGTTGGAGGTGATCTTGTGGGCCAGGAACTCCATCACCTTGGCCGGGATCTCGACCCGCGCGGTCTCCGCCTTGGCGTGCAGGATGCCCAGGCGCAGCTCGTAGGTGGTGGGGTGGATGTCGGCGACCAGGCCCCAGCCGAGGCGGGAGCGCAGCCGCTCCTCCATCCCTTCGAGGTCAGAGGGCGACTTGTCGGCCGAGATCACCACTTGGCGGTTCTGGTCCACCAGGGCGTTGAAGGTGTGGAAGAACTCCTCCTGGGTGGAGTCCTTGCCGGAGATGAACTGCACGTCGTCGATCATCAGCACGTCGACCGAGCGGAACATCTCCTTGAACGTCATCGTGTCCTTGAACCGCAGGGCACGGATGAACTGGTACATGAACTTCTCGGCGGACATGTACAGCACGCGCCGCTCGGGATGCTTCACCCGGATGTGCCAGGCGATGGCGTGCATCAGATGGGTCTTGCCCAGGCCCACCCCGCCATACAGGAACAGCGGATTGAAGGTGACGCTGTTGGCCTCCGCCACCCGGCGGGCGGCGGCATGGGCAAGCTCATTCGGCTTGCCGACGACGAAATTGTCGAAGGTGAAGCGCTGGTCGAGCACCGCTCCGAACTCGGCCGCCGATTCGGGCGGGCGCTCCGGTGCCGGCGACTCGGCGCGCGAGGCCGGCGCGGTCGCGGCCGGCTTGGCGGCGGCCGGGCGGGCGGCCAGGCGGTCGGGCACCACGATCACGTCGACGCTGTGGATGTCCGGGTTCTCGGAATGCCACAGGTTGCGGATGCGGTCGGCGTAATGGGCGGCGACCCAGTCGCGCATGAAGCGGGTGGGGGCGGCGATGCGGACCTCGCCGCCGTCGAGATCGACGACGACCACCGGGCGCAGCCAGCTCTTGAAGGCGCCTTCGCCCACCTCCTCGCGCATGCGGCCGCAGACCCGGGCCCATTGCTGCTCGATCGATGCGATGACTCCCCCCATCGACGACATGCTGCCTTCCGACCCCTCTCGATTCCGACGGCCGCGACACGCCGCCGGTCCACCACCCGGACTGTACCCGTTCCCACCACCCGCGGCATCGGATGCCCGATGCGCGGCTGCCATGCTCCAGCACTCAAACTGTAATAATCACAGTATCACGGCTGGCGCGCAGGAACAATTCCTCGCCGCTACTTACGAAGCTAACGAAGATGCAAATATAAGGTCGGATAAATATTGCTAAGTGCGTTCTCGGACTTCTGCCGGCCTTCGTGATGAAGGCTGGTAGCCGGGCAAGTTGTGTCCTGAGGTCATCTTCAACCTGCCGATAGCAGGCGAACGACGATCATATGCAGGGTGGGCGAGGGCTGGCAACGGAACAAATCCGGACCATCCCAAAACGCAAAAAACGGTCCCGGACAGCGGCCGGTTATGCCGCATCCCACCGTTCCCCTGGACATGAGAAAAGCCGTTCCGCGGCCGCCGCCGCGGAACGGCTTATCGGTGATCCGGGCTCAGAGAGCCTTGATGCGGCCGGACAGGCGCGACAGCTTGCGCGCGACCGTGTTCTTCTGCAGCACGCCCTTGGTGACGCCGCGATGCATCTCCGGCTGCGCCGCCTTGAAGGCCTCGGCCGCAGCGGTCTTGTCGCCGGACAGGATCGCCGCCTCGACCTTCTTGACGAAGGTGCGGATGCGGCTGACGCGGTTGCGGTTGACCAGCGTACGGCGCTCGGTCTGACGGATGCGCTTCTCGGCGGACTTGTGGTTGGCCATTGTCGGTCCCAGTTCGGGCCAACGACGGCCCCAAGAAAAACGAGGGCGCTTGATAGTCCCTCCGCGCCCGGGCGTCAAGACGAGTCTCGACGCGGGCTGCGGCCGAGATGCGGGCGGCGCGGCGGGGGTTGGCAAACCGGTCTTGATGTTCTATATTTGTTCTCATGCCGCTCAAGCCGCCTGACATCGAAGAACTGGCCGACCAGCCGCGCAAGGGCCGCGGCGCGGTCAGCAACCGCACCGGCCGCTTCGAGGCCGCAACCCGACACCGGGTCGACGACGGCTGGGCGGGGCTGGCGCCGGAGGATGAGGAGGGGGAGCCGCCGCTGCGCACGCAGCTGCATGTCGACACCGCCCGCACCATCATCACGCGCAACGACTCGCCGGACATCATGTTCGACCGCTCGATCAACCCCTATCGCGGGTGCGAGCACGGCTGCATCTACTGCTTCGCCCGACCGACCCATGCCTGGCTGGGGCTGTCGCCCGGCCTCGATTTCGAGACCCAGCTGTTCTACAAGCCGGACGCGCCGGAGCTGCTGGAGGCTGAGCTGCGGCGGCCCGGCTATGTCCCGGCGGTGATGGCGATGGGCACCAACACCGACCCGTACCAGCCGATCGAACGCGAGCTGAAGCTGACCCGCCGGGTGATCGAGGTGCTGTCGCGCTTCAACCATCCGCTCGGCATCGTGACCAAATCGGCGCTGATCACCCGCGACATCGACCTGCTGGCGCCGATGGCGGCCAAGGGGTTGGCCGCCGTCTGCATCTCGCTGTCGACGCTCGACCGCGATCTGGCACGGACGCTTGAGCCGCGGGCGGCGACTCCGCCGCGGCGGCTGGAGACGATGCGTCAGCTGACCCAGGCCGGCATCCCGGTGATCGTGCTGACCTCTCCGATGATCCCGGGCCTCAACGACCATTCGCTGGAGCAGGTGCTGGAGGCGTCGGTGAAGGCCGGCGCCACCGCGGCCGGCTGGACCCTGCTGCGGCTGCCGCTGGAGATCGCCGGCCTGTTCGAGGAATGGCTCAAGGCGCGCGCGCCGGACCGGGCCGGGCGTGTGATGTCGCTGATCCGCCAGACCCGCGGCGGCCGGCTCTACAAGTCCGGCTTCGGCGAGCGGCATCGCGGCGAGGGGCCGGTGGCCGATCTGATCCGCGCCCGCTTCAACCACGCCGTCCGCCGGCTCGGCCTCGACCGCAAGCGCTGGACGTTGGACATCACCCAGTTCTCCCCGCCGCCGCGGCCGGGCGACCAGATGAGTTTGTTCTAGGGGGAGGGTTGGAGTGTCCCCCTCTTCCTTGTCATCCTCGGGCTTGACCCGAGGATCCAGGGGCTTTCAAGGCCGTTCTCGGTGGCCCCTGGATTGCCGGGTCAAGCCCGGCAATGACAGATTGGGGGATCGGCACCAAACACCCTTTCATCGACCATCTGAGCTTGGCTCCCGGCGCCGCCGGCGCTATGCCCTCCACGAGGAGGGTCGGCATGCCGGATTGGAGCCTGGAGATCGAGTGCGGCGCCCCGGTGCGGAGCGTCGCCGGGCTGGACGAGGTCGGCCGCGGCCCGCTGGCCGGCCCGGTGCTGGCCGCGGCGGTGGTGCTGACCCGGCCGCTCGACCCCGATCTCGCGGGTCTTATAGATGACAGCAAGGTGCTGACGGCGCAGCGGCGCGAGGCGCTGGTGCCGCGCATCCGGGCGGTGGCGCAGGTCGGCATCGGCTGGGCCTCGGTCGAGGAGATCGACCGAATCAACATCCTCCAGGCCAGCATGCTGGCGATGCGGCGGGCGCTGGACGCCCTGCCGGAGCGTCCCGACATCGCTCTGGTCGACGGCAACAAGGTGCCCGACGGGCTGCCCTGCGACGGCCGTGCGGTGGTCGGCGGCGACGCCCTGTCACTGTCGATCGCAGCCGCCTCGATCCTCGCAAAAGTTGTGCGCGACCACGAGATGTTGCGTCTCTCCACCCTCCATCGCGGCTATGGGTGGGAACGCAACGCCGGCTACGGCACGCCCGAGCATATTGCCGCGCTCGACCGGATCGGGGTCTGCGAGCACCATCGCCGGTCGTTTGCCCCGGTGCTGCAGCGACTCGCCATAAGAGGCTGATTCAGACGGGGGATTGACGGCGACTCCGCGGCGAATCATCGTCGGCCTATGAGCGAATCACCCATCATCACCGAGCGCCTGCCGCCGGGCTGCCGGATCGTCCTCGGCGACTGCATCTCGGCGATGCGGTCGCTGCCCGCCGGCTCGGTCGATTGCGTGTTCGCCGACCCGCCCTACAATTTGCAGTTGGGGGGCGAACTGCGCCGGCCGGACGAGAGCCGGGTCGACGGCGTCGATGCGGAGTGGGACAAGTTCAGCGACCTCGCCACCTATGACCGGTTCACCCGCGACTGGCTGGCAGCGGCGCGCCACGCGCTGAAGGATGACGGCACGCTGTGGGTGATCGGCACCTACCACAACATCTTCCGGGTCGGCGCCATCCTGCAGGATCTCGGCTTCTGGATCCTGAACGACATCGTCTGGCGCAAGTCGAACCCGATGCCGAACTTCCGCGGCACCCGCTTCACCAACGCCCATGAGACGCTGATCTGGGCCGCCAAATCGCCCGACAGCCGCTACACCTTCAACTACGACGCCATGAAGGCGCTGAACGAGGAACTGCAGATGCGCAGCGACTGGACGCTGCCGATCTGCAGCGGCGGAGAGCGGCTGAAGATCGACGGCCGCAAGGCGCATCCGACGCAGAAGCCCGAGGCGCTGCTGTGGCGCGTCCTCCTGTCCTCGACCCGGGCGGGGGAGACCATCCTCGACCCGTTCTTCGGCAGCGGCACCACCGGCGCCGTGGCCAAGCGCCTCGGCCGCAGGTTCATCGGCCTCGAGCGCGAGGAGACCTATGCCCGGGTCGCCGCCCAGCGCATCGCCGCGATCGAGTCTCCGGCCGACCCGAGCATGCTCGACACCCTGTCGAAGCGGCAGGCGCCGCGCGTGCCCTTCGGCTGGGTGGTGGAGCGCGGCATGCTGCGGCCGGGCGACCGGCTGTTTGACACCCAGCGCCGCTACGTCGCCAAGGTGCGGGCCGACGGCACGCTGATCGCCAGCAACAGCGAGGGCGACCACGCCGGGTCGATCCACCGGGTCGGCGCGGCGCTGCAGGGCGCGCCGTCCTGCAACGGCTGGACCTTCTGGCACTTCGAGGCGCAGCGCGACCGGCTGGCCCCGATCGACCTGCTGCGCCAGAAGATCCGGGCCGAGATGGCGGTGCATTGAGGCGGCAATTGCGGCCTCAATTCATTCCGCCAACCAATTGTATTTCTTCAGGATCTCCCGCAGCCGGTCATGCGGGATCGCATGCAGCGTGTTGCCGTCGCGGCCGGTCATGGTCTCGGCCGCGACCAGGGCGTTGACGATCGCCTCCTCGGTCGCCTGGGCCGCAGCCTCGATCAACCCGTCCATGGCATCGTTCGGCAGCACCTGCACCAGCCGGCTGTCCCGGCGGCTGAAGGCACCGGGATTGGCCGTTGAAAAGGCGAGGAAGATGTCGCCGCTGCCATTGGCGCCGTAGCCGCCGGTGCGGGCGATGCCGACCGGCGCCCGCCGGGCCAGGCGCTTCAGCTGGTGCGGCAGCAGCGGCGCGTCGGTCGCGATCACCACGATGATCGAGCCGGTGTCGCGGTCCGAGCCCAGGTCGGGCAGCAGGTCCGGGATCTCGCGCCCGATCGGCACGCCGGCGATCGTCAGGTTCTTGCGGCGGCCGAAATTGCCCTGCACCAGCACGCCGACGGTATGGCCACCATCTTCAGGTGAGAGCTGACGCGAGGCGGTGCCCGTACCACCCTTGAATCCGAACAGCGACATGCCGGTGCCACCGCCGACATTGCCCTCCGCCACCGGGCCCGGCCGGGCGCTGTCCAGCGCTTCGACCGCATGCTGCGCCGTGACGTGGAAGCCGTTGATGTCGTTCAGCATCCCGTCATAGGTCTCGGCCACCACCGGCAGGCACCAGTAGAGGTCATGGGATAGCGGCGCCACCAGGCCGCGTTGGCCCTGCCAGCCGATCACGGCATCGCGCACCACGCCGACGCTGTGGCTGTTGGTGATCATCACGGGGCCTTCGAGGAAGCCGGACTCCTCGATCCAGATCGTCCCGGTCATCTCGCCATTGCCGTTCAGCACGGCGGTGCCGGCGAAGACCGGGTCGAAGACGCGACCGCGCGGCAGGATGGCGGTGACGCCGGTGCGGGCCGGCCCGCGCCCGACCTCCAGCCTGCCTTCGCCGGCGATGATGGTGGCGGCGCCGACCTCGATCCCGGCGGTGTCGGTGATGGCGTTGAGCGGCCCGGGCTCGCCGTCGAAGGGAATGCCCAGGTCGCGGGCCCGCGGCTTCTGCGTCATCGTCGGCTCCTCGGCTGCATTGTCCTCCCGGGCTAGCGCGGCGGCGGCGTGCTGTCCATGCCGGTCAGCCCGGCCGCTGCCGGACCAGCTGCTTCGGCGCCACCTCGCGCCAGGCCTCGGCCACCAGCGCCTCGATCTGCTGGTCATCGACCGCGGACAACTCGACAAAGGTCCAGACCAGCCGGCCCCAGCGCGCCGGCGCGAAGGCCTCGGGGCGGGCCGCGAACAGCATCTCCTGGTGGTCGTGCGGCAGCTTCAGCACCGCCCGCCGCTCCGCCGGGCGCAGCACGGCGAAGATCCTGCCGCCGACCCGGAAGGACGGCCGCTCCCAATGCGCCTCCTCCGTCACCTCCGGCAGGGCCAGCGCGGCCCGCCGGACCGTCTCCTCATCCGCCATCTGAGGTCTCCTTCCCATCCCGCCGCAAGGATGCGCGCCTGCGCCCTGGCTTGCCTGGAGAATTTTTGTGGCTATGCTACCGGCCTCACAGCACCGGAGAGGCCTCGATGGATCGCAGCACGGACCGGCACTTCACCCGCCCCGTCACGCTGCCTCCGTCGAGCCGCCATGCCTCTCCTCGCCGCCGAGTCGCTGTCCCACCACACCCCTGACCATCGCCCGCTGTTCGAGGACCTGACGCTCGCCTTCGGGGCGGAGCGCACGGGTCTTGTCGGCCGCAACGGCGTCGGCAAGTCCACGCTGCTGCGCCTGCTGCTGGGCGAGATCCCGCCGCAATCCGGCCGCGTGCTGCGGCAGGGTCGCATCGGCCTGCTGCCCCAGGCCGTCCGGGTCATGCCCGGCATGACCGCCGCCGACGCGCTCGGCATCGCCCCGGCCCTGGCCCGGCTCGACCGGCTGCTGGCGGGGCAGGGCGACGAGGAGGACCTCGCCGTCGCCGACTGGACGGTGGAGGAGCGGGCGGCCGCGGCGCTGCCCAGGCTCGGGCTGCCCGCCGACCTTGATCTGCGCCGGCCGCTCGGCACGCTGAGCGGCGGCGAGGCGACCCGCCTGGCCCTGGCCGGGCTGCTGGTCGACCCGCCGGACATGCTGGTGCTGGACGAGCCGACCAACAACCTCGATGCCGATGGCCGCGATGCCATCTGCGCCCTGCTGGACAGCTGGCGCGGCGGGGCCCTGGTGGTCAGCCATGACCGTGGGGTGCTGCGTCGGATGGACCGGATCGTCGAGCTCTCCAGCCTCGGCGCCCGCAGCTACGGCGGCAACTGGGACGACTATCGCGCCCGGCGCGAGGCCGATGCCGAGGCGGCGCGGCACGACCTGGCCCATGCCGAGCAGGAGGTGGCGCGGCTGGCGCGGGAGCGGCAGACTGCGGTGGAGCGCAAGGCCCGCAGCGATTCCCGGGGCCGGAAATCCCGCGCCGGCGGCGGCCAGGCCAAGATCCTGCTGGATTTCAAGAAGGAGAAGGCCGGGCAGAGCCAGTCGCGCCAGACCGGCCTGCGCGACCGACGGGAGGAGGGGGCCGGGGCGGCGCTGGCCGAGGCGCGCGCGGCCGTCGAGCGGGTCGAGACCCTGGCGGCCTCGCTGCCATCGACCGGGCTGGCCGCCGGCACCACGGTCCTCGCCTTCGAGCATGTCTCCTGGTCGCCACCCGGCGTGGCGCGGCCGGTGCTGCGCGACCTGTCCTTCGCCGTGACCGGGCCGGAGCGGGTGGCGGTGACCGGGCCGAACGGCGCCGGCAAGTCGACGCTGCTGCGCCTCGCGGCCGGGGAGCTGGAGCCGGATGAGGGGCGGGTTCGCCGCTTCGGCGGCGGCATCGCCATGCTCGACCAGCGAGCCGGCGGGCTGCGGCCGGATCGCACCATCCTGGAGAACTTCCGGACGATGCATCCGGACGCGACCGACAATGCCTGCCGGGCGGCGCTGGCGCGCTTCCTGTTCCGGTCCGATGCGGCGCTGCGCCGGGTCGACGACCTCAGCGGCGGCGAGACGCTGCGGGCGGCACTGGCCTGTGTGCTGGGCGGACCGAGGCCGCCGCGGCTGTTGATCCTTGACGAGCCGACCAACCATCTCGACCTCGACTCGATCGCGGCGATCGAGCGGGCGGTGGCCGGCTATGACGGCGCCCTGCTGGTGGCCAGTCACGATCCCGACTTCCTCGCCGACGTCGGCATCGGCCGGGTTATCGCCCTGGACAAATAAGAAGCGGGCCCGAAGGCCCGCTTCCCCCGCACGCACTGAGAAGGCGGAGCTTAATCCAGCCCTTCGAACAGCGCGGTCGAGAGGTAGCGCTCGGCGATCGAGGGCACGATCACGACGATCTTCTTGCCTTCGTTCTCCGGGCGGGCGCCGACTTCGAGCGCCGCGGCCAGGGCGGCGCCGGAGGAGATGCCGGCCGGCAGACCCTCGAGCTTGGCGACCTGGCGGGCGACCTGGAAGGCGCGCTCGTTCGAGATCCGCACGACCTCGTCGATGACCTTGATGTTCAGCACGCCGGGCACGAAGCCGGCGCCGATGCCCTGGATCTTGTGCGGGCCCGGGTTGCCGCCGGACAGCACCGGGCTGTCCTCCGGCTCCACCGCGATCGCCTTGAAGCTCGGCTTGCGCTGCTTGATCACCTCGGACACGCCGGTGATGGTGCCGCCGGTGCCGACGCCGGAGATCAGGATGTCGACGCCGCCATCGGTGTCCTTCCAGATCTCCTCGGCCGTGGTGCGGCGGTGCACCTCCGGGTTGGCCGGGTTCTCGAACTGCTGCGGGATGATCGCGTTCGGGATGCTCTGGACCAATTCCTCCGCCTTGGCGATGGCGCCCTTCATGCCCTTGGGGCCTTCGGTCAGGTGCAACTCGGCGCCCAAGAGCTTCAGCATCTTGCGCCGCTCGACCGACATGGTCTCCGGCATGGTCAGGATCAGGCGGTAGCCCTTGGCCGCGGCGACGAAGGCCAGTGCGATGCCGGTGTTGCCCGAGGTCGGCTCGATCAGGGTGCTGACGCCCGGCTTGATCTTGCCCGACGCCTCCAGCGCCTCGATCATCGCCAGGCCGATGCGGTCCTTCACGCTCGACAGCGGGTTGTAGAACTCCAGCTTGGCCAGGATGTCCGCCCTGGCGTCATGGGCCTCGGCCAGCTTCTTCACCCGCACCAGCGGGGTCGCGCCGATGGTGTCGAGGATCGAGTCGTAGATCTTGCCTCGGAACTCGGTCTTCCCGGCGGTGGAAGAGGACATATTACTCTCCAGGGGCGTTAATTTGGTTGTTCAACATTTATACGCGCCGACCCTGGGGAAGGCCAGCCGCTCGGATCCGCGCGGACCGGCTAGATCGAGAAGTCGACCGGGGCGGCCCGCTCACGCGGGATGCCTCTTTCGCGCGCCTGGTTCGACAGATCCTCGATGGTCAGGGCGTCGAGCTTCTTGATCGCCTCTTCCTGCAGCTCCGCCCAGAGCGGGCGGACGATCTCCTGGCCCAGCCGGGATCCGGGCGGCAGGGCCTCCTCCTCATCCGCGGCGGTTTCCAGAGACCGGATGGCGCGCACGATCTCGCCGACGGTGATGCGCCGGCGCTCCCGTGCCAGGCGGTAGCCGCCGCGCGGCCCGCGCACCCCGGTCAGGATGTCGACCCGGACCAGCTGCTGCAGCACCTGCTCCAGATACCGGCGGGGGATGCCCTGGCGCTTGGTGATCTCGGCGCTCTGCACCGGCGTGTCGACCGCGTTGTAGGCGATGTCGAGGACCGCCTCGATCGCGAACAGCATCTTCTTCGGCAGTCGGAACATCCCTCAGGCTCCCGTTCCGGTGGATCCATAGCCGCCCGCGCCGCGGGCGGTGGTGTCGAGATTCGGCCGCTCGTCCCAGGCGACGGTCGCGTGGCGGGCCACGACCATCTGGGCGATGCGCATGCCCCGGGTGATGGCGACCGGCTCGTCGCCATGGTTGATCAGCACCACGCCGATCTCGCCCCGGTAGTCGGAATCGATCGTCCCCGGCGCGTTGACGATGGTGATGCCGTGCTTGAGCGCGAGGCCGGAGCGCGGGCGCACCTGCGCCTCCCAGCCATTCGGCAGGGCGATGGCGATGCCGGTCGGGATCAGCGCCCGGCGCCCGGGCGCCACCGTCACCGGTTCCGCCACGGCCGCGAGCAGGTCCAGCCCGGCCGATTGCGGGGTGGCGGCGGCGGGCAGGGGCAGGTCAGTGCCGTGCGGCAAGCGGGTGACGGCGATGGAAACGGCTTCGGTCATCGGGTCGGGTCAGACTTTCTCGAAGTGGCGGGCGATCGCCCCGGCCAGGCGGGTGCCGATATCGGCTTTGCTCAGCCGCGGCCAGGTCTGGGCGCCCTCGGCGGTGATCAGGTGCAGGATGTTCGAATCGCCGCCGAAGGCCTGGGTGCCGGGTGACACGTCGTTGGCCAGGATCCAGTCGCAACCCTTGCGGGCGCGCTTGGCCTGGGCATGGGCGATCACGTCCTCGGTCTCGGCGGCGAAGCCGATCACCAGGGCCGGCCGGTCCGGTCCGGGCGCGCTCAGCGTCGCGAGGATGTCGGGGTTCTCGGCCAGGGCCAGGGCCGGCGGCCCGCCGGCGCCCTTCTTGATCTTCTGTCCCGACGGCATGGCCACGCGCCAATCGGCCACAGCGGCGGCGCAGACCGCGGCATCGGCGGGCAGGGCGGCGCGGCAGGCGGCCAGCATCTCGTCGGCGGTCTCGATCGGCACCACTGTGACGCCGTGCGGCGCCGGCTCATGGGTCGGGCCGGTCACCAGCGTCACCCGAGCCCCGGCCTGGCGCAGCGCCGCGGCGATGGCGTGGCCCTGCTTGCCGGAGGAGCGGTTGGCGATGTAGCGCACCGGGTCGATCGGCTCGTGGGTCGGGCCGCTGGTGACGATGACGTGGCGGTCCGCCAGCGCCCCGCCGGTGCCGAAGCGGTCGAACTCGGCGAAATAGGCCTCGACCGCGGCAACGATCTCCAGCGGCTCGGACATGCGGCCGGGACCGTATTCGCCGCAGGCCATCTCGCCCGGGTTCGGCCCGACGGTGCGCACGCCGCGGCGCTGCAGCAGCGCCAGGTTGTCGCGGGTCGCCGGGTGGTCCCACATGCGGACATTCATCGCCGGCGCCACCAGCACCGGCTTGTCGGTGGCCAGGAGGGCGGTGGTGGCCAGGTCGTCGGCCAGGCCGGCTGCCATCCGCGCCAGGATGTTGGCGGTGGCCGGGGCCACCACCAGCAGGTCGGCGTCGCGCGACAGCCGGATGTGGCCCATCTCCGATTCGTCGGTCAGCGAGAACAGCGCGCCATAGACCTTGTCCTCGGTCAGGGCGGAGACGGCGAGGGGGGTGACGAACTCGGTCGCCGCCTGGGTCAGGATGCAGCGCACCCGGGCGCCGCGCTCGCGCAGGCGCCGGATCAGGTCCAGCGACTTGTAGGCGGCGATGCCGCCCGCGATGACCAGCAGGATGCGGCGGTCGCGCAGCGTCAGCGTCACGGCATGTCCCCAGGGACGGCGGAGGGCGATCTACATCGCATGAATGTTCTTTAGGGCCCTCAGCCGGATTCGGCAAGCCCTCCATTCGTTGCTTGCGACGAAATGCGCGACGGTGGCCGTGAAATCCGGTGTGCTCTCGGCCCGATCAGATCTCGCAATACTCGTCAGCAGGCGTGCCGAATCGAGCCTCGTGTTCGTTCCAGAACGCCATCAAGGCCGCGGTCTCTTCTACCCGCTCACGTTCTGCTTTCGGAGGTTGATCGTCTGAAGCCTTCTTTCGCTCTCGATCGGGCATGCTGCCTCCTCTCGAAACCCTCAGATCCGCCAGCCAGTATGAATCGCGGCGATGCCGGCCGAGAGGTTGGTCCAGCGCACCCTCTCCAGTCCGGCGGCCTCGATCCGCTCGGCCAGGCTCGGCTGGTCGGGGAAGCGGCGGATGCTCTCGACCAGATAGCGGTAGCTGTCCTCGTCCTTGGCCACCACCTTGCCCAGGCGCGGAATCACGGCGCGGGAGTAGAGGTCGTAGGCGCGGTCCAGGCCGGGCAGCACGACCTTGCTGAACTCCAGGCAGAAGAAGCGGCCGCCCGGCTTCAGCACCCGCCGCGCCTCGCGCAGGGCGTCGTCGATCCGGGTCACGTTCCTGAGGCCGAAGGAGATGGTGTAGACGTCGACCGACCGGTCGGCCACCGGCAGCGATTCGGCGTTGCCGACCATGTGCAGGATCGGGCCGACCCGGCCGCGATCGATCGCCCGGTCGCGGCCGACCGCGACCATGCCCTCGGTCAGGTCGCAGATGATGGCGCGGCCCGTCGGGCCGGCTTGGTCGAGGAAGCGGAAGGCGATGTCGCCGGTGCCGCCGGCGACGTCCAGCAGGATCTCGCCGGGGCGGGGCCGGATCGCCGCGATGAACTGGGCCTTCCACAGCCGGTGGACGCCGCCGCTCATCAGGTCGTTCATCAGGTCGTAGCGCTGGGCCACGCTGGTGAACACGTCGTGGACCCGGTGGGTCTTCTCGGTCGGGTCGACTTCGGTGTCGCCGAACCAGCGGGACTCGGGATTGCGGGGCGCGTCGCTCATGGCCGGGACCATAGCGTCCGGCGCCGGGTCGTGCCAGTGTGCCGGCCATGCCCGAGCTTCCCGAAGTCGAGACCGTTCGCCGCGGCCTGGTGCCCGTCCTGGAAGGCCAGCGCCTGGCCCGCGTCGAACAGCGCCGCCCCGATCTGCGCTTCCCGCTACCCGAGCGGATGGCCGAGCGGCTGACCGGCCGCCGCATCGTCCGGCTGGACCGCCGCGCCAAATACCTGCTGATCCATCTCGATGACGGCATGGTGCTCCTCATCCATCTCGGCATGTCCGGCCGGATGATGGTCAGCCAGGGCCGGCCGGAGATCGTCAGCCCGCACGACCATGTGGTGTTCGAGACCGAGGCCGGGTCGGTCGTCACCTTCAACGACACCCGCCGCTTCGGCATGATGGACCTGGTCAGCCAGAACGCGCTGCACGCCCACAAGTCGCTGGAGGCGCTGGGGCCGGAGCCGCTGTCGGACGAGTTCGACGCCGCTTATCTCGACCAGGCGCTGGCCCGCAAGATCACCCCGATCAAGGCGGCGCTGCTGGACCAGCGCGTCGTAGCCGGCCTGGGCAACATCTATGTCTGCGAGGCGCTTTGGGCGGCGCGGATCTCGCCCCGCCGGGTCGCCGCCTCGGTCGCCGGGGTACGGGCGGCGCGGCTGGTGCCGGAGATCAAGGCGGTGTTGCAGCGCGCCATCGAGGCCGGCGGGTCCAGCTTGCGCGACTATGTCCAGGTCGATGGCGAGCTCGGCTACTTCCAGCATTCCTGGTCGGTCTATGACCGCGAGGGGCAGCCGTGCCGCACGCCGAAGTGCCGCGGCACCGTCCAGCGCCTGGTCCAGTCCGGCCGCAGCACCTTCTTCTGCCCGGTCTGCCAGCGCTGACCGGGCGTTCGATCAATCCGATGCGGAGGACCATTTCATGACCGCGAGCTACGAAACGATCCTGGTCGAGACCCGGGGGCGGGTCGGCCTGATCACGCTGAACCGGCCGCAGGCGCTGAACGCCTTGAACGATGCGATCTTCCGGGATCTCGGCCAGGCCCTGGCGGCTTTCGATGCCGACGACAGCGTCGGCGCCCTCGTCCTGACCGGGTCGGAGAAGGCCTTCGCCGCCGGGGCCGACATCAAGGAAATGGCGTCGAAGGACTTCGTCAGCGCCTATCGCGGCAACCTGATCGAGAACTGGACCTGCATCACCCGGACGCGCAAGCCGATCATCGCCGCGGTCGCCGGCTACGCGCTCGGCGGCGGCTGCGAGATCGCGATGATGTGCGACTTCATCATCGCCGCCGACACGGCGAAGTTCGGCCAGCCGGAGATCAAGCTGGGCACCATCCCGGGCTCCGGCGGCACCCAGCGGCTGACCAAGCTGATCGGCCGCTCGAAGGCGATGGACCTGGTGCTGACCGGGCGGATGATGGATGCGGCGGAGGCCGAGCGGTCGGGCCTGGTTGCCCGCGTGGTGCCGGCGGCCGAGCTGCTGGCCGAGGCGGTGAAGGCTGCGGAGACCATCGCCGGCTACTCGCTGCCGATCACGATGATGGCGAAGGAGGCGGTGCACCGCGCCGACGAGACTCCGCTGGCCGAGGGCATCCTGTTCGAGCGGCGGCTGTTTCACGCCACCTTCGCCACCGAGGACCGCCGCGAGGGCATGGCCGCTTTCGCCGAGAAGCGGCCGGCTGTGTTCAAGCACCGCTGATCCGAACGAAAACGGCGGGCTGAAGGCCCGCCGTTTCCAACTGTTCCGGGTGGCTGCGCCTCAGTCGCGGCCAGGGCCGATCGCCCAGGCGCCGGGGCCGAAGGCGGTGACCATCAGCAGGCCCCCGGCGATGGCCAGGTTCTTCATCGCCGCCAGCTGGTTCGCCGCGGCCTCGGCGTCGGCCATGGTCCAGAAATGATGGACCAGGACGATGGTCAGCAAGACGAAGCCGGCCATGATGAAGGCGGCGAGGCGCGAGAACAGGCCGAGGATCAAGAGAATGCCGCCGCCGAGCTCGACCAGGATGGTCAGCGCGGCGAAGAGCTGCGGCACCGGCAGGCCGTTCGAGGCGACATAGCCGACAGTGCCCTCGAAGCCGTTCAGCTTGGCCCAGCCGGACATGACGAACAGGACGGCGAGGAAGATGCGGGCGAAGAAAGCGAAGAAGGACGAAAAGGCCGACATTTCACCATCCGGGTAGGTTGATTCGATGCTGTACTATGACATCAACCGTTTCGCCCGGATGGGGAAATCTGCATAAACAGTGTGTTGACCGATCCAGCCGTCAGCTCTTCACCTCGAAACCGGCGCCGGTTGCGCGCTTCCACAGGTTGCGGTAGCCCAGCCGAGCATAGGTCAGCGGATGCGCCTTGGCCGGGTCCTGCTCGGCCTCCACCACCATCCAGCCGGTATAGCTCTTCGGCAGCGCGTCGAAGATCCGCGGGAAGTCGATCATGCCGTCGCCCGGCACCGTGAACAGCCCGCCGATGACGCCGTCGAGGAAGCTCCAATCCTCGTCCAGGACCTTCTGCAGCACGTCGCGGCGCACATCCTTGGCGTGGACGTGGTTGATCCGGCTGGCGTAGCGCTTCGCCAGCGCCGCCGGGTCGCCGCCCGCGACGGTCATGTGGCCGGAATCGAGCAGCAGCCCGACTGACAGGCCGGTGTGCTGCATCAGCAGGTCCACCTCGGCCTCGCTCTGCACCAGCGTGCCCATGTGGTGGTGGTAGGCCAGCCGCACGCCGCGCTTCGCCATATGGTCGCCGACTTCGGTCAGCTTGCGGCCGAACTCCGGCCAGGCGTCTTCCGGCAGGATCGGACGCTGCGACAGCGGCGTGCCGCGGTCGCCATGCACGGCGCCGGAGGTGTCGCAGAACACCATGACCTTGCAGCCGAGCGCGGCGAGCAGGGCCAGGTGCGGCTCCATCGCCGCGATCTCCTCCTCGACCGAGCGGTCGAGCAGGTTGGCGCTATACCAGCCGGAGATCAGGGACAGGCGGTGCGCTTCCAGGATCGGCCGCAGCTTGTCGGCCTGCCGCGGGAACTTGTTGCCCAGCTCGATGCCGGTGAAACCGGCCTCGCGCGCCTCGGACAGGCAGGTCTCGAGCGGCGTCTCGCCGCCCAGCTCCAGCAGGTCGTCGTTGCTCCAGGCGATCGGGTTGGTGCCGAGGGTGACGGTCATCGCGGCGGTCTCGTGCGGTCGGTTGGTTGATGGATCAGGCGTTCCGCCCGGTGACGGGGTGGCCGACCAGCTGCTCCTCGTAGCCGGCGCGGGCCCGGCGCACCGGGTCTCGGTCGGAGACTTCGGGGACGGCCACGTCCCACCAGGCGCCGCCGGCCTCGGTCGTCACCACCGGGTCGGTGTCGATGACGATGACGCTGGTCTGGTCGGTGGCCTTGGCGCGCAGCAGCGCGCCCTCCAGCTCGGCGATGCCCGCCACCTTCTCCGACACAGCCCCCATGCTGGCGGCATGCAGGGCGAAATCGATCGGCTGGGCGCCGTCGATGTCGCGGAACAGGTTGTTGAAGGAGGCGCCGCCGGTCGCGTTCTGCAGGCGATTGATGCAGCCGAAGCCGCGGTTGTCGAGCACGACGATGGTGAGCTTGACGCCCTGCTGCACCGCGGTCGCGATCTCGGAGTTCATCATCATGTAGCTGCCGTCGCCGACCAGCACATAGACTTCGCGGTCCGGCCGGGCCAGCTTGACCCCGAGGCCGCCGGCGATCTCGTAGCCCATGCAGGAATAGCCGTATTCCAGGTGATAGCCGCCCGGCGCGTCGGTGCGCCACAGCTTGTGCAACTCCCCCGGCAGCCCGCCGGCGGCGCAGACCACAATCGCGCCGCGCCCGGCGGACCGGTTGACCGCGCCCAGCACCTGGGCGTCGGAGGGCAGGGGGGCGTTGCTGGCGGCGGTGGCGCGGTCGACCGAGGCGGTCCATTCCGTGATCAGGCCGCGGGTGCGGTCGGACTGGGCCTTCGGCGCGGTCCAGGAGCCCAAAGCCTCGGACAGCTCGTCCAGGCCACGCCTCGCATCGGCGACCAGCGGCAGGGCGCCGTGCTTGCCGGCGTCGAACAATGCGGCGTTCAGCTGGATCAGCGTCCGCCCGGGCGCCCGGAACAAGGCGCGGGAGCCGGTGGTGAAGTCCTGCAGTCGCGTGCCGACCGCCAGCACCACGTCGGCATCGACGGCCAGGGCGTTGGCGGCGCTGGAGCCGGTGACGCCGATCGAGCCGGCATTGGCCGGGTGGTTCCAGGCCAGGCTGCCCTTGCCGGCCTGGGTCTCGGCCACCGGCAGGCCGTGGCGCTCGGCGAAGCCGGCCAGGGCCTTGGCCGCGCCGGAATACAGCACGCCGCCGCCGGCGATCACCAGCGGCCGCTCGGCGGTCTTCAGCGCCGCGACGGCCTGGGCCAGCTCCGCCTCGTCCGCGCCGATGCGGCGGATGTGGTGGACCTGCTCCTCGAAGAACCAGGCCGGGTAGTCATAGGCCTCGGCCTGGACGTCCTGGCACAGCGCCAGGGTCACCGGCCCGCATTCGGCTGGGTCGGTCAGCACCGCCAGGGCGCGGGGCAGGGCGGTCAGGATCTGCTCCGGCCGGGTGATCCGGTCGAAATAGCGCGACACCGGGCGGAAGCAGTCATTGGCGCTGACCGTGCCGTCGCCGAAATTCTCGACCTGCTGCAGCACCGGGTCGGGCCGGCGGCTGGCATAGATATCGCCGGGCAGCAGCAGCACCGGCAGCCGGTCGACATGGGCCAGCGCGGCGGCGGTGATCAGATTGGTGGCGCCGGGTCCGATCGAGGTGGTGACGGCCATCATCCGGCGCCGGAATTTGGCCTTGGCATAGGCAATCGCGGACAGGGCCATGGCCTGCTCATTGTGCGCCCGCAGCGTCGGCAATTCCTCGCGATGGGCGTACAGCGCCTCGCCCATGCCGGCGACATTGCCGTGGCCGAAGATCGCCCAGCAGCCGGCAAACAGGCGCTCGCGGCTGCCGTCCTCTTCCTCGATCCATTGCGCGGCGAGGTGGCGCACCAGGGCCTGCGCCATGGTCAAACGCACGGTTCCCATCCCTATCGCTCCTTCAGGCCGCGGCTTGCGCTGCGGCGCGGGCATTCTCCCAGGCGGCGATCAGGCTGCCATAGCTGGCGGCCATCCGTCTCACCGCTTCTCCATCATCGATGCGTCCAGCGATCCAGTCCTCGGCGGCGCGGCCGAAGATGGTGCGGCCGACCGCGAAGCCGCGGCACCAGGGCTGGCGCGCGGCCAAGGTGAAGGCGGCCATCAGCTCCTCCTCCGGCGCCTCCAGCCCCAGCAGCACCACGCCGCGGCAATGCGGGTCGCGCCGGACGATCACCTCCTGTATCGCCGCCCAGGCGGCCTCGGAGGGCGGCGGCGGCAGCTTCCACCAGTCCGGATGGATGCCGATGCCGTAGAGATGATCCAGCGCCCGCGCCACGGTGCGGTCGTCGGCCGGCATCGACTTCGGCGGGATCACCTCGATCAGCAGCTCGTGCCGGGTGGCGCGGCTGGCATCGAACAGGGCCAGCAGCTGGCGGTCCTGCTCGGCCTGGATCTCCGGCGGGTCGTCCGGGTGGTACTGCACCAGGCACTTGACCACATGCTCCAGCGGCCATTCCCGCAGGGTGACGCCGACATCCGGCCCGCCCTCGAAGCGCAGGGGGCGCGACCCCGGCAGCTCGATCGGCCGGCCGATCCAGGCACCGGTGCCGGCGGCGGCGAACAGCGCCTCGCTGCCCAGCCGGCCGTCGATCAGCACGCCGAAGCCGGGCCGGTCGCCATGCGCCTGCTTCGCCGCCTTCCAGGCCAAGAGCTTGAACTCGCCGATCCGCTCCGGGTCGACGCCGTGGCGCGCGACCATCTCCTCCAGCTGCGAGCGGTGGTCGAAGGCCATGGCGTGGACCTCGGGCCAATCGCGGATCCGGGTCGTCGCCCAATGCACCTGGTTGAGGGCGTGGTCCTCGCGCAGCCGGTGATGGGCGCTGCCCTCGGCCAGGAACTGCGACAGCTCCGCCCAGCTCGGATAGGACGGGGCGCAGCCATGGCGCGACACGGCGAAGGCGCCGCAGGCATTGGCGTAGCGGCAGGCGGCCTCGACTGGCTCGTCGCGCAGCCAGCCGCGCAGGAAACCGGCCATGAAGCCGTCGCCGGCGCCCAGCACGTTGTAGACCTCGACCGGGAAGCCGGGGCCCTTCACCCCCTGCTCGATGTCGTCCGGGATCGCGCCCGGGAATACGACGCAGCCCATCGGCCCGCGCTTGACCACGATGCTGGCCGTGCTGAGCTCACGGACCCGGCGCAGCGCCGCCAGCGTGTCGGTGGCGCCGCCGGCGATGTGGATCTCCTCCTCGGTGCCGACGATCAGGTCGCATTCCGGCAGGATCGCCTGCAGATGGGCGCTGACCGCCGAGCTCTCGACGAAGCGCTCCTCGCCCAAGCCATGGCCAGTCAGGGCCCACAGCACCGGGCGGTAGTCGATGTCCAGCGCCACCTTGCGGCCGTGGGCATGGGCCAGCCGCATCGCCTTCCGGCTCATCGCCGCGACCGAGGGGGTGGAGAAATGGGTGCCGGTGACGACCACCGCCTTGGCCGAGGCGATGAAGGCCTCGTCGATGTCGTCCTCGGACAGCGCCATGTCGGCGCAGTCCTCGCGGTAGAAGATCAGCGGGAAGGTGTGGCGGTCGCGGATGCCCAGGATCACCAGCGCGGTCAGCCGCTTCTGATCGGTGATCACATGGCTGGTGTCCACGCCCTCCGCCGCCAGCTGCTCGCGGATGAAGCGGCCCATATGCTCGTCGCCGACCCGGGTCAGCAGGGCGGTGCGCAGGCCCAGCCGGGCGCCGCCGACCGAGATGTTGGTCGGGCAGCCGCCGACATATTTGGCGAAGGAGGCCATGTCTTCCAGCCGGCCGCCGACCTGCTCGCCATAGAGGTCGACCGAGGACCGGCCGATGCAGATGACGTCGAGTGTCGGCTCAGCCATGACGCGAGACCCCCTCCGGGCGCCAGAACCCGGCCTTCTCGTCCATGGTCCAGCGGTGCTCCTCGGTGAACTCCGGCACGGTGTAGGGGTTGCCGGCCAGGTGCCGGATCACCCAGGCGTAATACATGCCGTAGCCGGGCGCCGCGCATTGCGCGTGGTCGAAGCCGTCGAAGATCTTGATGGTGTCGTTGGCGCGCACCTTAAGCACGGTCTCGCCCAGCTCGGCATGGCCGTAGCCGCGCGGATCGGTGAAGCGGTAGTGGTAGATCTCCGGCTGTGGGTGGTGGTGCGGCGGATAGCTCGACCAGCGGCCGGGGAAGGTCACCACCTCGCCCAGCACCAGCTCGGCGTTCGGGTCGCTGTTGCGCAGGTCGAAGATGGTGCGGACATAGCGGTAGCAGGCCTCGTCGACCTGGCCCTTGCCGCGATGCTCGTTCGGCACGTCCTCCGGTCCGAACACGCGCGACGGGAAGGGCTTGGCGTTCTTGGTCTCGTAGACGGTGAACTCGGCCTCGGTCTCGGCTGAAAGCCGCACCCGGGCGCCGGCCGCGACATGCACGGCGCTGGCGGATTCATCGAACAGCGACACGCGGGAAAAGCGGACAGACCGGTTGTCGACGGTGACCTCGGCGGTTCCGGACATCAGCAGCCAGGCCGTCTCATTCGTGGTCTCGATCTCGCGGCTCTCGCCCGGCGCCAGCTTCAGCACCGAGACGGCGATGCCGGTGTCGTCCTCGGGCTCGTCGAAGCGCGTAATCTGCGTCAGCCCCGGGCCGAAGCCGCCGCGGTGGCCGGTCAGATGGCGGGTCATGGGCTGTCCTCCCGAACGCTATTTCGACCAAATAGAACAAATATTCCATTTGACTGCAACCTCAGAATTCTGATTTTTCTGTCGCAGCAGGCCGACGCCGGGCCGATGATCCGGCGCGTCGCGAGGGAGAGGACTCATGCTCAAGATCTGCCAGTTCGGTGCCGGACGGATCGGGAAGATCCATGCCGACAACATCGCCCGGAACCCGCGCACCCAGCTGGTCGCCGTGGTCGACGTGCACCGCGAATCGGCCGAGGCGCTGGCGAAGCAGCACGGTGCGGCGGTTGGCGAAGGCCTCGCGGCGCTGGACGGCGCAGACGCTGTGGTGATCGCCAGCTCGACCGACACCCATGCCGACCTGATCGAGGCTGCGGCCAAAGCCGGCAAGGCGATCTTCTGCGAGAAGCCGATCGACCTCGACAGCGCCCGGGTCGAAGGCTGCCTCGACATCGTCGCCCAGGCCGGCGTGCCGCTGGCGCTCGGCTTCAACCGACGCTTCGACCCCAGCTTCGAGGCGGTCCATGCCGGCATCGCCGAGGGCCGCATCGGCAAGGTCGAGCTGGTGGCGATCACCAGCCGCGACCCCGGCCCGCCGCCGGCCAGCTACATCCGCGTCTCCGGCGGGCTGTTCCGGGACATGATGATCCATGATTTCGACATCGCCCGCTGGCTGCTCGGCGAGGAGCCGATGGAGATCTACGCGACGGCCAGCAACCTGGTCGACCCGGCGATCGGCGCCGAGGGCGACGTCGACACCGCGGTGGTGACGCTGAAGACCGCGGGCGGCGCCATTGCACAGATCTCCAACAGCCGCCGCGCCGTCTATGGCTACGACCAGCGGGTCGAGGCGTTCGGCTCGCTCGGCATGCTGCGGGCCGAGAACCGGGCCGCGACCACGGTGGAATATGCCGGAGCCGACGGGGTGGTGCGGGACAAGCCGCTGCATTTCTTCCTGGAACGCTATGCCGATGCCTATCGGCGCGAGCTCGACGATTTCATCGATGCGGTGCTGGAGGGGCGGGCGCCCCGGGCCGGCGGCGAGGACGGCAAGCGCGCCCTGCTGCTCGCCGACGCCGCCTGGGAATCGGTCAAGACCGGCGCTCCGGTGCGGCTGTCACGCTGAGTCCATCTCGAATTGTCCTGCGAAAGATTCTCTCCGAGCCGGCGGAACGCCTATGGTCAAGGCGCTCAGCCTGAGGTTATAGTTCGCCCGGGTGTCTTCTGTAGGCTCGGCTGAGGGGTAGAGAGACGTTCTTCGCCCGCGGGTGGTCGTCACGCGCGGGCTGGTTGTCTCTAGGTAACGAATGGTCGTCTCGACAAAAACGTTCAGACCGTCCAGCACCGGCGCAAATCCGGTTGCGAGCGGACAGATTCTGGTTTCCGCTCGCGGAAGCCGCACCCTTGGTCCTGGTGCAGCACTTTCTCTTGGAGTTTCAGTTCAATGATGAACCGACGTCATCCGCCGCGCGTCGGAGGCGGCGAATATCGCCGTGACGTGACGGCAGTGGTCAAGTGGTTCAACCCGACGAAGGGCTTCGGCTTCGTCCAGGTGACGGACGGTTCGCCGGACGCGTTCCTGCACGCCTCGGTCGTGGAACAGTCCGGTCATCGGGAGATGTATGAGGGCACGAAGATCGTCTGCGACATCGCGGAAGGTCAGAAGGGCCCGCAGGTCGCGGTGATCCATCGTGTCGAGGAACTCGGCGCTCCGCCGGCCGGCGGAGCCGGCGCGGGCGGCGGCTTCCGGCCCAACCGCTTCGGCGACCGCGGTGATCGCGGCGGCTTCGGCGGTGGTGGCGGCTTCGGCGGCGGCGGTTTCGGCGGTGATCGTGGCGGCTTCGGCGGCGATCGCGGCGGCTTCAGCGGCCCGGCGACCGAGGTCGAGGGCACGGTGAAGTTCTTCAATGCCGAGAAGGGCTTCGGGTTCGTGACGCCGGACGACGGCGGCAAGGACGTCTACGTCGCCTCGCGCGCACTGCAGAAGGCCGGCCTGCCGAGCCTGAACAGCGAGCAGCGGGTCCGGCTGACGGTCCGCATGGGCCAGAAGGGCCCGATGGCGGAAGCCGTCCAGCTGCTGTGACGACGGACACGGCCCGGGGGAAACTCCGGGCCGTTGCCTTTCGTGGCCGAGCCCCGCTCCGAGCCATCCGATCGCGTGCCTGACGATAAATCAGGGCCGCGCGCGAAATTCACGCGCGAACTGCCGGCGGTGCGACGCCGGGCGCTGATCGAAGCCACGGCCCGATGCCTGGCCGAACGCGGCCATGCGGCCACATCCGTGCGCGAGGTGTGCGCCCGTGCCGGCGTGTCGCCCGGCTTGGTGCGCCATTATTTCGGCGGCATCGACACCCTGATCGCCGAAACCTATCGTTCCATCGGCAGCCATGTCGCCGAGACGCTGGCCGTCGCGTTGGACGCGGCGGAGTCGACGCCCGAGGCGCGGCTGCGCGCCTTCATCGATGCCAGCTTCCGACCGCCGGTGCTGGACCCCGACCTGCTGTCGCTCTGGCTGTCCTTCTGGGCGCTGGTGCGCCGCGACGACGCGATCCGCCGGATCCATCGCGATGTCTACGCCGCCTATCGCCAGCGTCTGGAGGGGCTGATCGTCGCTGCCGCCGAAGCCCGGTCGCTCCGGGTCGACGCGGCCCTGGCGGCGCTGGCCTTCACCGCCATGCTCGACGGGCTGTGGCTCGAGCTCTGCCTCGACCCTTCCGTGTTCACGCCGGAGGACGCCGTGCGCATCGCCAATGGCTGGGTCGACGGTCTCCTGTCCGGCAACGCCATGGGCTTGGCGGTGGGCATTTAGCCTTCGGTTCCGCTCTCTCCCCGCAGCAGAGTCCGGTTGTCCCGCATCAGCCGGACGATGCGGTCGATCACCGCGCGCACCGCGGGGTGGCGGCGCTCATCCTGGTGCAGCACCAGCCATTGCTGGTGGCGCAACTCCTCGATCTCTTGCAGCCGCTGCAGTTCCGGGTCGGGATCGCCAACAAAGCAGGGTAGCACCGCGCGGCCAACGCCACGGCGCAGCAGATCCAGGATCAGACGGGGATCGTTGCCCCGCACCACGGTGGTGGCGGCATGCCGCTCCGCCACCCAGCGGGCTGAAGGGGTGACCGCGCCGTCGCCAGTGACGCCGATCCAGCGCTCCTCAAGCGCATCGCCGCGCCGGCCATAGACCGCGAAGGCGACGTCGCCGGTGCGCCGCCCGGCCAGCCAGGGCTCCTCCGGCCGGCGGTTGCGCACGCCGATATCGGCCTGGCCGCGGGCGATGTCGAGCCGGGCGTTGGCGGCGACGAAGTCGATCGTCCAGGGCTCGCCGGGCGACCACAGCGCGTCGATGTGCCGGGCCAGGAACCAGGAGGTCCAGGTGCCGGCCGAGATCCGCACGGTGCGGCGCGGCGACAGGCCGTCGCGCCAGCGCTCGATGCCGGTGGCGGCAGCCTCCATCTCCTCCGCCTGGGCCAGGAACTGGCGCCCCGGCTCGGTCAGCCGGTAACCCAGCCGCTCCCGCACGAACAGGCGCTGGCCCAGGCTGCGCTCAAGCGCCGTCATCCGGCGTCCCAGCGTGGCCGGGCTCGACCCCGCCTGGCGAGCCGCGGTGCTCAGCCCCTCGCCGCGGGCGACGGCCAGGAACAGGCGGATCTCTTCCCAGTCGATGGGGCTTTTCATTCCTGCAACGCTCGTTTCAGTGCTGCGTGTTCCGGGGCCGGATCATAGCGGATAGCCTCGATCTGGCTGATCCACATTCTTTTCGACGATGAAAAGGCAAGCGTCATGACCGACCGAACCGCACCGCATCCGGTCCCGCTGATCCGCCTGTGGGATGGGCGCGAGGTGCCGCGCCTCGGCCTCGGCTGCTGGGCGATCGGCGGCCCGTTCTTCGCCGGCGACACGCCGCTCGGCTACGGCACGGTCGACGACGCGGAATCGACCGCGGCCATCCGCTGCGCCGTCGACCTTGGCATCCGGTTCTTCGACACCGCCGATGTCTACGGCGCCGGCCATTCGGAGGAGGTGCTGGGCCAGGCCCTGGAAGGCCGCGACGAGGTCGCGGTCGCGACCAAGCTGGGAAACCGCTTCGATCCCGCCACCAAGCAGTACAGCGGCAGCATCGAGGAGGGCGATCTGCGGCGCGAGGTTCGTGGCGCGGTCGAGGCCTCTCGGCGTCGGCTGCGGCGCGACCGGCTGGACCTGGTGCAACTGCATCTAAACACGATGGCGATCGATCGGGCCGGCGAGGTGTTCGACGTGCTGGACGAGCTCCGCGCCGCCGGCACCATCGGCGCCTATGGCTGGAGCACCGACTATCCCGAGCGGGCGGCCGTCCATGCCGGGCGGGACGGCTTCGTCACCGTGCAGCACGGCATGAACCTGTTCTTCGACGCACCGACCCTGTCCGGCGTGGTCGAGCGGCACGGGCTGATCTCGATCAACCGTTCGCCGCTGGCCATGGGGCTGCTGACCGGCAAGTTCGCGGCCGGGCAGGCGGTGCCGGCGGGCGACGTCCGGGCCAACACCTTCGACTGGATGGACTATTTCAAGGATGGCCGGGTCGTGCCCGGCTTCGCCGAACGACTGGACCGGATTCGACACCTGCTGACCGCGGACGGCCGCACCCCGGCCCAGGGGGCGCTCGCCTGGCTCTGGGCCAAGTCGCCGCGGACCCTGCCGATCCCCGGCTTCCGGTCGGTGGCGCAGGTGCGGGAGAATGTCGGCGCGTTGGAGAAGGGGCCGCTGCCGGTCGAGGCGATGGCCGAGATCGAGCGCCTGATCGACCGCCCGCCGGAGGGGGCGGCGCGAGAGCGGTGAGAACAGCCGACGAGGCCATCCAGGTCCGAACCCCGGATGGCCTCGCTGCGCTTCCGCCGATGATCCGTGTAGGGAGACCGCCGTCCTTCCGCTCCGATAGAATATTTTTCGCAACGACCGGGGTTCTGCGGCGGCGGTTCCTAACTATACTCGATACCGAACATTGCCTGGATTCGTGGATTGACCCCGACCTGTCGATTTCGGTGACCGGATGGCGCTTGCCGCAGCTGCTTCCATCGTCTGGCTGAGCGTGTGCGCATCGCCGCCGGCGGGCGCGGTCCTCAGCCGGACGTCCGAGGACATGGCCGGTGCCCGGCTGGCGCTGGCGATCTCGCCGGATCGCCCGGAGTGCCCGGCGCTGGCCCTGCCGGTCGGCGACGCCCGCGTGCTGTGGCTCGGCTTCGAGCCTGCCTCGTCGGCCGGCAATCCGGTGATCCGGCTGATCGGGCCGGTGCCGGACCGGCCGGATGACCGGATCGCGGTGTCGGAGATCGAGCTCGACGATGGCGCCCCCGATCCCATTCCCATGCTGCCGGTCGGGCCGGATCTGCTCGACCAGGCGAAGCCGCACGCCGTCGGACGTGCGGCCCTGGGCAAGGCGGGACCGGGGACGGTCACGGCACGATGCGCGGCCGGGACGGCGGCGGGCGAGGTCGTCGTCGACCTGCCCGGCCATCTCCCCCGCGGCGTCCGGCTGACCCTGGCGGCGGAATACGATGCCGACGCGCCCTTCGATGTCGCCCTCGGAGGTGAGGCGTCGCTCGGTCGGCTGCCCCCGGGCACCGGCCGGCAGGAGGTCGTGCCGCTGGCAGGCGATGGAGCGAGGAACGCTGCGGTTGCGGCGACCCTCCGCTGCCCGCCCGGTGCCGCCCGGATCTCGCTGCGGTCGCTCCGGCTGCGCCAAGGCGAGGGTGGGCCGGTGCCGCTGTCGACCTGGGTCTGGCGGCCGGCCCAGTGGCGGGACGAAGGCGACGGCCTGATCGCCGCGGCACGGGCCCACAGGCTGGACCGGATCTTCATCGGCCTCGACATCCGGGACGGCGCGGTGGCGGATGCCGACCGGCTGCGGTCCTTCCTGCAGGCGGCCCGCGCCGCCGGCCTGTCGGTCTGGGCGGTCGAGGGGGACCCGGCCGCCATTACCAAAGCGGGCCGGCCGCCCTTCCTCCAGCGCACGCGGGCGATCGCCGCCTTCAATCGCGGCGGGTCGCCGGCCCTGGACGGGATCCAGTACGACATCGAGCCCTATCTGCTCGCCGGCTGGCCGCTCGACCGGGCCGCCGGCATCGCCGCCTATCTCGACACGCTGGAGCGGCTGAAGCGCGCCGCCGCCGGCCCGGTCGAGGCGGTCCTGCCCTTCTGGTGGTTCGACATGCCGGAGTTGGCCGGCGGCCTCGACCGGCTCGCGGCGGCGGCCGACCGCTTCGCCGTCATGGCCTATCGCACCGGGCCGGACGGCATCGTCGCCGCGGCGGAAGGCGCCCTGGCCTGGGCGGGCACGCACGACCGGCCGATGACCGTGGCGCTGGAGACGGGGCCGCTGCCGGACGATCGGGTCCAGACCTTCCGCCCGGCGGCGGAGGGCGAGCTGTGGCGGGTGACGCTGGACGGCCGCCGGATCCTCGTCCTGCTCGACCGGCCCCGCCCCAACCCGCAGGCCTATCGCCGCCAGGGCGACCACCGGCTGCCGGCCGGACGGCTCAGCTTCCTCGGCGACACCGCGGCGCTGACGGCCGCGATCGACCGCATCCGCCCGGTCCTCTCCGCCTGGCCGGCTTTCGCCGGCATCGCCGTGCACGGGCTGCTCGACGGCCCCTCAGCCCGGAAGGAGCCCTGAGCCCATGCCTTCCAAGCCGAAGATCCTGGTCGTGGACGACGACGAGTTGCTGCGCGACCTGCTGGAGTTCAAGCTGCGCAGCCGCGGCTATGAGGTCGAGCTCGCCGAGGACGGTGAGGCGGCCCTCGAGGCGGCCTCGGCGTCGCCGCCCGACCTGATCGTGCTCGACGGCATGATGCCGGGCCTCGATGGGTTCCAGGTGCTGCAGCGGCTGTCCGACAGCGGCGAGACGCGCGACGTCCCGGTGATCATGCTCACCGCGCGCCGTCAGGAGCAGGACGTGGTGGCTGGCCTGTCGCTCGGTGCCCAGGACTATCTGGTCAAGCCGTTCCTGCCCGATGAGCTGGTGCTGCGCATCCAGCGGATCCTGAACGGCCGCAAGAGGCCGTCGTGAGGCCAGGCCGCGGCGCCTGCGCCGCCGCGCTGCTCGCGCTCGCATTGGTCGCTGCGGTTCCGGCCGCCCATGCGGCCACGGCCGAGGAGCTGTACAAATCGGCGCTGGAGGCGCGCCGGGCCAATGATTTCGACCGCGCCGTCCAGCTGCTGACCCAGGCGCGCGCCATGGCCCCGAAGGACGCCGACATCCTGCTGCTGCTGGGCCAGATCCAGGGCTTCCAGCAGCGCTACGACCTTGCGCTGGACACGCTTGGCCAGGCGCTGGCGCTGGCGCCGGACTATGCCGATGTCCGGCTCGCCATCGCGCGCATCCGCAGCTACCAGGGCCGCTTTGACGAGGCGGCGTCGGAGGTCGACGCCGTGCTGGCCCGGAACCCGGGCAATGCCGAGGCGTTGGCCCTCAAGGGTCGCCTCGCCCTCTACCGGAACCGGTTGGACGAGGCGGAGGGCGCCTATCGCGCCGCCCGGGACGCGGCCCCGAGCCTGGCCGACCCGCATGTCGGGCTGGGCGATGTCGCCGCCGCGCGCGGCCAGCTCGACGCCGCGGCCGCCGAATACGACCGGGCCGAGGCCCTTGAGCCGGGCAATGCCGAGATTGTGGAGAAGCGCCGGCGCCTGACCGCAGGCAGCACGATCGAGCATCCCTGGCGGCTCGACATCAGCGGCGGCTACAGCATCTATGACGGCGCCGCGCGGGCCCCCTGGCGCGAAGGCGGCGTCAGCATCGGCTACCGCTTCTCGCCGGCCACGGCGGTGTTCGGCGGCGTGTCGTTCCACAGCCGCTTCGGCGAGTTCAGCGAGCAGTTCCAGGCCGGGATCTTCCAGCGCCTGGCCGATGGGGTCGAGGGCTCGCTGACCGCCACCATCGCCCCGGATTCGGAGTTCCTGCCGCGCTGGTCGCTGGCCGGCGGCACCACCGTGACCGTCAGCGCCGGCGACCGGCAGGGCTTCCTCGGCCGCACCGCCCTGACCGGCGATGTCCGCTACCAGGCCTATGACGGCTTCGACGTGCTGACCCTGGCGCCGGGGTTCCAGCAGCACCTTTTCGCCGAGCGGCTGTGGCTGACGGCCCAGCTGCCGCTCAGCCGCGACCGGTACGGCGACTGGCAGGTCGGCTGGCTGGTGCGCGCCGACTGGCAGGCGAAGGACTGGCTGCGGGTCTTCGCCGGCTACAGCCGGGCGCTCGACACCGAGATCAGCACCACGATCGAGACCCGCACCCTCTTCGGCGGGCTCGGCGTCGACCTCGACGACCAAATCGGGCTGACGCTGACCGGCGAGGGCGAGGAGCAGATCGACGGCCCGACGCGCTATGGCGTGACGCTGGGCCTGACCTATCGGTTCTGACGCCATGCTGCTCGCGATCTGGCATCTCTCCCTCGTCCTGGCCCTGGTCGCGCTGGCGATGATGGCGGTGCTGATCCTGCGCCGGGCGCTGCTGCAGGCCCGCGCCGGGCGAAACCGGGCAGCCGTCGCGGCGCTGCAGGGCAAGGTCTTCTCCTTCCTCGGCAACGAGATCGACGAGAGCGCCATGCGGCGGGCGCTGGCCGAGGCGGATCGGCGCTCGGTCGTCGATCTGCTGGTCCGGATCGACCGGCTGATCCGAGGCGACGGGCTGCGCCGGCTGATCGACCTCGCCCGGTCGCTGGACCTGGACACCGTGCTGCGGCGCCGGCTGGCCCGGCCGGCCGGGGCGGAGTCGGTCGCGGCGATACACAGCCTGCGGCTGTTCCCGGGGTCGGAGACCGAGCGGACGCTGCGGCAGGTGGTGGAAAGCGGGCCCGGCGCTGCGATGCGCCTGGCCGCGGCGGAGGTGCTGGTCGATCTCGACGCGCCGCTTGATGCCGGCCGGCTCGTGTCGTCACTGGCCGAGGCGGGCGGCCTGGAGTCCCGCGCCTCGGCGCGGGTGTTCCGCCGGCTGGTGTCGCAGCATCCGGAGCTGTTCCTGCGGCTGGCCGGCGCGGCGCCGGATGTGCGCCAGCGGGTGCTGGCGCTCGACGCGCTCGGCGAGGCCGGCATGCTCACAGCTTTGCCGGTCGTGCTGGCGGCGGCCGGCGACCCGATGGTCGACGTCCGGGCGGAGGCCTTCCGCGTGCTCGCCAGGCTGGCGCATCCGGCGGCGGCCCCGGCGGTGCGGCGGGGGCTGGCCGATCCGGCCTGGGAGGTGCGGACGCAGGCCGCGCGCTGCGCCGCCGCGATCGGGCTGACCGAGCTGATGGCGGATCTCGAGGCCCGGCTGGACGACGAGGTGTGGTGGGTCCGGATGCGCGCCGCCGAAGCCCTGGCCGGGTTGGGCGAGGTCGGGCTGACGATCCTGCGGCGGCGGGCCGAGGAGCCGGGCACGGCCGGCCGGATTGCCCAGGCCATCCTGATGCAGGGGGCGGGATGACCGAATTTCTGGCCGATGCCGAAGCGGTCCTGCTGGTTCTGGCGCCGATCATCGGCTGGCTGGTGATCGCCACCGGCTTGGCGCAATCCGCGTTCTATCTGATCGAGCTGGTCGTCGCCTTCTGGACCCTGCGCCGGGCTCCGCCGGTCGAAAGCGGCCCGTCGCTCTGGGCCGCCTATGCCGATGTCGCGCCGCCGATTTCGCTGCTGGTCCCCGCCTATAACGAAGAGGCGACGGTGGTCGAGAATGTGCGGTCGCTGCTGGGGCTGCAGTATCCCCGCTTCGAGATCGTGGTGATCAACGACGGCTCGAAGGACGCCACCATGGCCCGGCTGATCGAGGCCTTCGGGCTGGCGCCGGTCACCCGCGCCTATGAGGACATGATCCCGCACCAGCCGATCCGCGGCCTCTACGGCACGCCGCGGCAGCCCAACCTGGTGGTGGTGGACAAGGCGAATGGCGGCAAGGCGGATGCGCTCAACGCCGGCATCGTCGTGTCGCGCAACCCGCTGTTCTGCGCCGTGGACGCAGACAGCCTGCTCGAGGCGGACAGCCTGCTGGGCGTGGTCCAGCCCTTCGTCGAGGACCCGGTGCGGACGGTGGTGTCGGGCGGTTCGATCCGCATCGCCAATGGCTGCGAGGTCCGCTCCGGCCGGGTGGTGCGGGTCGGGCTGCCGCGCCAGTGGCTGCCTCTGTTCCAGACCGTGGAATACCTGCGGGCCTTCCTGATGGCCCGGCTGGCGCTCAGCCGGATGCGGGCGCTGACCATCGTCTCCGGCGCCTTCGGCCTGTTCCGCCGCAACGTGGCGGTGGCGGTCGGCGGCTACAGCCTGGGCACGGTGGGCGAGGACCTGGAGATCATCGTCAAGATCCACCGCCACCTGCGGGATGCCAAGCGCGACTACCGCGTCGTCTTCGTGCCGGAGCCGGTGTGCTGGACCGAGGCGCCGAGCGACCTCGGCACGCTCGGCCGCCAGCGCAACCGGTGGCAGCGCGGCGCGCTGGAGACCTTCTTCAAGCACAAGGACATGTTGTTCCGGCCGCGCTACGGCGCCGTCGGCACGATCGGCTTCGGCCAGATGCTGCTGGTCGACGTGATCGGCCCGCCGGTCGAGGTGCTGGGCTATGTGCTGATCCCGCTCTTCACCGCGCTCGGGCTGCTCAGTGTGGACTATCTGATCGCCTTCACGGCGCTGACCTTCGTCTACGGCGTGTTCGTCAGTGTCGGGTCGCTGGCGCTGGAAGAGATCCAGCTGCGCCGCTATCCGCGGCTGCGCGACATCGCGGTGCTGACGCTGGCCGCGGTGGCGGAGAATTTCGGCTACCGCCAGCTCAACAACTGGTGGCGGGTGGTCGGCTGGTGGCGCTGGCTGCGCAAGGCCGAAGGCTGGGGCCGGATGGCGCGGACCGGGTTCAAGAAGGTGTGACGCGAAGCTGTTGACCCTGTGCTTCCGACTGTTATACGGTCGTATAACAAGGCGGCCTGAAGGCCGCGGGAGGCCAGCCTATGATCGAACCGATGCATCGCCGCGCCGAGGCGAGCCTGCCGGATGACGATGTCAGCCTGCCGGCCTGGATCTATCACGACTCCGAATTCTTCGCGGTCGAGCAGGAAGCGATGTTCCGCAGCTCCTGGCAGGTGGTCTGCCACCTGAACGACATCCCGGAGGCGGGCGACTTCCACACCTTCGAGTTCCTGGGCGAGAACGTGGTGGTGCTGCGCGGCCGCGACGGGCAGGTGCGGGCCTTCCACAATGTCTGCCGGCATCGCGCGGCGCGGCTGCTGGACGGACCGAAGGGCCAGTGCGGGAGCCGCATCGTCTGCCCCTACCATGCCTGGACCTATGAGCATGACGGCCGGCTGATCGGCATGCCGCAGCGCTCCAGCTACGGCGATTTCGACTTCGGCAGCCACGGGCTGGTCCCGGTCGACCATGAGGTGTTCTGCGGCTTCATCTTCATCCGCCTGGCCCCCGGCACGCCGAGCGTGGCCGAGATGATGGGCGGCTATGCCGAGGAGATGGCTGCCTACCGGATCGAGGAGATGGTGCCGCTGGGCCGGGTGACGATGCGGCCGCGCTCGGTCAACTGGAAGAACGTCGCCGACAACTATTCCGACGGGCTGCACATCACCGTCGCCCACCCCGGGCTGACCCGGCTGTTCGGCCGCGGCTACGGCGTCGAGGCCAGGCCCTGGGTCGACAAGATGTGGGGCCAGCTGCAGGAGCGCCCGTCCGCCGTGCTGTCGGAGCGGGCCTATCAGCACTTCCTGCCCGAGGTGCCGCATCTGCCGCCGGAGCGGCAGCGGCTGTGGACCTATTTCAAGCTCTGGCCCAATGTCGCCTTCGACATCTATCCGGACCAGATCGACTTCATGCAGTTCATCCCGGTCTCGCCGACCGAGACGATGATCCGCGAGATCGCCTATGTCCACCCGGACCACCGGCCCGAGATGAAAGCCGCGCGCTACCTGAACTGGCGGATCAACCGCCGGGTCAGCATCGAGGACAAGACGTTGATCGACCGGGTGCAGGCCGGCATGGGCTCGTCCAGCTATACCGTCGGCCCCCTCGGCACGACCGAGGTCTGCCTGCGCAGCTTCGCCCGGGCGATGCGCCGGCTGATCCCGGAAAGCCGGCTGCACCGGCCGCCGCCGGCGGGCTGGAGCCAGCGGCGCGAGGCGTCGCAGGCGCCTGCTTTCGCAGCGGAATAACACTCAGAAAGACAGGGCCGGGCGGATCTTCATGGCGAACACACAGGTCTTCGACGTCGCGATCATCGGCGGGGGCCACAACGGCCTGGTCTGCGCCGCCTATCTGGCGGCCGCCGGGCTGAAGGTGACGGTGCTGGAGCGCCGCAAGGTCGTCGGCGGCGCCGCGGTGACCGAGGAGTTCCATCCCGGCTTCCGCAACTCCGTCGCCTCCTACACGGTCAGCCTGCTGAACCCGAAGGTGATCCGCGACCTCGATTTGCCCGGCCACGGGCTGAAGGTGGTCGAGCGGCGGCTGTCCAACTTCCTGCCGGTCGACGACCACCGTTACCTGCTGGCCGGCCCGGGCCGGACCAAGGCGGAGATCGCCCGCTTCTCGGCCCGTGATGCCGAGCGCTACGATTCCTATGGCGACCGACTGGACGCCATAGCCGACGTGCTGCGCGACATCGTGCTGCGTACCCCGCCGAACGTCGCCGCCGGCGGCTGGTCCGCGGCGCTGCCGGAGCTGATGCGGGCCGGGTCGCTCGGCAACCGGCTGCGCAAGCTCGACATGGTGATGCGGCGCGACCTGCTGGACCTGTTCACCAAATCGGCGACCGACATCCTGGAGGGCTGGTTCGAGACGCCGGTGGTGCAGGCGCTGTTCGGCTTCGACAGCATCGTCGGCAACTATGCCAGCCCCAGCCATGCCGGCACCGGCTACGTCCTGCTGCACCACGTCTTCGGCGAGGTGAACGGCAAGAAGGGCATCTGGGGCCATGCCATCGGCGGCATGGGCGCGATCACCCAGGCGATGGCCAAGTCGGCGGCGTCGCGCGGTGCGGTGATCCGCACCGATGCCGGGGTGCGCGAGGTGATCGTCGAGGGCGGCCGCGCCGTCGGCGTGGTGACCGAGGCCGGCGACATCGTCCGCGCCGGCTGCATCGTCTCCAACCTCAATCCGAAGCTGCTCTACGGCAAGCTGATCGACCCGGCGGCGCTGCCGCAGGATTTCCGCGAGCGCATGGACCGCTTCAAATGCGGCTCGGCCACCTTCCGCATGAATGTGGCGCTGTCGGAGCTGCCGAACTTCACCTGCCTTCCGGGCAAGGCGCTGGCCGACCACCACACCAGCGGCATCATCTTCGGCCCCAGCCTCGATTACATGGACAAGGCCTATCTCGACGCCAAGGCCGGCGGCTGGTCGAAGACGCCGATCGTCGAGATGCTGATCCCGTCGACCCTGGACGACACGCTGGCGCCGCCGGGCCAGCACGTCGCCAGCCTGTTCTGCCAGCATTTCGACCCGAAGTTGCCGGGCGGCGCCAGCTGGGACGATCATCGCGAGGCCGCGGCCGACCTGATCATCGACACGGTCAATGCCTGGGCACCGAACTTCAAGGCCTCGGTGCTGGGCCGCCAGATCAACAGCCCGCTCGATCTCGAGCGCACCTTCGGGCTTGTGGGCGGCGACATCTTCCACGGCGCGTTGTCGCTCGACCAGATGTTCTCGGCCCGGCCGGTGCTGGGCCATGGCGACTACCGGGCGCCGGTGCCCGGCCTCTACATGTGCGGGTCCGGGACCCATCCGGGCGGTGGGGTCACCGGGGCGCCGGGCCACAATGCCGCACGGGAAATCCTGGCGGATTTCAAGCGACGCCGCCTGAAGCGCGCGGCATGATCGGACTCCCATCCGAACACGGGGCAGGGCAGGTATGGACCGATCCTGGGACGTGATTCCCGGCGACATGCCGGGTCTCGAATGGCGCATCCCGGTGCTGCGCTTCCGCGGCCGCGGCGGCGGTCCCTCCGCCTATCTGCAGGCGGCGCTGCATGCCGAGGAGCTGCCCGGCGTCATCGCCATCGACGCGCTCTGCGCCAGGCTGCGCCGGGCCGAGGCCGCCGGCGACATCCGCGGCGACATCACGGTCGTGCCCTGGGCCAACCCGATCGGGCAGCAGCAATGGCTGCACGGCTCCGGCCAGGGGCGGTACGATTTCGACAGCCGGGTCAACTTCAACCGCGGCTTTCCGCGGCTGGACCGGCCCGATCCGTCGCTGCTTCCCGGCGACGATGCCGCCATCGCCGCGACCGAACGGCTGAAGGCCCGGCTGCTGCGCCTGGCGCTGCCCTGCGAGATCGTCCTCGACCTGCATTGCGACGATGAATCGCCGCTCTACCTCTACATCCCCTCGGCGCTGTGGCCGGCGATGACCGACCTCGCCGCGGCGATGCGGGCGGACTCCGTCCTGCTCTGGGACGGCGATGGCGGCGGCGCCTTCGACGATGCCTGCCTCGGACCCTGGCTGCGCAGCGGCGACCTGGTCGGGCGCGCCGTGTCGACGGTCGAGCTGCGCGGCATGGCCGACGTCGATGCCGGCCTGGCCGAGGGCGATGCCGACGGGCTGTTCCGCTTCCTGGCCGGGCGCGGCGTGATCGCCGGCGATGCGGGGCCGCTGCCCGACTGGTCGGGTCCGGCCGTGCCGCTCGACTGGGTCGAGATGATCAAGGCGCCGGCGGGCGGGGCGATCTCCTTCGCCTGCAAGCCCGGCGATCGGGTCGAGGTTGGCGACCTGCTGGCGACGATCCTGGTGCGGCCGGGCGAAGAAGGGAGCGGGGTGCCGGTGCTGGCGCCGCAGCCGGGCGTGGTCCTGACCCGCCGCGCGCATCGCCGGACCCGCCCGGGCGACGATCTGATGAAGCTGGTCTGTCGGTCGCCAAGCGCGGCCGCCAGGCCCGGGCCCCTCGAACCCTGAGGGGCGGAACACCGTCGAACCAAGAAACAGGGAGCGCAGCAGATGAACCGTCCGATCCTTTCCGCCTGCCTGGCCGTGGTGGCTCTGGCCGGCCTCGCCGGCCCGGTCGCGGCCCAGGAGGTGGTGCGCATCGGCACCACGCCGGAATCCTACCCGCCCTTCACCTGGGTCGACGCCCAGGGCAAGCTGAACGGCTTCGAGATCGAGCTCGCCGACGCGCTCTGCGCCCAGATGCAGGTCAAGTGCGAATGGGTGCTGCAGAGCTGGGACGGCATCATCCCGGCGCTGCAGGAGAAGAAGTTCGACGCCATCGTCGCCTCGATGTCGATCACCGATGAGCGCAAGCAGGTCGTCGATTTCAGCGACAAGTACTACGACTCGCCGGCGATCTTCGTCGGCCCGAAGAGCGAGACCATCGACATCTCGCCGGAGGGGCTGCAGGGCAAGACCGTCGGCGTCCAGGTCTCGACCATCCACGCCAACTACGTCGAGGCGAAGTACAAGGGCATCGTCACGATCAAGACCTACGACACGCAGGAGAACGCCAATCTCGACCTGATCGCCGGCCGGGTCGACCTGCTGCTCGCCGATTCCGTGGCGCTGACCGACGGCTTCCTGAAGTCGCCCGAAGGCGCGGATTTCGAGATCAAGGGCAAGCCCTTCACCGATCCGCTGATGGGTGCCGGCTCCGGCGTCGCCGTGCGCAAGGGCGACCCGCTGGCGGCGAAGTTCTCCGAGGCGATCAAGGCGATCCGCGCCAACGGCGTCTACAAGGCGATCAACGACAAGTACTTCACCTTCGACATCTACGGCAGCTGAGCCCAAGGGGATGGAGGATCTCGCCGCCCTGCTGGGCTTCGGGGAGAAGGGGTGGGGCGGCCAACTCCTGGCCGGGGTGCTGGTGACGGTGCAGATCGCCGTCGCCTCCTACCTGGTCGGGCTGCTGCTCGGGCTGCTCGGGGCCTGGGCCAAGCTGGCCGGGCCCCGGCCGCTCCGTGCTCTCGGCAACGCCTACACCACCATCATCCGCGGCGTGCCGGACATCCTGATCATCCTCTTGGTCTATTACGGCGGCACCAGCGCCCTGCGGTCGCTGATCGGCCTGGTGGTGCCGGGCGTGACGGTGGAGATCGACGCCTTCGCCGCCGCCGTCGCCTCGCTCGGCTTCGTCTCCGGCGCCTACGCGACCGAGGTGTTCCGCGGCGCCATCCTGGCGGTGCCGCCTGGGCAGATCGAGGCGGCGAAGTCGCTGGCCCTGCCGCCGCGGGTGATGTTCTTTCGCGTGGTGCTGCCCCAGGCGATGCGCTTCGCCCTGCCGGCGCTGGGCAACCTCTGGGTCGTGGTGCTGAAGGACAGCGCGCTGATCAGCGTGGTCGGGATCCGTGACCTGCTGGGCAGCGCCGCCACCGCGGCCGCCACCACGCGCATGCCCTTCACCTTCTATGCCGTGGTGGCTCTGATCTTCCTGCTGCTGACCATCGCCTCGGTCGGGCTGTTCCAGCTCGCCGAACGCGCCTATGGCCACGGCTACCGGCGGTCCTGAGGCATGGATCTCGACTTCGTCCAGCGCATTGTCGGCAATCTCCTGAACGGCGTCGTCGTCACCATCATCCTGGTGGCGGCGTCGATGGTCTGCGGCAATGCCATGGCGGTGCCGGTGGCGCTGGCGCGGGTGTCTCCGCGCTGGTGGCTGAAGGCACCGGCCTTCCTGTTCATCCTGTGCATCCGCGGCACGCCGCTAATCGTGCAGATGTTCATGATCTATTACGGCCTGGCGCAGTTCCCGGCGGTGCGGCACAGCGTGCTGTGGCCGATCCTGCGCGAGCCGATGTGGTGTGCCGTGATCTCGCTCAGCATCAGCACCGCCGCCTATTCCGGCGAGGTGCTGCGCGGCGCCATCCAGGCGGTGCCGCGCGGCGAGGTCGAGGCTGCGCGCTCGGTCGGCATGCGCCGCGGCCTGATGATGCGCCGGATCGTGCTGCCGGTCGCCTTGCGCCAGAGCCTGCCGGTCTTCGCCAACGAGACGGTGCTGCTCTTGAAGGCCAGCGCCATCGTCTTCACCATCACCGTGCGCGACCTGATGGGCGAGGCCAACATCATCCGGGCACAGACCTTCCGCACCTATGAGCCGCTGATCACCGCCGCGCTGATGTATCTGGTCCTGACCTGGATCATCGTCCGCGCCTTCGCCTGGCTCGAGGCCCGGCTCAGCATTCACCGGCGGGCGATCTCCGCTGCGGCACCCGGACGCCCCGCGCCAGCCGCGGCAACCGTGCCGCTCGACGCCCGCTGATCCTCCTTATCACCTGTACGGTGCAGCGGCGCGGGATTAGGCTTCCTCCGGGCGGACGTCCGGAAGAGGCGCCGTCCCCGCGCCACTGGGAGATCGATCATGCGTCTGCGCAGCATCGTCCTGGCCGTTGCCGCCATGGGCGTCCTGTCCTCGAGCCCGGCTTTCGCCGGCGCCGTGCTGGACCGGATCCAGCAGAACAAGAAGATGGTGATGTCGACGGATCCGGAATATCCGCCGCAATCCTCGCTCAACGCCAGCAACCAGTTCGAAGGCTTCGACATCGATGTCGGCACCGAGATCGCCAAGCGACTCGGCGTCTCGATCGAATTCGTCACCCCCGGGTGGGAGACGATCGTCTCCGGCAAATGGGCCGGGCGCTGGGACGTCTCGGTCGGGTCGATGACCCCGACCAAGGCGCGGGCCGAGGTGCTCGATTTCCCGGCGATCTACTACTACACGCCGGCCGCCCTGGCGGTGAACTCGGCCAACACCACGATCAAGACGCCAGCCGACGCCTCAGGCAAGAAGATCGGCGTCGGCGCCGCCACGACCTATGAGAACTACCTGCGCAACGACCTGGTGATCGACGCCGCCGGCGCGCCGCCGTTCCAGTTCGTGATCAAGGATGCCAAGATTCAGTCCTACGACACCGATGTCCCGGCGCTCGACGACCTGAAGCTCGGCGACGGCACCCGGCTCGACGCGGTGGCGACGGCGCTGCCGACGATCCAGGGCGCGATCAAGAACGGCTACCCGATCAAGGTGGTGGGATCGCCCCTGTTCTACGAGCCGCTTTCGGTGGCGATCGAGAAGGGCGATCCGGAGCTGACCGCCAAGCTCGCCGAGATCGTCAAGGCGATGCATGAAGACGGCACGCTGACCAAGCTGTCGATGAAATGGTACGGGGCGGACCTGACCAAGCCCGCGGCCTGACGGGGTGATCCGACTGTTCGAGGCCCTGGCGCAGCCGCGGCTGCTGCGCGGGCTTCTGTTTCTGCTGTCCGTCGCCGTGCTGGCCGGCTTCGACTATGGCGGGCTGGTCGCACGGCTGGCGGCGGTCGTGCCGGCGTTGGCCCTGCCGGCCGGCCAGGCGGCGGGGCCCTGGCTGGTCATCGCCGTCCTGGCCGCGCTGGTGGTGCTGAATTTCTGGCTGCTGTCGCACCTGCCGTTCCGGGCCCAGGCGACGATCATCTGGGTCGAGCTGCTGGCCCTGTTCGCCGCCTTCTGCTGGAGCTTCGGGCTCAGCTATTCCTTCATGCTCGACCGGGCGCCCATCCTGCTCGGGCTCGAGCTGCGCGACGGCTTCATCCAGGGCGCCGCGCTGACCCTGTTCATCTGCGCCGTCTCGATCGCGATCTCGACCGTGATCGCGCTGGCCGCGGCGCTGGCGCGGCTGTCGGACAGCGGCCCGGCCTTCGGCATCGCCACCTTCTACACCTCCTTCTTCCGCGGCACGCCGCTGTTGTTGCAGACCATGCTGATCTATCTCGGCCTGCCGCAGCTCGGCCTCGTCATCGACGCCATCCCGGCCGGCATCATCGCCCTGTCGCTGTGCTACGGCGCCTATATGGCCGAGATCTTCCGCGCCGGCATCCTGGCGGTCCCGCGCGGCCAGTCCGAGGCCGCGCTGTCGCTCGGGCTGAAGCCGGCCGAGGTCACCTGGCTGGTGGTGCTGCCGCAGGCGATGCGGCTGATCATCCCGCCGACCGGCAACCAGTTCATCGCCATGCTGAAGGACTCGTCCCTGGTCTCGGTGATGGGGGTCTGGGAGATCATGTTCCTGGCCCGCACCCATGGCCGGGCCGAGTTCAAATACATGGAGATGCTGATCGTCGCCGCGCTGATCTACTGGGCGATGTCGGCCGTGTTCGAACTGGTCCAGGCGCGGATCGAGAAGCGCTTCGGCAAGGGCGTCTCGGCCCGCTGAGTCGGGCCGCGATGCGCTACTTCGAGTTATATCCAATTGGTTACATCCGGTCGCGCCGCGAGGCAGCGCCTGGCCTGGACATTCGTCATTTGACATCCCTCGGGGACGGTCAATAATAAGTAACCAAACGGTTATAACGTGGCGGCCGAACGCCGCCGTGCCAGGGGAGGCAAACCGATGAAGGCTTTCAATCGCCGCTCGTTCCTGCAGGGCTCGCTCGCCGCCGGTGCGGCGCTGTCCTTCGGCGCCGGAACCGCCCGGGCCGATGAGACGCGGATGCGCATGACCTGGTGGGGGTCGCATGACCGGGCCAAGCGCACCTTGGGCGTGGCCGACCTGTACAAGCAGAAGGCGCCGGACGTGACCATCGTCGGTGAGCCGATCAGCGGCGACGCCTATTGGACCAAGCTGTCCACCCAGATGGCCGGCCGGAACATCTCCGACATCTTCCAGCTCGAGCCGGGCACCATCTCCGACTATTCCCGCCGCGGCGCCACCATGCCGCTGGACGGGTTCATCCCCAAGCCGCTCAACGTCGAGGCCTTCGGCACCAAGGTGCTCGACCTGTGCAAGGTCGACGGCAAGATCCACGGCATCGGCCTCGGGCTGAACTCGTTCTCGATGTTCTGGGACACGGCGGTCTTCACCAAGGCCGGGCTGCCGGCGCCGACGACGGAGACCACCTGGGGCCAGTTTGCCGAGCTGTCGGTCGAGCTGACCAAGGCGGTCGGCAAGGACCAGTTCTGGGGCGCGCCCTATGGCGCCCGCTACGCCTCGGTGCTCGACGTCTGGCTGCGCCAGCGCGGCAAGGCGCTGTTCACGGCGGAAGGGCCGCTCGGCTTCGGCGTCGAGGACGCCAAGGAGTGGTACGCCTATTGGGAGGACCTGCGGGCCAAGAACGGCACCGTCACCCCCGACGTCCAGAGCCAGGAACAGAACATCATCGAGACCAACCCGCTCAGCCGGGGAAACTCGGCGATCGGCTTCACCTATTCGAACCAGCTGGTCGGCTACCAGGCGGTGATGCCGAACAAGCTCGGCATCACCATGGTGCCGCAGGCCGGCGGCGGTGCGCCGTCCGGCCACTACTACCGGCCGGCGTTGATCTGGAGCATCGGCGCCACCTCGAAGAACGGCGAGGCGGCGGCCGCCTTCATCGACTTCTTCGTCAACGACATCGAGGCCGGCAAGATCCTGGGGGTGGAGCGCGGCGTGCCGATGTCGCCGAAGGTGCGCGAGGCGATCCTGCCGCAGCTGAACGAGACCGAGCGGGCTTCGGTCGAGTACGTCAATTTGTTGGCCGACAAGGTCAGCGCCTATCCGCCGCCGGTGCCGAAGGGCTCGCAGGAGTTCGACCGCAACGTCGTCCGCCGCACCTCCGACGAGTTGGCGTTCGGCAACCTGACCATCGATCAGGCCGCCCAGCAGTTGGTCGAGCAGGGCAATGCCATCATCAAGCCCTGACCGTCTGCAGCCGGCGAGGAGACGCATGCCCCGATCCCGTAGCGATGAGGTTGAAGCGCCAGTCGCGGGCCGGGCAACACCCTGACGCGCCGGCGGTGACGGCCGCCGGCTCCGGAGCTTGAGAGGATGCCGATGAAACGCGCCATGATCGTCTGGGGCGGCTGGGAGGGGCATGAGCCCGAGCCGGGCGCCGCCTACGTCGCCGCGATGCTGCGGGACGAAGGCTTCGAGGTCCGGGTCGAGGGCGACATCGACGCCTTCGCCGACCCTGCCGTGCGCGAGATGGACCTGATCGTGCCGTGCATCACCCGTGCGGCCATCGCCAAGGAGCCGCTCGACAACCTGCTGGCGGCGGTTCAGGGCGGGGTCGGGATCGCTGGCTATCACGGCGGCCTAGCCGGGTCGTTCCGCGAGGCGGTGGGCTTCCACTTCATGGCCGGCTGCCAATGGGTGGCGCATCCGGGCGGCATCATCCCGTTCCGGGTCGAGGTCACCCGGCCGGACGACCCGATCATGGACGGGATCGGCGACTTCGATTACCGGTCGGAACAGTATTTTCTGCATGTCGACCCGGCGGTTGAGGTGCTGGCCACCACCACCTTCTCGGGCGAACACGCTCCCTGGATCGACGGCGTGACCATGCCGGTCGTCTACAAGAAGCACTATGGCGCCGGGCGGGTGTTCTACACCGCGCTGGGCCATGTGGTGCGTGAGTTCGAACACCCGCAGATGCGCGAGATCCTGCGCCGCGGCCTGCTCTGGGCATCCCGATGACCGATACGACTTCCGACCGCATCCGCACCAATGCGCTGGCCAGCCGAGCCGATGTCCAGCGCCTGCTGCGCGACTTGACCGCGCCGCTCGAAAGCGGCTTCAGCCCGGGCCGGGCGCAGATCCGCCTCGGGCTCGATTCCGCCCATTTCAACCGCAAGGCGCAGTGGTTCGAGGGCTATGCCCGGCCGCTCTGGGGCCTGGCGCCGCTGCATGCGGGCGGCGGCGGCTTCGATTTCTGGGATAAGTTCCGCGACGGCCTGGCCAGCGGCAGCGACCCCGACCATCCGGAGTACTGGGAGGCGGTGACCGACATGGACCAGCGCTCGGTCGAGATGGCGGCGCTGGGCTTCGCCCTGGCGCTGGCGCCGGACAAGCTGTGGGACCCGCTGCCGGACGCGGCGAAGCGCCGGACGGCCGAATGGCTCGGCGGCATCCAGTCGGTGCAGATGGCCGACAACAACTGGCATTTCTTCCCGGTCATGGCCGGGCTGGGGCTGGAGCGGGTGGGCGTCGGCATCGACACCGCCTCGCGCGACCGGCACCTGGACCGGATCGACGCGTTCGTCGGCGCCGAGGGCTGGTACGGCGACGGCGAAGGCGGCTGGATCGACCACTACAACGGCTTCGCGCTGCATTTCTACGGCCTGATCTACGCCGCCCACCGGGCGGAGCAGGACCCGGTGCGGGCGCAGGCCTACAAGGACCGTGCCACCGCCTTCGCCCAGGGCTTCCGCCACTGGTTCGGGGCCGATGGCGCGGCGCTGGCGATCGGCCGGTCGCTGACCTACCGCTTCGCCATGGCCGGGTTCTGGGGTGCCTTGGCCTATGCCGGGGTCGAGGCGCTGCCCTGGGGCCAGATCCGCGGCTTGTGGGCTCGGCAGATCCGCTGGTGGATGCAGCAGCCGATCCTCGACTGCGCCGGCCGCCTGCCGGTCGGCTATCGCTGGCCGAACTACCTGATGAGCGAGGAGTACAACTCCCCCGGCTCGCCCTACTGGGCGTTCAAGGCCTTCCTGCCGCTGGCCCTGCCGGACAGCCACCCGTTCTGGACGGCGCAGGAGGAGGATCTCGACGCGCCGGACGGCACCGCCACGCTGCGCGGCGCCTCGATGGTGGTGCGGCGCAGCGGCGGCGACGTGGTGGCGCTGCCGGCCGGTCCCGTGCGCCTGGAGATGCGCGGTTCGGTCGATAAATACGGCAAGCTGGCCTATTCCTCGCGCTTCGGCCTGGCGGTCGAGGGCGACCGCTGGCTGGGGCATGGCTTCTGCGGCGACAACATCCTGGCGGTCAGCCGCGACGGGCAGGAGTTCCGGGCCCGCGGCGCGCTGACCGCCTCCCGGGTCGGCGACGGCTGGATCGAGACCGTCTGGCAGCCGATGGCGGGGGTCAGGGTGACGACGCTGCAGGGCTTCGCCGGCGACTGGGAGCTGCGGCTGCACCGCATCGCCGCCGATGCGCCGCTGGCGGTGATCGAGAGCGGCCACGCGGTGCCGGCGCACAGCCGCACCCGGGGCAAGCTGAAGCAGGCCTTCGACAGCCGGGCTCCGGGCCCGCAGGGACTGATCATCGCGGTCGCCGACGGCCACGCCTCCAGCCTGGCCGATCTCGGCGGGCTGCGCCGCGCGGTCGAGGCGGATGTGGCGCCGAACACCCATCTGGTGTTTCCGCAGGCCTCGGTGCCGGCCCTGGTCGGCCGGATCGGTGCCGGCGAGACGCTGCTGGTCACCCTGGCGCGGCCGACCCACGGCCTCGACCCGGCCGGACTGGAACGGTCGCTGCCCTCGGCCGACGACCTGAGCGCGGTCGCCGAGGCCGCCGGCTGGAACGCCGCGATCCTCGACTGGGCGACCGTGCCCCGGCTGGAGGTGCGCAGCAGGCCGGTGGCGGAGTGGGGGTGAATACGAACGCGGTTGGGTTCGCCTCGGCGAACCCAACCTTGCGACCTTCGCTCAGACCCTCGGCGCGGCCTGCAGGCGGCCGCCGGCCAGGGCGGTCAGGTGCAGCTCGCTCAAGGACCGCGGGTCGAACAGCAGCGCCGTCTTCTCGTCGCGGGTGAGGGCGCCGGTGGCGAGCGTGCCGGGGCCGCCGGCGGTCAGCTTGCGCCGCGCCGCTTCGACCAGCTTCGGGTCCTCGCGCCCGGCCTCGGGCGATCCGGTCAGCAGCGTCATGTGGATGGCGTTGGCCAGCGGGTCGCGGATCACCATCCCCAGCCCGTCCTCGACCGGCCGCGTGGTGGCGGAGAGCTGGTCGCCCAGGGCCGCCGCCTCGACCACGATCTGCGGCTTCTGCCGTTCCTCCGGCGTCACCAGCAGGCCGAGCTTGCGGGCCCAGACGCCGGTGGAGTGGCGCGAGGTGATCACCGACAGCGGGATCGACAGCAGGAGACCGATCACCAGCGGCGACAGCCAGGCCAGCATCGAGGGCGAGATCCACAGCGCCACCACGCCCAGCACCGCGCCAAAGATGGTGTGGCCGCGATGCATCTGCACCGCATCGGCCCAGGTCGTGCCGCGATCGTCGCGCGACTGCGTGCCCCAGCCGGAATCGCGACCGAGGAAGGCCTGCAGCACGAAGCTGGAGTGGAACAGCATCATCACCGGGGCCTGGAAGATCGAGAAGAAGGTCTCGAACAGCAGGCTCAGCAGCGCCCGGAAGGCGCCGCCATAGCCGGCGGCCAGGCGGCGGTCGAACAGCAGCAGCGTCCAGCCGAAGATCTTCGGCGCCATCAGCATCAGGAAGGAGATCACCAGCAGGCGCACCGCCAGCGTCTGGTCCTGCACGGGCCAGACCGGGAACAGCGCCTCGCCCTGCGGGAAGTAGACCGGGATCTCCAGCTTGTGCTCAAGCGCCGTCAGCATGCCGACGCAGATGAAGATCAGCCACAGCGGCGAGGAGACGTAGCTCATCACCCCCATCGCCATGTGCTGGCGCGACAGCGGGTGCAGGCCGCGTGCCACCAGGACGCGCAGATGCTGCATGTTGCCCTGGCACCAGCGCCGGTCGCGCTTGGCATGGTCGATCATCGTCGGCGGGCATTCCTCGTAGCTGCCGCCGAGCTCCGGAACCAGCCAGGCGGTCCAGCCGTTGCGCCGGATCAGCGCCGCCTCGACGAAGTCGTGCGACAGGATGTGGCCGCCGAAGGGCGGCCGCCCCGACAGGATCGGCAGGCCGCAGCTCTCGATGAAGGCGCGCGTGCGGATGATCGCGTTATGGCCCCAGTAATTGCCGTCGCCGAGTTGCCAGAAGGCCAGGCCGGCGCCGACGATCGGGCCGTACAGAGCGCCGGCGAACTGCTGCATCCGGGCCCATAGCGTGTTGCGGTTCACCACCAGCGGAGGTGCCTGGATGATGCCGGCGCGCGGATTGGCCTGCATCAGCCGGGCCATGGTCACCAGCGTGTCGCCCGCCATCAGGCTGTCGGCGTCCAAGACCACCATGAAATCGTAGCGGGCGCCCCAGCGGGTGCAGAAATCGGCGATGTTGCCGGCCTTCTTGGCCACGTTGTGCCGGCGCTTGCGATAGAAGATGCGGCCGCTGCCGTCGGTGCGGCGGCACAGGGCGCTCCAGCCGATCTCTTCCGCCACCCAGGTGTCCGGGTTGGTGGTGTCGCTCAGGATGAAGATGTCGAAGGCGTCGAGATGGCCGGTCCGCGCCAGGCTGTCATGAATCGCCTGGAGGTTGGCGTAGATGCCGGTCGTGTCTTCGTTGTAGATCGGCATCAGCACGGCGGTGCGGCTGCGCAGCGGCGCCACCGCCTCCGCCCCCTGCGGCCAGACCAAGCCGGGCTGGCCCCAGCGCAGCAGCAGCGTCAGGAAGCCGGGCAGGGCGGTCCAGAAGGACAGCGCGATCCAGGAGAAGTTGATGGCGAACATCACCACCAGGGCCAGCTCCAGCCCGGTGACGCCGCCGACCGACAGGAAGCGGTAGAGGGCGAAGGCGGCCGCCAGGGTCGAAAGCCCGGTCGCGCCGAAGACAGCGAGGCGGCGCCAGCGGGCCGCGGAGGCGTAGGACGCCGCTTCGAGTCCGGTCATCGGCTAGAAGGTTGCCTTTCCGTCAGGCCGGGCGCCGTTCGGCGGCCTCGGGCGACCACCAACCGAAGATGCGCTTCAGCGGCTCGCCGGCCCAGACCGGGTCGAGCGGCTGGTCCAGCATCGGCGTCGGCTTGGCGCGCGGCACCGGCACCGGCGACACCCGGCGCAGGGCCTGCTCCATCGCCTGGGGCAGAGGCTCCTCGGACAGGAAGTGCTCTGGCCAGCGGCGCGCGGCGTCGGTCAGGAGATAGGCGGCGCGGCCGATGGTCAGGATGGCGTCGTCCTCGCGCTCACTGCGGTTCAGCACCACGGCGAACCAGTCGGCGGTGCGCCGGCGGGCGTGATCCAGCAGGGCAGGGGCCGGCATCGTCGACGGATCGACGTCGCAGAAGGCCGTCTCGATCGCGCCGGACAGCGCGGCCGGATCGGTGAATCCCAGGCCCTGGAAGAAGGCGATGACGTTGTCAGGCATGTTGATGTTGACCGGGGTGCGTGACCCGGTCTGGGACATGGGTCGATTCCGATGCGTCGTCAAGGCGTCCATTGGAAACTCCATGTTTCGGTCAGGGCATCGCTGCCCTGCCGTAAGAAGCACCGAAGCTCGGCAGGATCGTCGCCGGCAGGTTTCAGATCGAAGAAAGCCCGCCAGCCGCCGAGTTCCGGATTCCGCTGTGCGACCGGGAACTGGATTTCCCCGGCAGAAGCCGTGACCACGGCCTCCAATGACGCGTCCTGCGGCAGAGAGTCAAGCGCGCCGCCCCGGAAGTCGATCACGAACTTGCGGGTATCGCTGGATTTGGCGTCGCCGCCGGACACGCCGCCGGCGCCGGTGCGGGTCGACACCACGGTGCCGCGGTCGCTGCTGACCGGGGGGTTCATGCCCCAGTGCAGCCGGTAGGACAGCTTCCATTCCTGGCCGGCGTCGACCGGTTGCTTCGGAACCCAGAAAGCGACGATGTTGTCGTGGATCTCGGCGTCGGTCGGAATCTCGACCAGTTGCACCACGCCAGGACCCCAGCCACTCAGCGGCTCGACCCACAGGCTGGGGCGGCGCTCATACATCGCCTCCAGGTCCTGGTAGCTGGCATAGGAGCGCTGGCGCTGCATCAGGCCGAAGCCGCGCGGATTCTCGTCCATGAATGAGCTGATCAGCAGCCGCGACGGGTTGCGCAGCGGCCGCCACATCCATTCGCCCGCCCCGCTCCACATCGACAGCCCGTCGCTGTCATGCACCTCCGGCCGGAAGTCGTCGAAGGTCCGGTGTTCCTGCGGCCCGTACAGGAACATGCTGGTCAGCGGCGCGATGCCGAACTTCTCGATGGCGTGGCGCGGATACAGCGTCGCCTCGACGTCGACCGTGGTGATCTCGCCCGGCTTGATCAGGAAGCTGAAGGCGCCGCTCACGCCAGGGCTGTCCAGCAGGGCGTAGAGCCGGATCTGCTTGGCGTCCGGCGCCGGCGTCTCGACCCAGAACTGGCGGAAGACCGGGAACTCCTCGCCACGGGTCGACCCGGTGTCGATCGCCAGGCCGCGGGCCGAGAGGCCATAGATGTTCTTCTGGCCCAGGCAGCGGAAATAGCTGGCGGCCAGGAACACCGCGATCTCGTCCAGGAACTCCGGGCGATTGATCGCGTAGTGCAGCCGGAAGCCGGCAAAGCCGAGATGGTCGGACGGGGTGTCGGGGAACTTGTTGCCGCCCAGGTCGAACAGGTCCTGGCGGTACAGCACCTCGCGCGCCTGATAGCCGTCGACCTGGAAGATGTGGACCGGCTTGTCGAACAGCGCGCCGAGATGGAAGAACTGCATCTGGAACGGCAGGTTCTCCGGCCGCCACAGCGCCTGCTCGGGCAGGAAGCGGATCGCCCGATGCTGGTCGTAGGTCAGCTGGGTGATCTCTGCCGGCAGCTTCTCGTCCGGCGGCACGAAGGGCGCCTGCGACACAGTCTTGGCCCGGTCGATCAGCCAGGTCATGCTGAACGGCGTGGTCTCGCCCAGGCTGGGGGCGGCGACGGCAGGCCGGCCAGGCACGAACAGCGAAGACGCCGCCAGCGCGGTCGTGCCCATCAAGATCTGGCGTCTGGTCAGCCCCACGTCACCACCGGATTTTTGCACTGCAACATGCTGGCACAATTCATGGCGATTGTGGCGGTTCCTGGACGACCGCCACCGCACGCGGCAGCCGCTACGCCGCGCGCGGCCAAAACCCCGACAACCGGTCCCCGCCCGCAACGCTTCTGTCGGCGCTGCCTGCAGGGATCGTCGGATCAACGCTACCTTCGTGAATTTGTTCCGACGTTACCCTAGCCGCTCTGTGTGCAGCGCAACAGCGGGCGAACCCAGGCGCAGCGGCAGGTGCAGCCTTGCATTTTCACAGATTGACATGTGCAATTGGCTCGCTTTTACGGGGAAAAGGATCTGGCGAAAGCATCCCGGAACGTCGACATCGGCGCCACCGGGCCGGTCTCCGGCGGATCGAGCCCGTCGGCGAAGCCCCAGTCGTGGAACCGGGCCACCAGGTCGGGGTCGCGGCTGAAGACATGGACCGGCACGTCGCGCGGCGTGCCCGGGCCGGTCACGATCGGCGCCGGCTGGTGGTCGCCCAGCACGATCATCAGCGTGTGGTCGCCCATGACACGGGCGGCGTAGTCCAGCACCGAGCGCAGCGAATAAGCCATGGACTGGCCGTACTGGTCGCGGATCCGGTCCGGGTCGCTCCACACCTCCTCCGGCGTGCCGCCACTGGCCGGCAGGCTCTTGTACAGGCTGCCGTCGCCGATCCTGCCCCAGTCGTCGACCAGGGTCGGCACCGGGGTCCAGGGCGCGTGGCTGGACACCAGCACGACCTCGCTGAACAGGGGCTTCGGCTGCTGCTGCCGCCAGCGATCATAGGCGGCCAGCGTGTACTGGTCCGGCATCGTCACCCAGCCGAAGGGCGGGCCGGCATAGCCGAGATCGTCGGCGAACAGCGTCTGGTCGAAGCCGAAGAAGCGTTTCGCCTCCGGCTCGCGGGCGGTGATCGCCGGGGCGATCAGCCCGGTGTGATAGCCGGCCTTGGCGAACAGGCGGGTCAAGGTCATGCGCTTGCCGGTGACCAGCAGGTCGTAGCGCATCTGGTCGTCGATCTGCATGCCGCTGGCCAGCGTCGCATGCGCCAGCCAGGATTGGCCGCCGCGGGTCGGCGAAGCCAGCCAGCCGGAAGCGGTGTACACGCCGGCGGCGGCCAGCTTCGGCGCCATCTCGGCCAGCGCCGCCTTGGGCAGGGCGTCGAAGCGGGGATCCTCCAGCGCGCTGCGGCCGTAGGATTCGAGGAAGACGACCGTGACGTCGGCGCCGCCCAGCCCGCCCAGCGGCGTCCTGGACACGCCGCCGACCAGCGGGTCCACCGCCTCCTCGGCCCGGAACCGGCTCTCCATGAAGAGGGCCGGGACCAGGCGGCGGATCTGGTCGGCGACCATGAAGCTGGCGGTGTCGTTCATCGGGCGGGCCGGACCGTAGGCATCGGGCACGGCCTGGCCGACGGCGAAGACGAGGATCGCCAGCGCCGCCAGGCCGCCGGCGATGACGCGCCCGGTGGTGGAGGCGGCAAGGGCTTGCTGCAGTCGTCGCACCGACCGGGCCGTCGCCCGCCAGATGCACCAGCCGGCGACGATCGCCCCCAGGGCGATGCCGATCAGGCCGACGGCGCCGAGCACCCCGTTCGCCAGGTTCATGCCGTTGACCAGCAGCAGCCGGTCGACATAGAGGCTGACCGGCCGGCCGAAGGAGAGCTGGGTGACGAGGTCGGCCAGCTTGATCGCGGCGACCAGCAGGCCGAGGCCGCCGAGGACGCCGGCGAAGGCGCGCGACCGGCGCAGCGGCGGAGCTAGGACCAGGGTGGCGACCAGCACCGCCAGCTCGACCGGGACCGAGACCAGGCCGTAGACTTGCCAGCCATCCGGAGCCGACGGCACACCCAGCAGCAGCACGAGCCACAGCAGCGCCACGGCCACGCGCAGCCCGCCGAAAAGCGGGGTGAGGCGGCTGCGTGGGCGGGGCAGGGCGGTGTCGGTGGCGGCCATGGGGCGAGACGATGGCACAGCTTGCCGTGGCGATCGGATGAATTCTCCGCAATCTCCGAATACACCCTGGTGCCGGACCGGTATCGGCGCGATAACCAGACCGAGATTCGACCGTGCGATGCCCGACGACAGACCCGCCGCCCCAACCGCAGAGACCATCCGGCTCGCCACGTCCGACGACGTGCCGCGGCTGCTGGAGATCGAGTCCCGAGCCTTCGATCATGACCGCCTGAGCCGGCGCAGCTTCCTGCACCTGCTGACCCGCGGTCACGCCGTCTGTCTGGCGGCGGAGGCAGGAGGCCAGCTGCTCGGTTATGCCCTGGTGCTGCTGCGCCGGACCACTGCGCTGGCCCGGCTCTACTCCCTCGCGGTCGATCCGGAGATACGCGGCCGGGGCCTCGGCGCCCGGCTGCTGGAGGCGGCGGAGCGGGCGGCGCATGACGAGGGCGCGCTGTTCCTGCGGCTCGAGGTGCGGCCGGACAACGCCAAGGCGATCGCGCTCTACGAGTCGCGTGGCTACCGGCATTTCGGCCGCTATCTCGACTTCTACGAGGACCATGCCGACGCGCTGCGATTCGAGAAGCGGCTGGGCGTCGAGGACCAGCCGCAGATCGACCTGCACGTGCCCTATTACGCGCAGACCACTAACTTCACCTGCGGGGCGGCGACGCTCCTGATGGCGCTGAAGACGCTGGACCCGGAGACGGAGCTGAGCCGGGCGCGCGAGCTCAGACTGTGGCGCGAGGCGACGACGATCTACATGACCTCGGGCCATGGCGGCTGCGACCCCTACGGCATGGCCCTGGCGGCGCATGACCGCGGCGTCCGGGCGCGGATCTTCGTCAGCGACGAATCGCTCCTGTTCCTCGACGGTGTGCGCAGCCCCGACAAGAAGGCGGTGATGACGGTGGTGCAGGAGGATTTCCGCACCCGCTGCGCCCGCCGCCGGATCGAGGTCGAGCACCGTGCCCTCGGATTGCCCGAAATGTGCGCCCTGATCGGCGAAGGTGCGATTCCGATCGTGCTGATCAGCTTGTTCCGGGGCTATGGCGAAAAAAATCCGCACTGGGTGGTCGCAAACGGCTTCGACGAGCGTTTCATCTATGTGCACGACCCCTGGGTCGCCGTGACGGAGATGGAGAGCGCCTCGACCAAGGCCAACCTCCCGATCCCACGCCGGGAATTCGAGCGCATGGCCCGCTACGGCCGCACCCAGCTCCGGGCCGCGGTCGTGCTCAGCAGGAAGGCCCAATGAGCGGTTGGATCATCGTCGTCGACCGTATCGGCGACTTCAAGGGCGACCCGGACGGCCGCCAGCTCATCACCACCCGGGACTACATCGCCCGGCCGCAGTCGATCAAGGGAGGGGACGCGAAGGTCATCAACCTGTCGCGCTCCACCGCCTACATGACCCGGGGCTACTACGTCTCGCTGCTGGCCGAGGCTCGCGCCCACCGGGTCATCCCGATGGTCGAGACCATCCTCGATCTCGGCCAGAAGACGCTCTACAAGATCGCCCTGCCGGACCTGGAGGACGACCTCAACCGCCGGATCAAGCGGTTGGCCCCACCGCCGGGCGGCCCGTTCAAGCTGATCATCTGCTTCGGCCGGTCCGACGACGACCGGTTCCAGGATTTCGGCCGTCGCGTGTTCGACTGGTTCCGGGCGCCGATCCTCGAGGTCAAGGTCCGCTTTACCGACCGCTTCCGCATCGCCTCGATCGGCGAATTGTCGATCTCCGACATCGAGGGCGAGACCGAGGCCTTCTTCTACGAGACGCTCGACCTCTACACCCGCCAGAGCTGGCGCAACCCGAAGGAGAACAAGCCGGCGAAATACACCCTCGCCGTGCTGTTCAACCCGAAGGAGGAATTCGCGCCCTCGACCCAGCGCTCGCTCCTGAAGCTCGCCCGCGTGGCCGAGACCATGGACATGGAGGTCGAGCTGATCGAGAAGAAGGATCTGCTGCGCCTGGCCGAATACGACGCGCTGTTCATCCGCGAGACCACGGCGATCGACAACCACACCTTCCGCTTCGCCCGAAGGGCGGAGCAGGAAGGGATGCCGGTGAGCGACGATTCCACCTCGATCCTGCGCTGCACCAACAAGGTCTATCTCTACGAGCTCCTGTCCGCGAACAAGATCCCGACGCCGAAGACCGTGGTGGTCGACAGCCTGAAGAACATCGAGCGGGTGGAGGAGGAGTTCGCCTACCCGATCGTGCTGAAGATCCCGGACGGGTCCTTCAGCCGCGGCGTGTTCAAGGCCAATGACCGGCGCGAGCTGCAGCAGATGGCCGAGCAGCTCTTGGACGATTCCGACGTCATCCTGGCGCAGGAGTTCATGCCGACCGACCATGACTGGCGGGTCGGCGTGCTGGATGGCGAGCCGCTGTTCGTCTGCCAGTACATGATGGCGAAGAAGCACTGGCAGATCGTCCGCCACTCCGCCGACGGCAAGGTCGGCTGGGGCAACTTCAAGACCTTCGCCCTCGACGAGGTGCCGCCCGAGGTGCTGGACGTCGCCGTGCGCGCGGCCAGGCTGATCGGCGACGGGCTCTACGGCGTCGACCTGAAGCAGACCGAGAAGGGCGTGTTCGTGATCGAGATCAACGACAACCCCAATCTCGACCATGGCTGCGAGGATCTGGTCGCCAAGGACGATCTGTGGCGGCGGATCTGCCGCTGGTTCATCGACCGCATCGACGCCGGCTGATCCAGTCGGGTGGAAGGGGAGGGGGAATGGCACGTCGCACATGGCTTGCGCTGGTCCTGGTCCTGGCCGGCATCGGTCCCGCCTGGGCCGACGGCACGCTTCCGGGCAAGCTGTCGGCCGACGACCGGCAGCGGCTCGAAACCTTCGACTCCGTGCGCGGCGAGGCGATCGGCGCCGCCCGCGAGAGCGACGACAAGGCGGCGCTGGCCACGCTGGACCAGATCCTGTCCGGCAAGCCGGAGGCGATCCGCGGCGTCACCGACCTCGCCGGCGACTGGCGCTGCCGGGTGGCGAAGCTGGGCGGCAACCTGCCGCTCGTGGTCTATGATTGGTTCCGCTGCCGGATCACCGATGACGCTGCCGGGCTGCGGCTCGACAAGATCTCCGGCTCGCAGCGCACCGCCGGCACCTTCTACGACGACGCCAATGCCGAGCGGCTGACCTATGTCGGTTCGGCCTATTACGGCTATGAGGGCAAGCCGAAGCCCTATGGCCGCGACGCGGAGCGTGACCAGGTCGGCTATCTGGTCCGGGTCGGGGCCGACCGGCTGCGGCTCGAATTCCCGTCGCCGCGCTTCGAATCCCAGTTCGACATCATGGAGCTCGAGCGCGGCCGCTGACGATCCTGATCGATGCGGCTGTCGCTTCGTTGCGTGTGGGCCCTATCATCGGCCGAAATCGGCTGAAGGTCTGTCTCGCCATGCGTCGCCTTGTGCTCCTGTTCGTCCTCCTGCTCGGGCTGGGCGCCGCCGCTCCCGCCCTGGCCCAGGCACCGGCCCAGCCCGGCCCGGACAAGCTGCGCAGCCTGGCCGAGCTGCTGCAGGACCCGGAGATCCGTGGCTGGCTGCAGGCCCAGGTCGCGGCGCCCGCAGCGGCCCCGGCAGAGGCCGGGCCGGTGGCCGCCCCCGCCATGGCGGCGGGGATGCAGCAGGGCATGGCCGGCGGCATCGAGGCGACGCGCGGCTTCCTGCGCTCGCTGATCGCGGCCGCCCCGACCCTGCCGATGGAGCTCGCCGCCGCCTGGCGCACCCTGACGGGTCAGCTGATGGAGCAGGGACTGGCCTGGACGGTCCTGTCCCTGGCCGTGTTCATCGGCCTCGGCTTCGGCGCGGAGAAGCTGTACTGGCGCCTGTCCGCCCGCTTCCGGCGGCGGCTGATCGGCACCCAGCTCGACACCCTGCACGGTCGGCTGCAGGCGGTGTGGCTGCGCTCGGTCTACGGCCTCGGCCTGATCTTCGCCTTCGCCCTCGGCAGCATCGGCGCCTTCCTGCTGTTCGACTGGCCGCTGCTGCTGCAGGAGATCGTGCTGTCCTACCTGCTGCTGGTGCTGATCGTGCGGGTGACGCTGGTGTTGGGCCGCATCATCCTGGCGCCGGGGGCGGAGAAGTTCCGGCTGGTGCCGATGGCGACGGCGACCGCTCATTACTGGTTCATCTGGTCGGCGATCCTGGTCGGCTGGTTCTTCTTCGTGCAGTTCACCCTCGGCGTGCTGGCGATGCTGGGGCTGCGGCTGGAACCCTGGTACCTGGTCGGCCTGGCCTGCGGCGTGGTGCTGCTGGGCCTGACTCTGACCGCGCTGTGGCGCGCCCCGACCTTCGACGGCCGCGACCGGATCGGCCACGACCACCGAATCGGCACCTGGCTGCTGACCCTCTACATCGTCGGGGTGTGGCTGGCGCTGTTCACCGGCTCGGTCGCGCCGTTCTATGTCGGCGTCATCCTGCTGCTGCTGCCGATCGCCATCCGCGGGACCCATCTTGCGGTCAAGCACGTGCTGCGCCCGCCGGGCGCTGCGGCAGCGGAGGAGGTGCCGTCGATGCTGGCGGTGTCGCTGGAGCGCGGCCTGCGCGCGCTGTTGGTGATCGGCGGGGCGCTGGCGATCGCCGGCGTGCTCGGCCTCGACCTCAGCACCCTGACCATGCGCGACACGCTGGCGACGCGGCTGCTGCGCGGCGCCATCAACGCCGCGATCGTGTTCCTGGTGGCGGATTTCGCCTGGCACCTGCTCCGCGCCTGGCTCGATCAGCGGATCGTCGCCGCGAACACGGCCGGGCTCGGCTCCGGCGACGACGTCCGGCGCAGCGCCCGGCTGCGCACCCTGCTGCCGATCCTGAAGAACGTGCTGTTCGTGGTTCTGGCGGTGATGGCCGGGCTGATCGCGCTTGCCGCACTGGGGGTCGAGATCGGCCCGCTGGTCGCTGGCGCCGGGGTGGTCGGCCTCACCGTCGGCTTCGGCGCCCAGACCCTGGTGAAGGACGTCATCTCCGGCATGTTCTTCCTGTTCGACGATGCCTTCCGCATCGGCGAGTACATCGAGAGCGGCAGCATCCGCGGCACGGTGGAGGGGTTCTCGCTGCGCTCGCTCAAGCTGCGCCACCACCGCGGCGCGCTGCACACCATCCCGTTCGGCGCGCTGGACAAGATCACCAATTATTCGCGCGACTGGGTGATCGACAAGATGACGGTGTCGGTCACCTACGACACCGACATCGACCGCATCAAGCCCATCGTCAAGGAGGTCGGCAAGGCGCTGCTGGCCGATCCGGAATTCGCGCCGCACATCCTGGAGACGCTGAAGATGCAGGGGGTGGAGCAGTTCGGCGATTATGCCATCCAGATCCGGCTGAAGATGATGACCAGGCCGGGCGAGCAGTTCGTGATCCGACGCCGGGCCAAGGCGATGATCAAGAAGGCCTTCGAGGCCAACGGCATCGCCTTCGCCGTCCCGACCGTCACCGTGGCCGGCGGCGGCGCCGCGGCCTCGGCCGTGGCCCAGCACGCCCTCGACCGCGCAAAGCCGGCGGGGGAGGCGGGCTGAAGGATCGGAGTTTGTCGTCTTGCCTTTCCCGCCAGGCGGGAGAGGCAACACATCAGAGCACCCCTCAGAAGAACGTAGACCGGGCGCTGGCGGAATGCTCCTTCAGCACGGCGTTGCTGGCCGGGTCGATTTCCTTCAGCAGCACGTCGTAGCCCCACAGGTCGGCCAGATGCTGCAGCACCTGCCTCGTGTCGTTCTCGGCCAGCAGGATGCCGTTGACGACGCTGTGATGCACGATCAGGCGGCGGTCGCCGGCGAGGTCGACATCGACCACCTGGATGTCCGGGTCCACCCAGGCGACATCGTAGTGCCGGGCCAGCGCCCGGCGGATCCGGCGGTAGCCGCCCTCGTCATGGATCGCATCGACCCGCAGCTCCGGCTGTCCGGAATCGTCCAGCAGATGGAACATCCGCCATTGCCGGATCAGCCGCGGGCTGAGGAACTGCGAGACGAAGCTCTCGTCGCGATAGTTCGCCCAGATATCCTGCAGCACGCCGGTGGCGTCGCCCTTCCCGGCGATGTCCGGGAACCACTCGCGGTCCTCGTCGGTCGGGTCGACGACGATCCGCTCGATGTCCTGCATCATCCCCAGGCCGAGGGCGTAGGGGTTGATGCCGTTATAGTGCTGGTCGCTGAATTCAGGCTGGTACACGACGTTGGTGTGCGATTGGAGGAACTCCAGGAACGCACCGTCATTCAGGGCGCCCTGCTCGTGCAGCGTGGTCATGATCTTGTAGTGCACCCAGCAGGCGCAGCCCTCGTTCATCACCTTGGTCTGCGATTGCGGGTAGAAGTACTGCGCCACCAGCCGGACGATGCGCAGCAGCTCGCGCTGCCAGGGCTGCAGCCGCGGCGCCGATTTCTCCAGGAAGTAGAGGATGTTCTCCTGCGGCAGCTCCAGCAGGGCGCGGCGGCGCTCCTCGGTCAGCACCGGCCCGGACTTGGCCGGCGCGTTCGGCAGGGTCCGCCACAGGTCGTTGAACACTTCCTCCTGGTATTGCAGCCGCTCCTTTGCCCGCCGCTCCTCGGTCTTCAGGTCCGGCCGGCGCGGCCGCGGATAGCGATGCACGCCATGGCTCATCAGCGCATGGGCGGCGTCCAGCAGCTGCTCGACCGCCATCTGGCCGTAGCGCTCCTCGCATTGCGCGATGTAGCTCTTGGCGAATTCGAGATAGTCGAGGATGCCCTCGGCGTCGGTCCACTGCTTGAACAGGTAGTTGGTCTTGAAGAAGGTGTTGTGGCCGAAGGCGGCATGGGCGATCACCAGCGTCTGCAGGGTCGCCGTGTTCTCCTCCATGATGTAGCTGATGCAAGGGCTGGAATTGATCACCAGCTCATAGGCCAAGCCGCGCAGCCCCTTGCGGTACAGCACCTCGTTCTGGGCGAACTGCTTGCCGAAGGACCAGTGCTTGTAGAACAGCGGCATGCCGATCGAGGAATAGGCGTCGAGCATCTGCTCGGCGGTGATGACCTCGATCTGGTTGGGATAGGTGTCGAGCTTCAGATCCTTCGCCGTCCGTTCGACCCGGTCGTAGATCCGCTGGATCGTGCCGAAGTCCCAGTCGGTGCCGGGGTAGAGCAGCGCATCGTCCGCCATCATTCGGCCCCCACGCCGACGTCCCGACGCTGGAACAGCTCGCGGAACACCGGATAGATGTCGCGGCGGTGCCAGACCTTGCGCATGGCGAAGGGCGCATCGACCTTCCGCACCCGGTCATAGGTCTGCCACAGGTCGGTCTGCCGCGGCACGACGCCGGAAGACATCGGGTCCTCGTCGCGGCCGACCTCGAGATAGGCGAAGTACTGGCACAGCGGCAGGATCCCGTCGCTCAAGAGGGCGGCGGATTTGGCGCTGTCGCTCGACAGGTTGTCGCCGTCCGATGCCTGGGCGGCGTAGATATTCCAATCCTCCGGCCGGTAGCGCTGAGCGACGATCGACGCCATCATCTCGAGCGCGGTGGAGACCACCGTGCCGCCGCTCTCGGTCGAGTAGAAGAACGTCTCCTCGTCCACCTCCTCGGCCTGGTGGGTGTGACGGATGAAGACGATCTCGACGTGCTTGTAGCGACGCTTGAGGAACAGGTGCAGCAGGGCGAAGAACCGCTTCGCCAGATCCTTCATGTGCTCGGTCATCGACCCGGAGACGTCCATCAGGCAGAACATCACCGCCTGGGCCACCGGCTTCGGCGTCGCCTCCAGCCGACGGTAGCGCAGGTCCACCGGGTCGATATAGGGGATGCGCCGGGTGCGCTGCAGCAGATGGTCGAGCTGCTCCTGCAACTGGTCGATCCTGTCCTGGTCGGCGTCGGCCTCGCCCTCCAGCGCCGCGATCTCGGCCTCGACGTCCTTGATCTCGCCGGATTTCGGGCGGCGCAGCGCGATGCGGCGCGACATCGCCCGCTGCATGGTGCGGGTCACCGCCAGGCTGGCGGGCGGGCCGCTGGTGGAATAGCCGGCCCGCCGCCAGCCGACGCTCTCGGACGCGACCAGCTTGCGCTTGGCCAGGTCGGGCAGCTCCAGGTCGTCGAGGAAGAGCTGGAGATACTCTTCCTGCGACAGCACGAAGCGGAACTCGTCCTGGCCGTCGCCGTCGGGCGCGCCCTCGCTGCCGCCACCGCCGCCGCCGCGCTTCGGCCGCTGCAGGGTGTCGCCCTCGACGAACTCCTTGTTGCCGGGCAGCACATGGTCGCGCATGCCGCCGGAGCTGGAGCGGTGCAGCCGCGGCTCGTTCACGCCGGTGACCGGGATCGCGATCTCGCCGCCCTGTTCCAGATCCTTGATGCTGCGCTCACGCGAACTGTCCCGGACCGCCCTCTGCACCAGGGCCTTGGCCCGGCGCAGGAAGCGCTGGCGGTTGACGAGGCTCTTGCCGCCCGGATTGAGCCGCCGGTCGATGATGTGCATGGACATCGCGTGTCGCTTCCGACCTCCTGTCAGCCCGCCTGCTTCACCCGCATGTACCATTCGACCAGGCGCCGGACCTGCCGTTCGGTGTAGCCGCGGCTGACCATGCGCAGGACGAATTCCTCGTGCTTCTTCTCGGTGTCGCCGTCCTTCTTGGAGCCGAAGCTGATCACTGGCAGCAGCTCCTCGACCTGGCTGAACATCCGCCGCTCGATCACGTCGCGGATCTTCTCGTAGCTGGTCCAGCTCGGGTTGCGGCCCTCGTTCCCGGCGCGGGAGCGCAGCGCGAACTTGACCACTTCGTTGCGGAAGTCCTTCGGATTGGCGATCCCGGCCGGCTTCTCGATCTTGGTCAGCTCCTGGTTCAGCAGGTCGCGGTTCAGCAGTTGGCCGGTGTCCGGGTCCTTGAAGTCCTGGTCCTCGATCCAGGCGTCGGCGTAGTCGACATAGCGGTCGAACAGGTTCTGGCCGTAGTCGTGATACGATTCCAGATAGGCCTTCTGGATCTCATGGCCGATGAACTCGGCGTAGCGCGGCGCCAGATCGGCCTTCAGGAACTCCAGGTAGCGCTTCTCGGTCTCGGCCGGCAACTGCTCGCGCCGCACCATCTGCTCGACCACATAGATCAGATGCACCGGGTCGGCGCCGACCTCGTTCGTGTCGTGATTATAGGTCGCGGCCAGCGCCTTGAAGGCGAAGCGGGTCGAGACCCCGTCCATGCCCTCGTCGACGCCACCGGCGTCCTTGTACTCCTGCAGGCTGCGGGCGCGGGGGTCGACCTCGCGCAGGCTTTCGCCGTCATAGACCCGCATCTTGGAGTAGAGGTTGGAGTTTTCGTGCTCGTGCAGCCGCGACAGCACCGAGAAGCGGGCCAGCATCTCCAGCGTGCCCGGGGCGCAGGGTGCGTCTGCCAGCTTCGACCCGCGGATCAGCTTGTCATAGATCTTCTGCTCCTCGGTCACCCGCAGGCAATAGGGCACCTTGATCACGTAGATCCGGTCGATGAAGGCCTCGTTGTTCTTGTTGTTCTTGAAGCCCTGCCACTCGGACTCGTTGGAATGCGCCATGATGATGCCGGTGAACGGCAGGGCGCCGATGTTCTCGGTGCCGACGTAGTTGGCCTCCTGCGTCGCCGTCAGCAGCGGGTGCAACATCTTGATCGGGGCCTTGAACATCTCGACGAATTCGAGCAGGCCCTGATTGGCCCGGTTCAGGCCGCCGGAGTAGCTGTAGGCGTCCGGGTCGTGCTGCGGCAGGGTCTCCAGGCTGCGGATGTCGACCTTGCCGACCAGCGAGGAGATGTCCTGGTTGTTCTCGTCACCCGGCTCGGTCTTGGCGATGCCGATCTGGCGCAGCCGCGACGGCTGAAGCCGCACCACCTTGAAGCGCGAGATGTCGCCGCCGAACTCGTCCAGCCGCTTCAGGCACCAGGGGCTGACCAGCCCGGTCAGGCGCCGGCGGGGGATGCCGTAGCGGTCTTCGAGCTCGGCGCCCATCGTCTCCGGGTTGAACAGGCCGAGCGGGCTCTCGAAGATCGGGCTGATGTCGTCGCCGGCCTTCAGCGCATAGATCGGATGGATCTCCATCAGCGCCTTAAGCCTTTCGGCCAGCGACGACTTGCCGCCGCCGACCGGCCCGAGCAGGTAGAGGATCTGCTTGCGCTCCTCCAGCCCCTGGGCCGCGTGCAGCAGGAAGCTGACGATTCGCTCGATCGTCTCCTCCATGCCGTAGAACTCGGAGAAGGCCGGATAGACCCGGATGGTGCGGTTCATGAAGATCCGCCCCAGCCGGGCATCGCGCGCAGTGTCCACGATTTCCGGCTGGCCGATGGCGGCGAGCAGCCGTTCCGGCGCGCTCGCATACATCATCGGGTCGCTGCGACACCCTTTCAGGAAGTCTTCGAGCGACATCTCCGCCGCGCGGCGGGCCTCGTAGGACTTCGCATAGCTGGTGAAGAGATCGTCGGTCGGTGCCATTGCCACCCGCCAAAGGTTGGAGGATCGAGATTCACCATCCGCAGCTTCTGGACGTCTGTTTCCGGCTCATGATGCGTTGGAATTTGCGGCGAGAATCAGGTGGTTGACGGGGTGCAGCCTCGCCGCCGCTGCTCACAGACCCGACGGGGTCTGCGCAGTTCGGACTCCGGTGAGGCGTAATATCGGACACTACCCCTTCTCCACCGCTCGCTCTGGTTATCAATATAGGGCTCAAACTCACCGATAATACTACTGCTTTGAATTTTATCTCAGCCCGGCGCCTCATTCGTCGAGGTCTTGGAGCGGCCTAACCATCCGGACCGTATGATACCGTCGATGGTACCAGGGTATGCCCAGTTCCCGAGAAAGGCGATGCGGCTTTTCGGCCGACTCGCCTTAAGCACGATATATGTCATTGTATAATCGGAAATCATGATTGTTTGGCCCGAAATCAGTCGCTTGATCGATCGATAAGGTGGGCATGGAGGACCGGTGGAAGCTCCCGTGGCGCTCTCGGCGGCTATGACGCCGAGTTCCCGAGTCGCATCGCTCCGGTCTTCCGGCCGCCCGTCCCGCTGCGCTGGGGTCGGCGCATGACCCTGGAGCAGCTCCGGATCTTCGTCGCGGTCGCCGAGCATCTGCACGTCACCCGTGCGGCGCAGGCGCTGAACCTGACCCAGTCGGCGGCCAGCGCCGCGGTCCAGGCGCTGGAGGCGCGTCACGCCACCAGGCTGTTCCACCGGGTCGGCCGCGGCATCGCCCTGACCGATGCCGGCGCCGCCTTCCTGCCGGAGGCGCGGGCGGTGCTGGCCCGCGCCGCCTTGGCCGAGCGCGCGCTGGACGATCTCTCGGGGCTGCGCCGCGGCGTCCTGGCGCTGCATGCCAGCCAGACCATCGGCAACTACTGGCTGCCGCCACTGATGCACCGGTTCCGGACGGTGCATCCCGGCCTGCAGCTCGACCTCGTCATCGGCAACACCACCCAGGTGGCCGAGGCGGTGCGCGAGGGCCGTGCCGATATCGGCTTCGTCGAAGGCGACCTCGACCTCGCCGGTTTCGAGCATTCCAGCGTGCCGGGCGACCGGCTGGCGCTGGTGGTCGGGACCGGCCATCCCTGGGCCGGGGACAAGATGGTGGCGCCGGCCCGCTTCGTCGACAGCCCCTGGGTGCTGCGCGAGCGCGGCTCCGGCACCCGCCAGGTGTTCGAATCGGCCCTCGAACGGCTTGGGGTCGATCCCGCGGCGCTGCCGGTGGCGCTCGAGCTGGCCAGCAACGAGGCGGTGCGGGCGGCGATCGAGGCCGGGGCTGGGGCTGGGGTGCTGTCCAGCCTCTCGGTCGAATCGGGGCTGCGCTTTGGCACGCTGCATCAGCTCGATCCGCCATTCCCGGCCCGCCGCTTCCGCGTGCTGCGCCATCCGGACCACTACCGCAGCAAGGCGGTGGAAGCCTTCCTCGACATGCTGGATCTTGGCTAGGCCGGCCAAGAGGATCAGCGCCCGATCACGCAGCCGCGGCCAGGGGCGGAGACCGTCACGAGTCCGAGGGTTCGCGTCTGCCATGACGCCGAACCAACGGCGGTGGCTGCGATGGGTTCCGGCGGCGTCGTGCCGCAGACCCTCCATGTTGGATCGACATGCCGGCGGCGGGGATGGCCGTCCTAAAAGCGAGTCCATGCCCGACCAGACCCGCGCCTATGCCTCGCCCCGCGCTGCCTTCCGCGGCGGGATGCGGGACGTGCTGGGCGCACCGCTGCTGGTGCTCGGCGCCTCCTATCTCGGCTTCGGCTCGCTGGTGCGGGCCAGCGGGCTCGGCCTGCCGGTTGGGCTGCTCTCGACCCTGACCGGCTGGGCCCTGCCGGGCCAGATGGTGCTGGTCGAGGCCTATGCCGTCGGCGCCTCGCTGCTGGCCATGGTCGCGGCGGTGGCGCTGGTCAATGTCCGGCTGCTGCCGATGACGCTGGTGCTGCTGCCCGGGATGCGCGTGCCGGGTCGGCCGCGCTGGTGGGACTACGCCGCGGCGCATCTCGTCGCTGTCACCGGCTGGGTGCAGGGAATGCGGGTCTGTCCGACCCTGCCGCCGGAGCAGCGGCTGCCCTATTTCGTCGGCTTCGCCGGCATCCTGTGGGCGTCCTGCGTCGCCTGGACCGCGGTCGGGTACCATCTGGTCACGGCGGTGCCGGCTGCGGTCTCGCTCGGACTGGTCTTCCTCAACCCGCTCTACTTCATCCTGGTGCTGACCGCCGATCTCAGGAACCGGGCGCGGCTCGGCGCCATGGTGCTGGGCGCGGCCCTGGGGCCGCCGCTGTACCGGCTCGACCCGGAATGGGGGCTGCTGGCCACAGGCCTGATCGCCGGCACCGCCGCCTTCCTGGCCGACCGGCTCTGCCGGCGCCGCCATGGCTGAAGCTCTGCCCTGGCTGATGCTGCTCGGCGCCGCGCTGGCCACCTATGTCTGGCGGGCGCTCGGGGTCTTTCTCGGCGGCCGGGTGCGCGAGGGCGGGGCGCTGCTCGACTGGGTCGGCTGCGTCGCCTATGCCATCCTGGCCGGGCTGATCGCGCGCATGATCCTGCTGCCGGCCGGGCCGCTGGCCGCGACCTCGATGGCCGAGCGGGCCGGCGCCACCGCGCTCGGCCTCGCCGTGTTCCTGCTGTTCCGCCGCAACGTGCTGCTCGGCGTCGGCGCCGGGGCGGGGGCCCTGACGCTGATGGCCGGCTGGGCCTGAGGCCGTCCGGAAACGCTACTGGCGTGGCCGCCTGGCGGCGGCTTCTCCGCTTCCGGTGCTCACGGACTCAAACGTCCGCTGCGCGCCGGTTCTCGAAGCCACCGCCAACCGACTCACGCTAGCGCGTTTCCAAACGGCCTCAATCAGGCCTTGGCGTGCTGCGCGGTCGCGCGGATCTGGCTCAGGCTGGCGCGCGGGGTGATCGCCTCGGGATCCAGCTTGATCCAGATCAGCGCCGGCCGGCCGGCGTCCACCGCCCGCTCGAAGGCCGGTGCGAACTCCTCGGTCCGCTCCACCGTCTCGGCATGGGCGCCATAGGCCTGGGCCAGCTGCGCGAAATCCGGGTTCTGCAGCCCGGTGCCGCTGATCCGGGCCGGGTATTCCCGCTCCTGATGCATGCGGATGGTGCCGTACATGCCGTTGTCGATCACCAGGAACACCACGGCGGCGTTGTACTGCGCCGCGGTCGCCAGTTCCTGCCCGTTCATCAGGAAGCAGCCGTCGCCGGCGGCGGCGATCACCACCCGCTCCGGATGAAGCAGCTTGGCGGCGACGCCGGCCGGCACGCCGTAGCCCATCGAGCCGTTGGTCGGCGCCAGCTGGGTGCGCCAGCCGCGGTAGCGGTAGAAGCGGTGGAACCAGGTGGCGTAGTTGCCGGCGCCGTTGCAGATCATGGCATCGGGCGGCAGCCGGCCGACCAGCCAGCGCACGATCTCCGACATCTGCACCGAACCGGGCGACACCACCGGCTGCTGCCAGGCCTCGTAATCGGCGCGGGCGCCGCGCACCCAGTCCTGCCGGGCCTGGAGGTCGCCGGCCGGGGCCAGGCCGGCCAGGGCCGCGGCGACGGCGGCCGAATTGGCATTGATCGCCAGCTCGGGCTGGTACACCCGGCCCAGCTCCTCCGCCCCGGCATGGATGTGGACCAGCCGCTGCGTCGGCACCGGCACGGACAAAAGGGTGTAGCCGCCGGTGGTCATCTCGCCGAGCCGGGCGCCCAGCACCACCAGCAGGTCGGTGGTCTTCACCCGTTCGGCCAGCTTCGGGTTCGGGCCGATGCCGACATCGCCGACATAGTGGGTGTGGTCGTTGTCGACATAGTCCTGGCAGCGGAAGGAGACGGTCAGCGGCACCTCCCACGCCTCGGCGAAGGCCTGGATGTCGGCGCGGGCCTTGGCATCCCACCCGCCGCCGCCGATCAGCAGCAGCGGCCGCTTCGCCCCGGCCAGCAGGTCGCGCAGCCGGGCCAGGGTTTCGACGCCGATGCCGGTCTCGACCGGGACGGCAGGGCGGGCATCCGGGGCGTCGGTCTGTTCGACCAGCATGTCCTCCGGCAGCGCCAGCACCACCGGGCCAGGCCGGCCGGAGGTGGCGGTGTAGAAGGCGCGGGAGACGAATTCGGGCACCCGGTCGGCGTCATCGATCTGCGCCGCCCATTTGGTCATCGAGCCGAAGACCTTGCGGACATCGACCTCCTGGAAGGCCTCGCGCTCGAACATGTCGCGGCCGACCTGGCCCATGAACACGATCACCGGTGACGAGTCCTGCTGCGCCACATGGATGCCGACCGAGGCGTTGGTGATGCCGGGGCCGCGGGTGACGAAGCAGATGCCGGGCTTGCCGGTGGCCTTGGCATAGGCGTCGGCCATGTAGGCGGCGCCACCTTCCTGGCGGCAGACCACCAGCTTGATCTCCGGCACGTCGTGCAGCGCGTCGAGCACGGCCAGGTAGCTCTCGCCCGGGACGCAGAAGATGGTGTCGACGCCGTTCAGGCGCAGGGTGTCGACCAGGGCGCGGGCGGCGGTGCGGGACATGATGGCGACCGTTTCTTATGGGCGTTGCGCTGCCGGTCTAGCATGCGGCTCGCGGTCGTCCAACCCGCCCCGGTCTTGCCGCCCCGCCGCCCCCGTGCTCTAACGACGCCGTCCGCCCCGACGAGCCGTGTCCATGAGCCTCGAGACCCTCGCCGACCATGCTTTCGCTCCCGTGGCCCTGGCCCTGGAGGACGGCCGGATTCCGGGTGCGGCGCTGGGCATCGCCACGGCGGACGGCCAGCGCGCGCTGCGCTGGGGCGGCGTCGCCACCACCCTGCCGAAGCCGGAGCCGCTGGCGCGCGACACCTGGTTCGACCTTGCCAGCCTGACCAAGGTCATCGTCACGGTGACCGAGATCCTGCGGCTGGTGGAGGAGGGGGTGCTGGACCTCGACGACCCGCTGGCCAAGCACCTGCCGGATGCGGCGCCGCTGCACGGCGCCATCCCGCTGCGCCGGCTGATCGACCATTCCAGCGGCCTGCCGGCGCAGGAGCGGATCTATCTCTGGCCCGGCCCGGCCGACCAGCGCCGCACCGCGGTGATCCGCAAGCACTGGCCGGTGAAGACCGAGCCGGTCTATTCCGACATCAACTACATGCTGCTCGGCTTCGTGGTCGAGCGCTGGCGCGGCGTCGCCTTCGGCCAGCTGCCGGTCGGCACCGGCCTGTCCTTCGCGCCGGTCCCGGCGCAGTCGGCGGCGACCGAGGTCTGCGCCGTGCGCAACCGGCTGCTGCGTGGCGAGGTGCATGACGAGAACGCCTGGTCGCTCGGCGGCGCCGCCGGCCATGCCGGGCTGTTCGGCACCGTCCGCGGCGTGCTCGACTTCGCGCTGGAGCTGCTGCGCGGCCGGCTGCTCAGCCCGGCGGCGATGGTCGAGCTGAGCGCGCCGCAATCGACCCCCGGCCGGGCGCTGGGGTGGGAGCGGCGCCATCCCGGCTGGAAGGGCGGCAGCCTGTGCTCGCCGCGCACCATCGGCCATCTCGGCTTCACCGGCACCGGGCTGTGGATCGACCTCGACCGTGGCATTGCCTGGACGCTGCTGACCAACCGGGTGCATCCCAGCCGCGAGGTCGAAACCGGCATCCAGGACCTGCGCCTGTCGGTCGGCAACCGCATCGCCGCGCGCTGGCGCGACTGGGCCTGACCCGCTACCGCAGCGCCAGATAGGGGCGCAGCAGCGCCAGGCACATCACGTCCAGGTCCTGCTTCATCCGGTCCCGGACCGGCGCCGGCCGCACGGTGGCGGCGGCGAAGCAGGCATGCCCGGTCTCCAGGATCATCAGCCCCAGCCGGTCCGCGGTCTCCTGGTCCAGCGCCGGGTTGAGGCGTCGGAACCAGTCCGCCTGCGCCGCGACGATGGCGGCGTCGTGCTCCTGCACGATCCGGCGCAGCTCGGCATTGGCCTGCATCGCCTCCAGCACCGGCAGCAGCCCGGCATGGTCGCGGTAGATCCCGGCCAGGATGTTGCCGAAGCCGCGGAACCCCTGCTCGAACTCGGCCCAGCTCCGGGCCGGCGGCCGGTCGCGCTGCGCATCCACCGCGGCGCGGAAGGCTGAGAACCAGCGCCGGGCCAGCTCGAGGATCACCGCTTCCTTGTTCGGAAAGTACTGGTACAGCGACCCGACCGACAGGCCCGCGCGCTCGGCGATGGCGATCGTGGTCAGGCCCTTGAAGCCGACCTCCTGCAGCAGCGACCGCCCGGCCTCGAGGATGCGCTCGACCATCTCGCGCGACCGGTCCTGCCGCGGCCGTCGGCGCGGCTCGATGGTGGTCTCCGATCCCTCCTGTCGGCTGCGGGCCATGCCGGTTCCTCGTCCTCGATATCCTCAGTCTAGGAGGGCAGGCGGGCCACAGAAAGCGGGCTTGACGATCCTCGACTCAAGACACGAATATATATTCGTGTTTTGACACAACGAATGGGAGGAGGCGGAGAATGCGTGCAAGCGGCAATTCCGGAATCCGATCGCGGCGGTTCCTCTGGGCAGCCGGCGCTGCCCTGCTGCTCGGCGTGCTGCCGGCTCGGGCCGACGAGCCGGGCCTGCCGGAGACGGTGCCCGAGGCGGTGGCGGCGGAGCAGTCGACCGCCCTGCCGATCACCGCCTTCTACGACACGCCGGCGACGCCGGCGACGCTAGCCTCGACCAGGCCCGGCGACCTGCTGCGGCAGGAGGCCTTCACCGGCTACACCCTGCCGCCGGGCGCCTCGGCGGTCCGCATCCTCTACCATTCGGCGGAGCCGGACGGCGCCGATGTGGCCACCTCCGGCGTCGTCCTGGTCCCGGCCGGCCAGGCCCCGGCGGGCGGCTGGCCGGTGATCGCCTGGGCGCACGGCACCAGCGGCGTCGCCCGGGCCTGCGCGCCCTCGGCGATGTCGGACGTCTATTACGGCGGGCTCGGCCTGTCGCAGATGCTGGAGGCCGGCTTCGCCGTGGTGGCGACCGACTATCACGGCCTCGGTACCGAAGGCGCCCACCGCTACATGGACAAGGCGGCCCAGGCGCTCGACGTGATCCACTCGATCCCGGCCGCCCGCGCTGCCGTGCCCAGCCTGGGCAAGAGCTGGGTGGTGGACGGGCATTCCCAGGGCGGGGCGGCGGCCTGGGGCGTGGCCGAGCTGCAGGCGACGCTGCAGGACCCCGGCTATCTCGGTGCCGTCTCGGTCGCCGGTGCGACCCATCTGGCCCGGCTGGTGACCCATCCGGAGGAAACCGCCGGGGCCGGCTTCTACCTGGCCTGGATCGCCTACGCCATCCACACGCGCAGCCCGGGATTTCAGCCCGGCGACATGCTGTCCGCCGCCGGCGCCGCGCATTACCGCGAGGTGACGACCGAGGGCTGCTGGTTCTACGGCTACGCCGCCTATCACGGCGTCGACGGGCCGGCGATGGTCAGGCCCGGCTGGGGCGACGCCGCGGCGGTGCGCAGCTTCTTCGACCAGAACGCCGCCGGCGCCGCGCCGATCAGGGGACCGATCTTCGAGATCGCCGGCGAGGCCGACACGGCGGTGCCGCTGCCCGGCATCCAGGAGACCGTGGACCGCGCCTGCCGCAACGGCCAGGCGGTGACCTTCCGCCGCTATCCCGGGCTCGACCACGATCCGGCGATGGGCGAGACGGTGACCGACCAGCTGGCCTGGATCCGCGACCGCCTCGCCGGCAAGCCGGCGCCGGGCAACTGCCCCACCTAAGTCTGCCTGGACCTATCCTGTATCATAGTGGAATTCGACCTGCTTTTTCCGATAAGGAGGGTTGATTGTCGCGATCCGACGGATCGATTGGAACTCTGCCGGATCGGGGCCATTTTACAATCCGTGGCAGCGGCCCGGGGCACGGGCCCGAACGCTTCCGAAAAGCAGGAGAAGGGTGATGAGCAAGGCCTCCAATACACCGGTCGTGGACGCGCTGAAGCAGGTGCTGGCCGATACCTACGCCCTCCAGATCAAGACCCAGAACTATCACTGGAACGTGGAAGGGCCGCAGTTCCGCTCGCTGCACCTGATGTTCGAGGATCAGTACAAGGAGCTGTTTGCGGCGGTGGACGACGTGGCGGAGCGGATCCGCGCCCTCGGCGAGTACGCGCCGGGCAGCTTCAAGGCCTTCTCCGAGCTGACCAAGGTGTCGCCGCCCAAGGACGGGCTCGACGGCCAGGCCATGGTCAAGGACCTGGTCAAGAGCCACGAGCTGCTGTCGGAGCAGGCCAAGGCCGCCCTGGCCGTGGGCGAGAAGGCGGGCGACGATTCGACCGTCGACCTGCTGACCGACCGGATCACCTATCACGACAAGACCGCCTGGATGCTGCGCGCCACCGCGGCGTAAGCAGGCGGGCATCCGTCGGAGACGAAGGCCCGGACCTCGGTCCGGGCCTTTTCTGTTGCGGCCGGTTCCGGATCTCCCGACCATCCTGCAAGCTAGGGAGAGCGGGGAGGGGCGGGATGCGGCGTGCGTCGACCTGTGGATTTCTAGTGCTGGCAGCGCTCGTCGGGCCGGCACGCCTCGCCGCGGCGGCGCCGCCGGAGTCCTTGGATTGCCGGGCCTACTCGTATAGCGACCAGCGGGATCTGCTGGTCCGGAAGCTCAAGCAGGACGGGTACTCGGCCGACCAATCGAAATTCCTGATGTGGCTCTCTGACCTGAAGGCCGGCAGCATCAAGCAAAGCTGCCTGACCGACGAGGGCCGGCAATGCGAGGCGGGCAGCATCAAGGGATTGATGCTGGAATGCTCCCGGAAGCTTCTCGACGAAGCTGTGGCCCAGGCCGGGATGACGCCGGCCTCGCCGGGCATGGATGAGATCAGGCCGACGGCCCTGTATGGCAAGACCGAACTCTCGGTTCGCGAGCTCCTGGCCTTGGCGATGATGGAGGCGTGCTCCGCCAGCGCGAAGGAGCGGTTCTTCAGCCTGCCTCAGCGAGGCGACTGTCTGATGGACATGGACGCCACGCCGCCCTGATAGGCGCCGCATCGTCCCTGGACGAAGGGAAACGAAGGGCCCGGACCTCGGCCGGGCCCTCGCTCCCTACAGCACGAAATCGGCGGCGGTCAGCGCGGTCGCGGTGACCACGTCGATCGCCAGCTCCGCCACCCGGTCGCCGTCGCCGTCGCCATAGACCGTGGTCACGCCGCCATCGGCGACGACGATCAGCTCGCCGGCGAGACCGGTGAAGGCGCCGCCCGCGGTGAAGGCGAATTTGCCGTTCCAGGAGCCGTCGGCGCCGATGCTGCGCAGATTGATACTGTCCCCCTCGGCCGAGGAAAAATCCTCGATCCGGTCGCGGCCGGCGGCGTCCACGGTGCTGTCGCTGAACACCCGGTAGATGAAGGTGTCGGCACCGGCACCGCCGGTCAGCACATCCGCACCATACTCGGCGTCCATGCGGTCATTGCCGTTGCCGCCGAGAAGCGTGTCGTCGCCGCCGGCGGCGACCAGCCAGTCCGCGCCGTCCCCGCCTTCCATGCGGTTGGCGTACCCGGTTCCACCGAGCGTGTCGTCGAAGGCGGACCCGATCAGGTTCTCGACCTCCCGGATCTCGCAGGTGCGGTAGGTCGGATCGGCGCCGACCCGGACATGCACCCCGGCCGCCGCGTCGGCGAAGGTGACCGTGTCGATGCCGTCCCCGCCGATGAGCAGGTCCTTCCCGCCATGGCCGTCGAGCAGGTCGTCCCCGGCCTGGCCGTAGAGGATGTTGACCCCGGCATCCCCGGACAGCACGTCGTCATGGGCCGACCCGCGGAGATTCGCGATCCCGGCATAGCTATCGCCCGCCGCATCGCCGCCCGACGCGACGCCGGTCGCGAGATCGATCGTCACCGCGGCGGCCGAATGCCGGTAGGACGCCGTGTTGGTGCCGGCGCCGCCATCGAGCGTGTCGGCCCCCGCGCCGCCCTCGAGGATGTCGTTCCCGGCCTCGCCGAGCAGGGAGTCGGCGCCGATGCCGCCATAGAGCGCGTCGATGCCGCCCCCGCCGGCGAGCGTGTCGTCGCCCTCAGCACCTTGAAGCCGGTCGTCGCCGCCGCTGCCGGTCAGGGTGTCGTCATGGGCCGATCCGAGCACTCTCTCGATTCCGGTCAGGACGTCGCCGAGTGCGTCGCCCGCGCTGCCCGTCCCGGTCGCGAGATCGACGCTCACCCCGGTCGCGCTGGTGTGGTACGAGGCCCAGTCCGCCTGGTCGGCGCCGCCGACCAGCGTGTCGGCGCCGGGGCCTCCGACCAGGATGTCGTCGCCCCAGCTGCCGTCGAGCCGGTCGTCGCCGCTGTGCCCGTAGAGCACGTCGGCGCCGACGCCGCCCAGGAGAGTGTTCGCCCCGGTGTCGCCGGCCAGCCTGTCGTCGAAATAGGACCCCGTCAGCCCTTCGATGCCGCTGAGGCTGTCGCCCTCGGCATCCCCGCCAGCCGCGGTCCCGAGCAGCAGGCTGACCGACACGCCGCCATTGGACCCATCGTAGGACAGCGTGTCGATTCCGGCCCCGCCCTCGATCCGGTCGGCGCCCGTGCCGCCGTTGAGCGTGTCATTGCCGCCATAGCCGTAGATCGAATCGTCGGTTTCGGTGCCGGTCAGAACATCGTCCAGCTCGGTTCCTTCGATAATCGCCATGTCGTTCCCCCTTCGCAGGGCGGCGCCGGACATTGCGAGCCGACGGCGCCGCTGAAATCTTTCGAAGAGATTTTGCAGAAGATTCTATCAGGAGTCCTGAACTTAAATTCTCTCGACGGGATCAATAATTCTGTCATGAAACGGTTTCGCAGCGGCTGTCCCGGGGTTCGTTAGGTTTCCGGCCATTCCTCTCGCGCCATGTCGATGAACGCCCGCAGCCCCAGCGGCAGCTGCCGCCGGCTGGGGTAGTACAGGAAGAAGCCGGGGAAGTCCGGGCACCAATCCTCCAGCAGGCGGACCACCCGCCCCTCGGCCAGGGCAGGGGCTGCGACCGCCTCGAACACGCAGGCAATGCCGGCGCCATCCCCCGCCGCGCGCAGCATCAGCTCCTGGTCGCCCAGAGTCAGCGGGCCGTCGACCTCGACCTCCAGCGCCTCGCCCTCCTTCTCGAACTCCCAGCGGAAGAAGGTTCCGCTGTGGAACCGGTAGCGGATGCAGTCGTGGTGCTTCAGATCGTGCGGGGTGCGGGGCCGCTCCCTTCCGTCAAGATACCCCGGCGCGGCGACGATGGCCCAGCGCTGGCGCGGGCCGAAGCGGACGGCGATCATGTCCAGCTCCAGGCTTTCGCCGAAGCGCAGCCCGGCGTCGAAGCCGCCGGCGACGACGTCGACCAGATCGTCGTCGGCGACGATCTCCAGCCGCATCTGCGGATAGGTCCGGACGAAGCGCGCCATGATCGGCGCCAGCACCATCCTGGCCGCCTGGTGGGCGGCGTTAAGGCGCAGCGTGCCGGCCGGCACGTCGCGGAACGCGTTGACCTCCTCCAGCGCATCGCCCAGGTCACGGAACATCGGCTGCAGCCGCTGCAGCAGCCGCGCCCCGGCGTCGGACGGCGCGACGCTGCGCGTGGTGCGGTTCAGCAGGCGCACGCCCAGCCGCTCCTCCAGATCGCGCAGCAGATGACTCACCGCGGAGGGCGAGACGCCCAGCTCGGCCGCCGCCTTGCGGAAGCTGCGATGGGTCGCCACGGCGACGAAGGCGGACAGGCCGGGGAAGTCGATCCGGGCCATGCATTGGTGACCTTTTCTCAATGACCAATGGAAGATTGAGCGGGTTATTGTTCAATCCACCAGCCCTTAAATTCGAAACCACGGACGGCCCATAGGGCGGTCCGTCATCTCGAAGGAGGACATCATGAAGGTCTGGTTCATCACCGGGGCGTCGCGCGGCATCGGCGCCGAGATCACCCAGGCAGTGCTGGATGGCGGCGACGCCGTGGCCGCGGCCGCGCGGGACGCCAAGGCGGTCGCGGAGCGCTTCGGCGACCATCCCAACCTGCTGCCGCTGACGCTCGACGTCACCGACGAGGCCCAGGCCCAGGCGGCGGCGAAGGCGGCGGTCGAGCGCTTCGGCCGGATCGACGTCCTGGTCAACAATGCGGGCTACGGCCTGCTCGGCGCGGTCGAGGAGGCGGATGCCGGCGAGGTCGAGAAGCTGTTCGGCACCAATGTCTTCGGCCTGCTGAACGTCACCCGCGCGGTGCTGCCGCAGCTGCGCCGCCAGCGTTCGGGCCACATCCTCAACATCTCCTCGGTCGGCGGCTACCAGGCCTATCCGGGCTGGGGCGTCTACGGCGCCACCAAATTCGCGGTCGAGGGGTTGAGCGAGGCGCTGTCGGCGGAGCTGGCGCCGCTCGGCATCCACGCCACGGTGGTCGAGCCCGGCTTCTTCCGCACCAACTTCCTGGACGGCAGTTCGCTGAGCCGGACCCGGGCCGAGATCGCCGACTACGCCGAGACGGTCGGCCGGATGCGCGACTTCGCGTCCGGGCACAACTACCAGCAGCCGGGCGATCCGAAGAAGCTGGCCCAGGCGCTGCGCACAGTGGTCGCGGCCGACACCCCGCCGGTGCGCCTGCCGCTGGGCCGCGACACGGTCGAGCGGATCGAGGCGAAGAACGCCTTTGTCGCCGGGGAGCTGGCGCAGTGGCGCAGCCTGGCGGAATCGACCGGCTTCGAGGACTGAATGCTCGGTGGATGCGCCGGAGCCACCCCCTCACCCGAAATCGCTGTCGCGATTTCGACCTCTCCCCGAGGAGAGGTGAACCTTCCCTCTCCTCGGGGAGAGGTAAGGGCCCGGCGCGAAGGGACGGGAGGGTGAGGGGGCGGGGGCGGCGGTCGTGGGCGAGCCTAGGGCGACATTCCTCCGAAAATGCTGTTTCATGCATATCAGCATACGATCGTCGGAAGGGGGAATTGATGGTCGATATCGCCAAGGAAGCCGGCAGCACGCCGGCCGTGGAGCCGAGCCTGCATCGGGTGATGGGGCCCTGGCTGCTGCTGCTGTTCATCGTCGGCGACATTCTCGGCACCGGCATCTACGCCCTGACCGGGCAGGTGGCGAAGCAGGTCGGCGGCGTGGTCTGGCTGCCCTTCCTGGTGGCCTTCGCCGTCGCCCTGGTCACCGCCTTCAGCTATCTCGAGCTGGTGACCAAGTACCCGCGCGCCGCCGGCGCCGCGCTGTACACGCACAAGGCCTTCGGCATCCATTTCATCACCTTCATCGTCGCCTTCGCGGTGATGTGCTCGGGCATCACCTCGGCCTCGACCGCCTCGCGCGCCTTCGCCGCCAACCTGTCGAACGCCTTCGCCCTCGGCCTGTCGCCCGGCGGCGTCACCCTCATCGCCCTGGGCTTCATGGCGGTGGTCGCGATCGTCAACTTCCGCGGCGTCGGCGAAAGCGTGAAGGCCAATGTCGTGCTGACCCTGGTCGAGCTGACCGGCCTCCTGATCATCATCTGCATCGGGCTGTGGGCGATCGGGGCCGGCGAGGGCGACGTCTCGCGCGTCACCCAGTTCGCCACCACCGACCGCGGCGTGTTCTGGTCGGTGATCGCGGCCACCACCCTGGCCTTCTTCGCCATGGTCGGCTTCGAGGATTCGGTCAACATGGCCGAGGAGTGCCGCGAGCCGAGCAGCATCTTCCCGAAGGTGCTGCTGGCCGGGCTGTTCATCACCGGGGCGATCTATGTGCTGGTGTCGATCTCGGCCATCACCCTGGTGGCGCCGGAGCAGCTCGGCGAGGGCGAGACGCCGCTGCTCAAGGTGGTGCAGGCCGGCGCGCCCGGCTTCCCGCTGGAGATCTTCGGCTTCATCACCATGTTCGCGGTCGCCAACAGCGCCCTGATCAACATGCTGATGGCCAGCCGGCTGGTCTATGGCATGAGCCGCGAGCGGGTGCTGCCCGGGGTCCTGGGCAAGGTCCATGCCGGGCGGCGCACACCCTATATCGCCATCGGCTTCACCACACTCCTGGCCTTCGGGCTGATCGGCTTCGTCGGCGGCGTGCCGGCGCTGGGCGGCACCACGGCACTGCTGCTGCTCTGCGTCTTCACCGTGGTCAATGTCGCGGTGCTGGTGCTGCGCCGCGACCCGGTGGAGCACAGCCATTTCCGCACCCCGACCTTCCTGCCGGTGGTGGGCGCCGTGACCTGCGCCTTCCTCGCCGGCCCCTGGACCGGGCGCAACCCCGAGCAATACGTCATCGCCGGCATCCTGCTGGCGATCGGCGTCGGCCTCTGGGTCGTCACCGTGCTGATCAACCGCGCCACCGGCCAGACCGCCGGGGATCCGGCGATGGAGGATCTCGGCGGGGCCGGGCCGGTGAACTAAGGGGAGGGCTCGTCCGGCGCGGCGGCGAGGAAGTCGCCGAGCCGGTCCAGCTTGTGCTCCCAGCTCAGCCGCCGGTCGCTGAGCCATTGCTCGGCCGATTGCAGCGCCGCCGGCTCGATCCGGCAGGTGCGCACGCGGCCGACCTTCTCCGACCGCACCAGGCCGCTGGCCTCCAGCACCGCCAGGTGCTGCACCACGGCCGACAGCGACATGGCGAAAGGCTTGGCCAGCTCGCTGACCGAGGCCGGGCCGCGGCTCAGCCGCTCCACCATCACCCGCCGGCTGGGGTCGGCCAGGGCCTGGAACATCAGGTCGAGCGGTTGCGGATGCTGAAGCATGTGCTTCAGTACTCCTGACGCGCCGGCACCGGCAAGTCAGCGGCGCGCCCGCAGCCTTTCGCCGCGGCGGCGCAGCGCCTCGATCGCGATCAGCATCAGGGTCGAGACCACGATCAGCACGCTGGCGGCGGCGGTGATGGTCGGTGTGATACTCTCGCGGATGCCGTTGAACATCTCGCGCGGCAGGGTGCGCTGGCCCGGCCCCGCCAGCAGCAGCGCCACCACCACCTCGTCGAAGGAGGTGACGAAGGCGAACAGCGCGCCCGACACCACGCCGGGCAGGATCAGCGGCAGCGTCACCTGGAAAAACACGGTGGTCGGCCTGGCGCCGAGGCTGGAGGCGGCGCGCGGCAGGTTGCGGTCCAGCCCCTGCAGCGTGGCGCCGACGGTGATGACGACGAAGGGCGCGGCCAGCGCGGTGTGCGCCAGGATCAGCCCGGCATAGCTGTTGGTCAGCCCGACCGCGGCGAAGGCGAAGTACAGGCCGACCGCCACGATCACCACCGGCACGATCATCGGCGACAGCAGCAGGCCGGTCAGCAGCCCGCGGAAGCGCAGCGGCGCGTGGTTCAGCCCCAGGGCCGCCGGGATGCCCAGCGCGGTCGCCAGCACCGTGGTGGCGCCGCCGACGATCAGGCTGTTGGCCAGCGCCCCCATCCAGCGCTCGGACTCGAAGAACTCCTCGAACCAGCGCAGCGACACGCCGTCCAGCGGATAGACCAGGAAGGAGCCGCCGTTGAAGGACAGCGGCATGATCGCCAGGATCGGCGCGATCAGGAACAGCAGGGTCGTGCCGCCGGTCAGCCACAGCAGGACGCGCCAGAAGCGCAGGCTTTCGAAGATCCTCATGGCATCAGCCCAGCCGCATGCGGTCGGCGCCCACCAGCCGGGCATAGACCGCGTAGAGGGCGAGGGTGGCGACCAGCAGCAAGAGGCCGAGGGCCGAGGCCATGCCCCAGTTGACCGTGCTGGTGGTGTAGAAGGCGATGAACCAGCTGATCATCTGGTCCGCCGGCCCGCCGACCAGCGCCGGGGTGATGTAGTAGCCGAGCGCCAGGATGAAGACCAGCAGGGCGCCGGCGCCGATCCCGGGCAGGGTCTGCGGCAGGTACACCCGCAGGAAGGCGCCGACCGGCCGGGCGCCCAGCGAATAGGCGGCGCGCAGATGCGCCGGCGGGATCGAGCGCATGACGCTGTACAGCGGCAGGATCATGTAGGGCAGCAGCACATGGGTCATGGCGATCAGCACGCCGACCCGGTTGTAGACCAGCTGCAGCGGCTCCCCGACCAGCCCCAGCCCGGTAAGGATCTCGTTCACCACGCCGTTGGTCTGCAGCAGCACCACCCAGGCGGTGGTGCGGACCAGCAGCGAGGTCCAGAACGGCAGCAGCACCAGGATCATCAGGATGTTGGCGATCCGCGGCGGCCGGGTCGCCAGCAGATAGGCGACGGGGAAGCCGATGACCAGGCACAGCGCGGTGACCGACAGCGCCACCAGGAAGGTGCGCAGGAACACGTCGCGATAGATCGCCTCGTCGGGCGGCGAGGCGAGGATCGCCCCGGCGGCGTCGCGGCGCAGGTCCAGCGCCGCCAGCAGGTAGAAATCGGTGGTCGGCCCGGCGGCGCGGGCGATGGCGCCCCAGATCTCGGAGCTGCCCCAGGCCGGGTCGAGCGCCGTCAGCGTCTCCTGCCAGCTGCCTCTCGGTGAATCGGGCAGCTTGCGTGCGGTGTTGGTGATGACCGTGCGGTAGCCGTTGCGGTCGTAGTTCAGCCGCCTTGCGGCGGTCGGCAGGGTCTTGTCGGCGCGCGCCTGGGCCAGGTCGGCGGCCAGGGCGGCGAAGGCGGCCTCGCCCGGCAATTTGTCACCGTGCCAATCGGCCAGGGCGGCGATGGTGCGCGGCATGATCGGGCCCACGTCGCGGTCGTCGACGGCGCGCCACAGCATGCCGGCGATCGGCGCCACGAAGACCAGCAGCAGGAAGGCAATCAGCGGCGCCAGCAGCAGCCAGGCCTCGATCCGCCGCCGCCGCCCGGCCCGCCGCAGCGACCGCCGGATGGCGGTGCTGTCCTCGGTCAGGGCGGTCATGACGCAGCTTTACGAGTCCCCCCTCCCCCCGCGGGAGGGGGGTAGGGGGAGGGGGTTGTCGATTGAAGAGTGGGGAGCACGCAGGATTGTCCGCTTCGGCGGCACGAACCCCCTCCCCCTGGCCCCCTCCCGCGAGGGGAGGGGGGACTCGTCAGGATCGGCGCGCAAGCCATCGGGCGAGGCAGGCTCTACTTCGCCGCCCAGGTGTTGAAGCGCTCGGTCAGGCTGTCGATGTTCTCCAGCCAGAACTCGGCGTTCAGCTCGACCGCCTGGGACATGTTGTCCGGGTTGGTCGGCAGGCCGGGCAGGTACTCGGCCGCGATCAGCGGCGTCGCCGCTTTGTTGGTGACGCCATAGGTGATCTTGGTCGGCAGCTTGGCCTGGTTCTCCGGCTTGCCCATATAGGCCAGGAACTTGGTGGCCGCGTCGACATTGGGCGAGCCCTTCAGGATCACCCAGCTGTCGATGGTGTACAGGCTGCCGGTCCAGACGATCTTGAAGTCCTTCTTGTCGGCGGTGTTGGCGGCGGCGATGCGGCCGTTATAGGCGGTGGTCATCGCCACGTCGCCGGCCGCCAGCATCTGCGGCGGCTGGGCGCCGGCGGTCCACCAGATGAGGTTCGGCTTCAGCTCGTCCAGCTTGCGGAAGGCGCGGTCCACGCCCTCGGGCGTCGCCAGCACCTTGTAGACATCGGCCGGGGCGACGCCGTCGGCCATCAGCGCGATCTCGAGATTGGTCTTCGGCCCCTGGCGCATCGCCCGCTTGCCCGGGAACTTCTTCACGTCCCAGAAATCGGCCCAGCTCTTCGGCCCGTCGGCGATCTTGGCGCCGTCATAGGCGAGGATGAAGTTGTAGACGATGGCGCCGACGCCGCAATCGTTCACCGCCGCCGGCAGATAGGCGTCGCGGCCGCCGATCGCGTCCCAGTTCAGCGGCTGGAACAGGCCTTCCTCGCAGCCCAGGGCGAGCTCCTCGGATTCGACCTGGACCACGTCCCAGCTCGAATCGCCGCCCTCGACCTTGGCGCGCAGCACGCCGATGCCGCCGTCCCAGCTTTCGTCATGCATCGGGGTGCCGGCGGCCTTGAACGGCTCGAAATACAGCTCGCGCTGCGCGTCCTGATAGGCGCCGCCCCAGGACACCACGGTCAGGTCGCGGGCCATGGCGGGCGCGGCGATGCAGGCCGCCAGCACTGCCGCGGGCAGGAGGCGGGTGAAACGGATCATGACGGACACTCCCTGTTTTCTTGTTCCGCCGAGGCGGCGGCTCAGCGCCTAGACATGCTGGCCGCCGTTGATGTGCACCTCGGCCCCGGTAATGTAAGATGATCCGGAGGTGCAGAGGAACATGATCGTTGCGGCGACCTCCTCCGGTTTGCCCAGCCGCTTCATCGGGATCTCGCTGTCGACCATCGCCTCGGTGCCCGGCGACAGGATCGAGGTGTCGATCTCGCCCGGCGCGATCGCGTTCACCCGCACGCCATGGGCGCCGAACTCATGCGCCATCTCGCGGGTCAGGGCGGCCAGCGCAGCCTTGGAGGTGGAGTAGGCCGGGCCGGCGAAGGGATGGACGCGGCTGCCGGCGATCGAGGTGACATTGATGATCGTCCCCTTGGCCTCCCGCAGCGGCTCGAACAGCCCGCGGGCCAGGAGGGCGGTGGCGAACAGGTTGACGTTGAAGACGTGGGTCCAGGTCGCATAGTCGGTGGTCAGCACGCCCATGCGCTTGCCGCCGGCCAGCTTGGGCGAGATGCCGGCATTGTTGACCAGCGCGTCCAGCCGGCCATGCGGCAGCCGCGACCGCAGGGCGGACAGGCCCTGCTCGATCCCGTCCAGGTCGGCGAGGTCGAGCTGGACGTGGTCCTCCTCGCCGGCATGCCACGGGCAGTCCTTGGAGAAGGCCTGGCGCGAGACGGTGATCACCCGCCAGCCGGCGGCGCTGAAGCGCTTCACCGTGGCATGGCCGATGCCGCGGCTGGCGCCGGTCAGGATCAGGGTCTTCGGCTCGTCCGTCTGGGCCGTGCTGGACATGACTGTACCTGGGGTGATGAGGTCGATCCCTGAGAACGGATCGCAGTGCAATCATGCGGCGCGGCGCCGCATCCGTCCAGGGGCGGGGAGGCATGGCTGCCGCTACCGCATGCCGCAGTCCGATCAGGGCTGGGCCAGCACCAGCCCCGGCGCCGGCTCCTGCGCATTCGGCAGGCGCGACAGCTCGGGCAGATCCGGCAGCGGCGCCTCGTCCTCGGCGTCGATGGCGCTGACCAGCCCGAGCGGATGGTGGATCGCCTCGAACCCGGGCGCCGCCAGCAGGATCGGCCCGCCGCCCTCGAGCGCGAAGCCCGAGCGCCACAGCCGCAGTACCTGGCGCCCGGCGCCGTCCGCCTCCGGCCGGATCAGGGTCAGCACCGGCATCCGCCCGTCCTGCAGCACCGGCGGCACCGGCAGGGTCCGGGCGTCGGCGGCGTCGTCGAGGAAGCGGGCCGCAGTGGCGACGCTCCAGCCGGGCGGGGAGGTCCAGCCGGCGGGGGCGAGGGCGGCGGCCAGCGCCTCCCGCGGCCCGGCCCATTGCAGCAGGAAGGGCTGCTCGGCCTCGCCCTCCAGGTCGATGCGGTGCTGCGGCAGGCGGCGCCAGCCCTCGGCCCGCCACGCCGCGGCCGGGATCGTCACGGTGGTGTCGCGGATCACATACATCGCCGCGGCGCCGTGATAGCCGGTGGCGACATGGGCGCCGCCGGCGACGGCCAGGGCCAGCAGCAGCGCCGCGGCGAAGCGGCGCGGCCGGATCCGCTCCGGGTCGGCCCGACGGAAGGCCATGGCGAAGGCGATGGTCATGCCCAGGCCGAAGATCAGCCCGGCCGCGACGTCGGATGGCCAATGCGCCGCCAGATAGACGCGCGAGGCGCAGACCAGCCCGATCAGCGCCGCGGCGATGCTCAGCGGCACCAGCTGCCAGCGCCCGGGCAGGCCGCGCGCCACCAGCCAGCCCAGGATGCCATACAGCACGGCGGAGAAGGCGGCATGGCCGCTGGGGAAGCTGAAGGCGTCGGCGCCGCTGTACAGGTCGGTCGTCGGCCGGGCGATCTGCAGCCGGCCCTTGACCAGCGGCACGAAGCCAGCGGTGACGGCGATGGCGATGGCGACGCCGCCGGCCCGGTGCCAGGCCCGGTGCAGCAGCAGCCAGCCGATCGCGGCGATCACCAGCGCGGTGACGGTGGTGCCGTTGCCCAGCATGGTCACGACGGTCAGCGCGGCATCGCCCCAGGGCGTGCGCAGCGCCTGGACGAAGGCGCTGATCGCGGCGTCCGCCCGGGCCAGCCCGCCATGCGCGGCGACCAGGCGCAGCAGGTTGACGAAGCCGGCGACCAGCACCAGCACCACGATGCCCAGCGCCGCCATCACCCGCAGGTCCGGCTCCTCCGGGTCGGCCAGCCGGGCCAGCAGGCGGGCCGGGCGGCTGCCGCGGGCGACGGCCCAGCGGTGCACGGCGTGCTGCGCCCAGCCCAGCAGCGGCAGCAGCCGGCGCCAGACCCAGCGGGTGACGACGACCAGCAGCCACAGGCTCAGCGCCAGCACCGCCAGCATCGCCACCAGCCGGCCGCTGACCGCGCCGAGCGCGCCCAGCGAGGCGCCCAGCAGCGCGCCGCCCAGGATATGGGCCGGCGCCCAGACGATCGCCGAGGCGATGTTGACGACGTAGAACAGCCGCGGCCGCAGGCCCAGCGCGCCGGCCACCATCGGGATCATCGGCCGCAGCATCGGCAGGAAGCGGCCCAGCGCGATGCTCTTGCCGCCATGCCGCCGGAAGAACGCCTCGCCGCGGGCGATCAGCGCCGGATACCGGCTCATCGGCCAGGCGCCGAGGATGGTGCCGCGGTAGCGCCGCCCCAGCTCGTAGGACACGCCGTCGCCGATGATCGCCCCGGCGGTGGCCCAGACCAGCATCGGTGCCAGCGGCAGATGGCCGAGCCCGACCACGGCGCCGACTCCGATCAGGATCGGCGAGCCGGGGATGAACAGCCCGATCACCGCCACCGATTCGGTCAGGGCGATCAGGAAGATCAGGAGGCCGGCCCAATGCGGATGCTGGCCGATGAATTCGATGACCGCCTGCGCGATATCGGTCATGCCACCGCCCTGGTCAGTTCCGTTCCCCTCGTCATCCCGACTCCTCGTCTCGAACCGGTGTCATAGCTCGCGATTCCGACGGCCGGACGCAACCCCGCCGCTCGTCATGGCGAAGCGGTTGCCGTCGGCGACGAAGGCTGCCACATGAGACTGGTGTCGGAGGGAGCGGAAGAAATGGCGATGAGGGGGAGGATCCTGACCCTGGCGGTGACGGGGCTGCTCGGCTGGTCCGTGGCCGGCTGCGCCACGCCCGCCCCGGCGCGGCCGGCCCCGGCCCGACCTGACGGCGGCGTCGTGCTGCTCGGCGAGACTCATGACCGCGTCGCCGATCATCACTGGCAGCTGCAGCGGATCGCGGCGCTGCGCGAGGAGCAGCCGGGCCTCGCCATCGGGCTGGAGATGGTGCCGCGCAGCCGCCAGGCCGCGCTCGACGCCTGGACCGCGGGCGAGCTCGACGAAGCCTCCTTCCTGCGCGAGGTCGACTGGGATCGGTCCTGGGGCTTCGATTTCGGCCTGTACCGGCCGATCTTCGCCTTTGCCCGGATGCACCGGATCCCGCTGATCGCGCTGAATGTCGACCGCGACGTGGTGCGCGCGGTCGGGACGGAGGGGTGGTCGGCGCTGCAGGCCTGGCCGGACCTCGATCTCGGCCGGCCGGTGGCGCCGTCGCCCGACTACAGCCGGTATCTCGCCGCCGCCTTCGCCGGCCATGGCCGGGCGGCGGAGGGCGACGCCCTGAACCGCGGCTTCCGCCGCTTCGTCGACATCCAGCTGCTGTGGGACCGGGCGATGGCCGCGCGCATCGCCGAGGCCCGGGCGGCCGGCACGCCGCTGGTCGTGGTGCTGGCCGGCAGCGGCCATGTCCGCGACGGCATCCCGCGCCAGCTGCGCGACCTCGGCTATGCCAGCATCGCGCTGGTGGCGCCGGATGCCGGGAATGGGACCTGAACTGGCGCCGCGACCTGCCCGAATTGTGACATGAAGTTGGGAGATCGTCTGGTCCGGTTGCTGTGAATATTGAAAGGCGACTGGCTTGATTACCTTCCGTCGAAGTGAATCCGGTTCACTTTTCAGCAGGACGACTGTCTCAATTCGGCCGAAGGGCCTGGCTTTTCTGGCGACCGCTGCCCTGGCCCTGCATCTCGCGGCCGCGCCGGCCATGGCCGCGACGCCGTTGGAGCTGACGCAGAAGCACCTCTATGCCGGCTCGATCGCCGAGGGCGAGAAGGCCCTGGCCTCGATCCTGGCGAAGAAGCCGGACGATGCCGAGGCGATCGCCGGGCTCGGCCTTGTCCGCCTGGCCAAGGCGACGGAGCGTTTCAGCCAGACCCTGTACCGCTACGGCTTCCGGCCGCCGGAAGACTCGATGGTGTCGGTGCCGCTGCTGACCATGCCGGTGCCGCCGAATCCGAACCCGGAGGTGATCCGCTACCAGGACGCCCGCGCCATCCTGCAGGCGCTGGTCGACGACCTCGACGCGGTCGACCGCACGCTGCAGCCGCTCGGCGACCGGCCGGTGAAGCTGCCGGTGGCGATGGGCCGGGTGAAGCTCGACCTCGCCGGCAACGGCCGGGGCGAAGCCACGCTCTACGACGTCTACAGCGCCGTGCTGCTGGGCGGGCAGGGCGACCCCGCCAATGCCGGCAAGCTGGTGATCGCCTTCGACACCGGCGACGTGCTGTGGCTGCGCGCCTACACCCATGTGCTGCGCGCGGGCGCCGAATTCCTGCTGGCCCGCGACTGGCACCGCAGCTTCGACGCCGCCGCGCATCTCCTGTTCCCGCGGCCGGATTCGCCGCTGACCGCAGCGCTGACCCTGCCCACCCAGGGCATGTTCCTGGGCGAGGAGGACGGGCGGATCGCCGACGGCATCGCCTGGATCCATCTGCTGAACTGGCCGGTGGCGGAGGCCGACCGGCTGCCGCGGACGCGCGAGCACTTCCTGGCGGCGGCCAAGCTGAGCCAGGAGATGTGGGCGTCGATCCGGGCCGAGACCGACGACGATCGCGAATGGCTGCCGAACGCCAGGCAGGCCAGCCTGATCCCGGGCATGACCATGACCGACGAGCGCATCGACACCTGGCTGGCCCTGATGCAGGAATCCGAGGCGATCCTGAACGGCGACAAGCTGCTGCCGCATTGGCGCTTCGACCAGGGCTTCAACCTGCGCCGCCTGCTGGAGTCGTCGCAGCCCTTCGACCTGGTGCTGCTGCTGACCGGAACCGACATGGTACCCTATCTCGAGGACGGCCCGGTCAGCGACCGCTCGTTCTGGGAACAGGCGACCGGCGCCTTCGAGGGCGAGTTCCTCAGCTTCGCGGTCTGGATCAACTGAGCCCGCGGGCTCAGTGCGCCAGGATGTTGACCAGCCGGCCGAACGGGTCGCGGACGTAGAAACGGCGCACGCCCCAGGGCTCGTCGGCCGGGCCGTATTCGATCTTGAGGCCCATCGAAACGGCCTTGCGGTGCGTGGCGTCGACGTCGTCGACCTCGATCGAGATGTCCGGCACCGGGGTGCCGGAGCCGCCCTCGCTCATCACGCTGAGCTGCGGCGTCATCGTCGCATCGGCGGTGAAGGTCAGGATCCAGCCCATGTCCATCGCCAGCTGCAACCCCAGCAGGTCGCCATAGAACGCCTGCGCCTTCGCGACGTCGCCGGCGGCGATGTTGGTGACGATCCGCTTCACGGCCATGGGTGCCCTCCGATGGTCTTCGCCTAGACTGACACAGCCGGCCGGCGGCCTTCCAGCAGGTCGCGCTGGCGGGCCAGGGCGGCGGCGGCGAATTCGGTGAAGGCGCTGACTCGGGCGGTGCGGCGCAGATCCTCATGCGTCAGCACCCACAGCGCCGCCTCCTCGGGCACCGTCGGCGTGGCGATCCGGACCAGCCCCTCGGTGGCGTCGCCGAGATAGCAGGGCAGGGCGGCCAGGCCGATTCCGGCCCGGGCCGCACGGCAGACCTCGACCAGCGAATCCGTCCGCAGCGCGATCGCCGCCTCCGGCAGCGCCCGGCGCATCCAGCGGGCGACCGATGTGCCGGCCAGGCTGTCGTCCGGCGCCACCCAGGGATGCGCGGCGACCGTGCCGGACCGCGCCGCCGGGTGGCTCGCCGCGGCATAGGCGGCGAAGGCGATGCCGGCGACGCGGCGGCCGACCAGCGTCTCCGGCGGGTCCAGCACCGGCCGGATGGCGACGTCGGCGTCACGCCGGGTTAGGTTTGCCATCAGATTGGCGGTGGTGACCTCCAGCACGATGCCGGGATGCAGCTCGCGGAACTGGGCCAGCAGCGGCGGCAGCAGCGAGGCCGTCAGCGTGTCGGCCGTCGCCACCCGCAGCGTGCCCTCCAGCCGCAGGTCCTGGCCGGCCAGGCGGCGCTCCAGCGCCTCGACCGTCGCCGCCATGCCGCGGGCCGCCGCCGCCAGTTCCTCCCCGCCCGCGGTCAGGGCGTAGCCGCCGGGCAGCCGGTCGAACAGCCTGAGGCCCAGCCGCTGCTCGAAGCCGCCGATCCGGCGCAGCACCGTGGTGTGGTTGACGCCGAGCCGCCGCGCCGCACCGGCCAGCGAGCCGCAATCGGCCACGGCCAGCACGGTGTGCAGGTCCTCCCAATCAAGCCGGCTGTCCATGAACTGCCTTGTGCGTGGACGCAGATGATCGCTGCAGTATCACAGATCGTGCTGCGGCGATGCACCAATCATCTTCTCTCCAGCGGCGGGACCGACCCGCCGATGGAGACGCAGAGATGACCCCGATCCAGCTCTACACTTGGCAGACGCCGAACGGGCACAAGGCCTCGATCATGCTCGAGGAGACCGGCCTGCCCTATGAGGTGCATGTCGTCGACATCGAGCGCGGCGAGCAGCGCGAGCCGGCCTTCTTGGCGCTGAACCCGAACAACAAGATCCCGGTGATTACCGACCCGGACCGCGGCCGCACCGTGTTCGAGAGCGGTGCGATCCTGACCTATTTCGCCGAGCGCTCCGGCAAGCTGCTGCCGGCCGATGCCGGAGAGCGGCTGGCGGCGCTGCAATGGACCCTGTTCCAGGCCGCCCATCTCGGCCCGACGCTGGGCCAGCTCTGGAACTACAAGATCTTCGCCGCGGAGAAGATCCCGTATGTCATCGGCCGCTTCGAGGCCGAGGCGGCGCGGGTGTTCCGGGTGCTGGACGGCACGCTGGGCCGGCGCAGCCACCTGGCCGGCGAGGCCTACGGCATCGCCGACATCATGAGCTGGCCCTGGATCCATGCCGGGCTGGTGCATATCGGCCTCGACCTCGAGGCCAGCCCCAACCTGCGCCGCTGGTACGACGCTGTCGCCGCGCGGCCGGCGGTGCAGCGCGGCCTGCGCGTGCCCGTCCTCGGCAGCCGGGATTGACCGGACGACCGGTCGGAGAATTCGCCATGGAAACCCTGTTCGTCCCGATCTCGCTGCTGGCCGGCGGGCTGCTCGCGGTCCAGGCCGGCGCCAACGCCCAGCTCGCCAAGGCCACCGGCAGCCCCTTCGCCGCCACTACGCTGCAGCTCTCGGTCGGCACCGCGATCCTGCTGGCCGCGGCTCTTCTCACCGGCACGCTGTCCGCCCTCGGCGCCCTGCCGGGCGTGACCTGGTGGCATGCGGTCGGCGGCGTCGCCAGCGCCGTCTATGTGGTCTCGACCATCCTCTTGTTCTCGCGGCTCGGCGCGGTGGTCAGCGTCGGGCTGTTCATCGCCGGCCAGATGCTGGCCTCGCTGGCGCTCGACGGCTTCGGCCTGCTCGGGGTGCTGGCGGCGGGCTTCGCCCCGGCGGCCATGGCAGGAACGGCGCTGGTTCTGATGGGGGCGGCGGCGATCGTGCTCGGCCAGTCCGGCGGCAGCGCCGTCCCGGCCCTGTCGCGGGCCGGCTGGATCCTGCTGGCGCTCGTCGCCGGCGGGGTGCTGCCGGTGCAGGGCGCGGTCAACGCCCTGTTGCGCCGCGATCTCGGCGCACCCTTCGCCGTCGGCGCCATCAGCTTCCTGGTGGCGACCGCGGCGATGGCGGCGGTACTGCTGCTGGCGCTGGCCCTTCGGCAGCCGCGGCCGCGTCTGGACGGCGTCACCGTGATGCCGTGGTGGGGCTGGCTCGGCGGCGTCGCCGGCGCCATCTACGTCACCACCGTCTTCACCGCGATCCCGGTGATCGGCGCCGCTGCCGCGGTCGGGCTGACCGTCGCCGGCCAGCAGGTCGCCTCGGTCTTCGTCGACCGCCACGGCTGGTTCCGCCTGCCGCAGCGCCCGGTCTCGGCCTTGCGCCTGGCCGGCGTGGCGGTGCTCCTGGCCGGCGTCGCCGTGATCAAGCTCGGCTGAGGCAGGCGGCTGTGCTAAGCGCGCCCCAGCTGTCTGGCCGACTGCCGCAGCGTCTCGGCCAGCGCTCGGGCCGGCTCGGACGGGCCCGCGGTGCAGACCACGAACTCGACCTCGGGCAGCGGCGGCAGCCCATCTTCCGGCCCCAGCACTCGCAGCCCAGGCCCGATCGCGCTCAGCGGCAGCGGCGTCACCGCCAGCCCGGCCAGGGCCGCTGCGCGGACGCCGGCGACGCTGGGGCTGACATAGGCGATCCGCCAGGGCGGCCGGGTCGCGGCCAGCCCTGCCAGCGCCGCCTCCCGGTACGGGCAGGGCTCGGGGAAGAAGGCCAGGGGGATCGGGTCGGGCAGGGCGCCCATGTCGGCGGCGGCCGCCCAGGCCAGGGGCTCGCGCCACAGGGTCCAGCCGCGACCGTCGCCATGGCAGCGGCTGCACAGGATCAGGTCCAGCCGGCCGCCCTCCAGCGCCTGGAACAGCGAGGTGGCGATGCCGACCTCGACCTCGATCCGCACCGCCGGGTGGCGGGCCGCGAAGCGTCGCAACACCTCCGGCAGGCCGGAGCCGGCGACATCCTCCGACGCGCCGATCCGGATCCCGCCGGCCAGCGACGATGCCGACAGGCTGGCCTGGGCGTCCTGGTTCAGCCGCAGGATGCTGCGGGCATAGCCCAGCAGCGTCTCGCCGGCCTCGGTCAGCGCCACCGACCGGGTGCTGCGTCGCAGCAGCGGCCGGCCGGCCTGATCCTCCAGGCGGCGGATCTGGGCGCTCACCGTCGACTGGGTGAGATGGAGGTGCTCCGCGGCGCGGGTGAAGCCTTGCAGCTCCGCCACCGCCACGAAGCTGCGCAGCAGCTCGGTCTCGAACATCATGCCAATATATCGCAGATCGCAATCAATCCCAGGGAATATATTCGTTTATCCTCTGAGCGGCGAGCCGCTAGCCTTGATCCCACCCCAACTGGAGACACTCCATGGCACGGCTGCTCTATGTCGAAGCATCGCCCCGCAAGCAGCGCTCGGCCTCGATCGAGGTCGCGCGCGCCTTCCTCGCCGCCTACCAGGCGGCCCATCCCGCCGACGAGATCGAGACGCTTGATCTCTGGGCCGTCGACCTGCCGGAATTCGACGGCGCGGCGATGGAGGCGAAATACGCCGGTCTCTCCGGCACGCCGCTGACCGAAGCGCAGGAGACGGCATGGCGCCGGATCCGCGAGCTGGCGCAGCCCTTCCACGCGGCCGACCGGCTGTTTTTCTCCCTGCCGCTGTGGAATTTCGGCATTCCGTACAAGCTGAAGCACCTGATCGACGTGATCTCGCAGAAGGACGTGCTGTTCTCCTTCACCGAGCAGGGCTTCTCCGGCTTGCTGCCGGGCCGCAAGGCGGCGGTGATCTACGCCCGCGGGCTCGACTATGGCCCCGCGGCCTTCACCCCTGCCGCCGGCTTCGACTTCCAGAGGCCGTATATGGAGATGTGGCTGCGCTTCATCGGCATCACCGACATCACCGCGATCACGGTCGAGAAGACGCTGTTCGGGCCGGAGGTCGACACCCAGGCCCGGGCCGAGGCGAAGCGCCGCGCGGAGGCGGTGGCGAAGACGTTCTGAGACGTGCGGAATAGGATGGGTCGAAATCACAGGAGATCGCCATGGAGACCGAGCACCAGGTCGCGCGGCATTACGGCCGCAGCGGCATCGAGCAGGCGTTCCTCGACGCGCTGCGGGCCGCGGGCAAGGACATCGAGCATCTCCAGCCCGGCGACCTGTCCGGTGCCGACGAATTCCATCTCGGCGGGCCCGCCGCCACGGCCGAGCTGGCGGCGGATCTCGGCCTCGGGCCGGATCTCCACCTGCTCGATGTCGGCTGCGGCATCGGCGGGCCGGCCCGGCACCTCGCGGCGGCGCTGGGCTGCCGCGTCACCGGCATCGACCTGACGGCGGAGTTTATCGAGGCCGCGGAGGGCCTGACCCGGCGCTGCGGCCTGGCCGTGTCGTTCCGCCAGGGCAGCGCGCTGGCCATGCCCTTCCCGGATGGCGCCTTCGACGCCGCCACCCTGATCCATGTCGGCATGAACATCGCCGACAAGGCGGCGCTGTTCGCCGAGGTGCGGCGGGTGCTGAAGCCGGGCGCGCGCTTCGGCGTCTACGACGTGATGCGGATGGCGGAGGGCGAGCTGCCCTATCCGATGCCCTGGGCCGCGACGCCGGAGACCAGCTTCGTCGAGCCGCCCGAGACCTATCGCCGGCTGTTGCAGGAGGCCGGCTTCACCATCGAGGCGGAGCACGACCGCAGCGCCCTGGCGCTGCGCCTCGGCCGCGAGGCGCGCGAGCGCATGATGGCCCAAGGCCCTTCGCCGCTCGGCCCGCACCTTCTGATGGGCCCGGCCGCGCCGCAGCGCGTCGGCAACGTCATGGCCACGCTGGAGCGCGGCCTGATCGCCCCGATCGAGATCATCGTCCGCGCCGGCTGAGCCGGCCGACGCCAACCCTCACCGTGATTGCGAGGAGGCGAAGCCGACAAAGCAATGACGGCCCTTTTGGACCTGGCGCAGAAATTTCCTATATGATTTCATAATGAAATCATATTGTGATCGGAGCGCGCCATGGCCTCGTCTGCCCCCGCCCTGGAGCTCGGGCGCTGGCTGCCCTACCGGATGTTCGTCGTCGCCGGGCGGGTGGCGGAGCTGCTGGAGAGCTTCTATGGCCCGCGCTGGGGCATGGGGCTGCCGGCCTGGCGGATCCTGGCGGTGGTAGCCGACCGGCCGGGCGTCAGCGCGCGGGAGATCGCGCGGGCCTGCGGCCTCGATGCGGTCGCGGTCAGCCGCGGCATTGCCCAGCTGGTCGCCCTCGGCTTCGCCCGGCGCGAGGCCGGGGCGCAGGATCGGCGATATGCCTCGGTGACGCTGACGCCGGAGGGGGAGGCCGCCTTCGCCGAGATCGCGACCCTGGCCCGGGCGATCGAGGCGAAGCTGCTGGCGGCGCTGCCGGAGGAGGAGCGGGCGGCGCTCGACCGCGCCCTCGACCGGCTCGACACCGCCAGCGGCAAGATCGCCGGCGCCGGCTGGCGGGCGCTGCTGGCCGAGGCAGAGGCAGGGCCGTGACCGCGGTCCTGTTCCTGGCCACCGCGCTGCTCTGGGGCGGCGGGGCGCTCGCCACCGCGCTGCAGGCCGGGTCGGTGCCGGCGACGGTCTCGGTCGGCTACCGCATGGCCGCGGCCGGCCTGCTGATGCTGGCCCTCGGCCTTGCTACCGGCGCCCGGCTGCGCCTGGCCCGGGCCGACCTGCCCTGGGTGCTGCTGCAGGGCGTGCTGTTCTTCGGCCTCGCCTTCATCGCCTTCTACAACGCGACGCGGCTGATCCCGAGCGGTCTGGCGGCGCTGGTGCTGTCGCTCTCCGCCGTCTTCGCCGGGCTGCTCAGCCGCGCCTTCCTCGGCACGGCGCTGACGCCGCGGCTCTGGGCCGGGCTGGGCTGCGGCGTGCTCGGCCTCGCCGTCGTCTTCGGCGGCGATCTCGGCGCGGTGGCGGCGGACGGGCGCAGCGCGACCGGATTCGCCTGGGCGGCGCTCGCGGCCCTGGCCACCGCCGGCGGCACCATCCTCGGCGCCCGCAACCAGCGGCGCGGCATTCCGATCGCGGCGGTGATGGGCTGGGGTGCCCTGACCGGCGCCGCCGCCGCCTTCGCCTGGTCGGCCGCGGCCGGCTCGGCCTTCGCGATCGACACCTCGGCGCGCTATCTCGGCAGCCTGGCCTATCTCGCCATCGCCGCCTCCTGCGCCACCTTCCTGATGTATTTCGACCTGGTCCGCCGCATCGGCCCGGCCCGCACCGCCTACACTTTGGCGCTGGTGCCGGTGGTCGCGCTGGCGCTGTCGGCCGGCTTCGAGGGCCTCGCCCTGGGCCCGGGCCTCTTGCTCGGCGCCGCCGCCATCCTCTGCGGCAACGTGCTGGTGCTGCGTGGCTAGCTGCGAAGGGTGGGGTCGGCGCGCAGCCCCTCGGCCAGAAAGTCGACCAGCGCCCGCACCCGGGCGGAGGCGCGGCGGCCTTCCTGGTGCACGACATGGATCGGGATCGGCGGCGGCTCGAACTCCTCCAGGACCACCTTGAGTTGGCCGGCCCGGATCTCTGCCGCCGCCTGGTAGGACAGCACCCGGGTCAGGCCGCGCCCCGCCACCGCAGCCGCCACCGCGACATCGGCCTGGTTCACGATCAGCCGGGTCCGCGGCTCGGCTGTCTCGGTCCGGCCGCCCTGATGGAACACCCAGTCGCGCGTCCCCGGGCCCCGGCTGAACGGGATCGCCTCATGCTCCGCCAGCTCGGCCGGGCTGCGCGGCGTGCCACGCGCCGCCAGATAGGCGGGCGCGGCGCAGACCACGCGCCGCACCGAGCCGACCCGGACGGCGCTGAGGCCGGAATCCGGCAGCTCGGCGATGCGCACGGCGACGTCGTAGCCCTCCTCGGCCAGATGGACGATGCGGTCGATGAAGAAGCTGCGCACCACCAGCCCCGGATAGCGGCCGGCGACGTCGAACAGCACCGGCGCCACATGCAGCCGGCCGAACAGCACCGGCGCGGTGACCGCCACCGGGCCGCGCGGCTCGGCATGCAGCCCGGCCGCGGCGGCCTCGGCCTCCTCGATTTCGGCCAGGATGCGGCGGCAATCCTCCAGAAAGCGCGTGCCGGCCTCGGTCAGCCGTACGATCCGGGTGGTCCGGTGCAGCAGGCGGGCGCCGATCCGCTCCTCCACCGCCGCCACGGCGCGGGTCACCGCCGGCGGCGACAGGGCCAGGCGCCGGGCCGCCGGGGCGAAGCCGCCGGCCTCGGCCACGGCGACGAAGATGCGCATGCTGTCCAGCCGGTCCATCGGATTATTCCGCTGGTTGAAATGGTGATCTGTCAAGCGCGTGCATTCTCCACGAATGGAGGAATGGGCATCTTGGTGAGGCCAGACCACCTTCCGAAAGGCCGCCATCATGCCTGTTCCTGCCCAGCCCATCCGCCTCTACCGCTTCGGCCTGTCCGGCCATTCCCACCGGGTCGAGCTGTTCCTGTCGCTGCTGGGCCTGCCTTTCGAGGTGATCGACGTCGACCTGCCGGGCGGCGAGCACAAGACCCCGGTGTTCCTGGCGCGCAGCCCCTTCGGCCAGGTTCCGGCGATCGAGGACGGCGACGTGGCCCTGGCCGACAGCAACGCCATCCTGGTCTATCTCGCCGGCCGCTATGACGACACCGGCCGCTGGCTGCCGCGCGACCCGCTGGCCGCGGCGGAGGTGCAGCGCTGGCTGTCCGTCGCTGCCGGCTTCCTGGCCTATGGCCCGGCGGCGGCGCGCCTGGTCACCGTGTTCAAGGCCCAGCTGGACCACGAGCGCGCCAAGGCGATCGCCGCCCGCCTCTACGGGGTGATGGAGACGCATCTGGCCAAGGGCGGCTTCCTGGCCGGCCCGCACCCGACCATCGCCGACGTCGCGAACTACACCTACACCGCCGTGGCGCCGGAGGGCGGGGTCTCACTGCAGACCTATCCGAATATCCGCGCCTGGCTCGCCCGGGTCGAGGCGCTGCCTGGCTTCGTGCCGATGCCGCGCACGGCCGTGGCTGCCTGAACGCGTTCCGCATCCCCTAGGTGCACCATGCCCGACACCGCCACCATCCCCGCGCCGCTGCCCGGCTGGCCGCATGACGCGCCGCCCTTCCATCCCGGCGAGCTGGCCGCCCAGGCCCGGGCCGGCGTGCGCGAGCGGATGGCGCCGGCCGGCCGCCGGGCGATCCGCGGCATCATGCCGGACCAGCATCGCGACTTCTTCGCCATGCTGCCCTTCATCGTGGTCGGCAGCCTCGACCGGCAGGGCCGCCCCTGGGCCTCGATCCTGTCCGGGCGGCCGGGCTTTCTGCATTCGCCCGACCCACGCACCCTGACCGTGGCGGCGCGGCCGGCCTATGGCGATCCGCTGGGCGACAACCTCGCCGCCGGCGCGCCCATCGGGCTGCTCGGCATCCAGCTGGAGACGCGGCGGCGCAACCGGATGAACGGCACCGTCACCGAATGGGCCGATGGCCGCTTCGCCGTCACGGTCGGGCAGAGCTTCGGCAACTGCCCGCAATATATCCAGGCGCGCAGGCCGAGCTTCGTCGCCGAGCCGGACAGCCTGGGCGAGGCCCGGCCGGTGCACGCCGAAGGGCGGGTGCTCTCCCCGAAGGCCGCGGCGCTGGTCGCGGCGGCGGACACCTTCTTCATCGCCACCCGCTCGGCTGAAGCTGGGGCAGGCGGCCCGCCCGCCGAGGGCGTCGATGTCTCGCATCGCGGCGGCCGGCCGGGCTTCGTCCGGGTGGCGGAGGAGGGTGGGCGGACGGTGCTGACCGCGCCGGACTTCGTCGGCAACTTCTACTTCAACACCTTCGGCAACATCGAAGCCGACCCGCGCGCCGGCCTGGTCTTCGTCGATTTCGACACCGGCGGCGTGCTGCTGCTGACCGGCACCGCCGAGGTGGTGTGGGACGGTCCGGAGGTCGCGGCCTTCGCCGGGGCGGAGCGGCTGCTGCGCTTCCGGCCGGAGGAGGGGCGGTGGATCGAGGATGCGGTGCCGCTGCGCTGGTCGGCGCCGGAGCAGGCGTCGCAGCTCGCCGCCACCGGCACCTGGGAGGAGGCGGGGCAGGCGGCGAAGGCCGAGGCGTCGCGCAACACGCTGCGTCCCTTCACCGTGACCCGGATCGTGGACGAGAGCGCGACCATCCGCTCCTTCGTCCTGGCGCCGGCGGATGGCGGCAGCGTCGCCGCCCACCAGCCGGGCCAGTTCCTGCCGATCGCGCTCGACATCCCCGGCCGCGACCAGCCGGTGCGGCGCACCTACACCTTGTCCGATGCGCCGGATGGCCGCTTCTACCGGATCAGCGTCAAGCGCGCGGCCGAGGCCAGCGACCGGCCCGGCCTGGCCAGCCATTGGCTGCACGACCATCTCCGGGTCGGCGACACGATCCGCGCTTTGGCGCCGCGTGGCGACTTCGTGCTCGATGCCGACAGCCGCCGCCCTGTGCTGCTGCTCTCGGCCGGCGTCGGGGTGACGCCGATGATCGCGATGCTGAACAGCCTGATCGGCCGCAACCCCGACCGGCTGCGCCACCCCGGCCGCGGCCTGTGGTTCGTCCATGCCGCGCGTGACGGGGCCGAGCATGCCTTCGCCGACCATCTCCGTGCCCTGGAGGCGCGTGCGCCGACGCTGACCACCCATGTCCGCTACAGCCGGCCGCGGCCGCAGGACGTCCAGGGCCGGGATTACGACGACACCGGCCATATCGATGCCGCGCTGCTGCGCCGGCTGTTGCCGCTCGACGATTATGACGTCTATCTCTGCGGCCCGGCCGGCTTCATGCAGGCGATGCGCGAGGTGCTGGCCAGTCTCGGCGTGCGGCCCGAGCGCATCCGCAGCGAAGCCTTTGCCGCCGGATCGGCTGCGCCCCCCGACACCGCCGCGCTGCTGCCCGCAGTCGTCGCCGCCGAGGTCGAGTTCCGCGCCTCCGGCCACAGCACCAGATGGGATCCGTCCAAGGGCTCGCTGCTCGACCTCGCGGAGGCGGCCGGGATCGAGGCGCCCTGGAGCTGCCGCTCCGGCCTGTGCGGCACCTGCGCCGCGCGGGTGGCCGAGGGCGCCGTGACCTATGCCGAGCCGCCGGCCGGCGCGCCCCGCCCGGGCGAGGCCCTGGTCTGCTGCGCAATCCCCGCCAGTGGCCGGGTGGTGCTGGATCTGTAGGGCAGGCATTCCTCTCGGGCCCGGAACCAAATCCTTCCTCATGCGTTCGATCGGTCCTGTGGGGTGGGGAGCGCCTTCGGCGCATCGGGATGTCGTTCGGACAACGGCTTGGCGGATTGAAGAGCAGGACTGTGGTCTGGCTGACCACGAGTATCGGTGGCTTGTTGGCTGCCGGGCTTGTCCTGGGCATGACCATCGCCTCCTACCGCACCGACCAGCCGGTGCCGCGCTTCCCGGCCGGTGCGCCGATCGAGGCCGGGGAATGGCTCGTCGTACCGCTGTCCGCGCGGATCGACGGTGCCACTCCGGACGGCCGGCCGACCCGGGACGGCCAGAAGGCCCTGGTGGTCGAAGTCGAACTCACCAACCGCACGGCCGCCTCCAGCAACAGCTTCTATCGCCTGGTGACATTGGATCCGCCGCTCGCCGAGGAGCGGCCGGATGTCTTCCTGCTGCGTGATGGCGATCGGGTCGCCGAGCTGCATCCGGACATGGCGGAGCGCCTGGCCCTTGTCTGGACCATGCCGCAGGACGCGGCGGTGCCGCCGGTGCTGAAGCTGGTGATCCATGCTTCGGTCTATAAGCGACGCGACAATCTCTGGGGCCATTCCGGCTGGTACAACCCGCATGTGCTCGGCACCGTCGATATGCCGGTCCAGGCGGCGGATCCGGCATGATGCGGTGGCTCGCCCGTCTGGCGGTGCTCCTGGTCGCCGCCCTGCTGCTGCTGGCGATGCAGTGGACCACGCCCGTCTATGACGAGATGATCGCGGCGATCCCGTCCGGCGGGCAGATCGGCGACACCGTGGCCGCGCGGAAGTTCACGATCCGGATCGAGACGATCCAGTTCGCCCGGCAGCTGCGCTTCAAGGCATATGGCAAGGAGGAGGCCCGCGACACCTCCGGCCTCTGGGCGGTCGTCACGGCAACCCTTGCCGCGCGGTCCGAGACCACTCTGGTGAACGACGCCTATTGGGAGGGGCCGACCGGGCTGCTCTACTCGCATAGCGACCGGCTGTCCGGCGTCAGGTCACTGCTGGCCGGCGCCCTGCTCCAGCCCGGCCTGCCGCGGCGCGGCTGGTTCATCTTCGAGATCCGCGAGGACCAGGCCCGCGGCGCCACTTTCGTGGCCCCGAATGCCGGCCTCGTCCCGCTCGATTCCATCGTCCGCGTCAAGCTCGGCGCCGGCGGCGGCGCCTTGCCGGTCCTCGACAGCCTGGATCTCGACCGCACCCCGGGGGCAATCGAATGACGACGGCCGACCAGCCGGGCGAGGATGCCGCCGCCACCGCCCTGGTTCCGACCGACCGCGGCGAGCGGCGGTGGCGCCGCCTCTGCCTGTGGGGCTTGCTGGTGGTGCTGCCCGCCACCTTCCTGATCACCGCCCGAGCGAATCTGGAGGAGTGGTGGCAGGGCCAGGAGCTGTTCGAGCTCGGCGTGTCTGCCGGTCTCGAGGCCCGCTTCGCCGGGGCCGACTGGAAGCTGGAAACGGTGGAGGTTCTGCCGCTCAAGCAGTCCGGCTGGCCGCGCCGGCAAGGGCAGGGCACGCCCGTCCGGGTCCGCTTCGCCGTCACCGTGCGAGAGCCGAATATCGACACGCTGTGGCGGCGCTGCCAGGTGGCGCTGCGGGACGATCAGGGCCGGCGCTGGTCGGCCGGCAGCTTCGGCGGCCCGCGCTCGACCGAAGGCACTATGACCTGCGGCGCCGCGACGCTGGAGCCGCGGGCGCCGGGGACGGTGCTGCGGATCGAGCAGGACTTCACCGTTCCGCACGATGTCGCCGGAACGGTCGAGCCGACCGTGAGCATGGACGGCGAGCGGCCCCGGTACCTGCGCTTCCACCTCGACTCGCGGTGATCGTCCGGTGCGGCCCGGGCTGAGGCGCTTGGCGGGCCTTCAGCCGGCCGCCGCCTTGGCCTCCACCTCGGGCTCGGCGGGTGCCTGCAACCGGGCAAAGGCGGTCTCCAGCACCGCGGCGATCAGGCAGATGCGCAGCGGTTCGACCAGGATGCCGGGCGTGGTTCCGGACGGGCTGCCGAACAGCAGCGCCAGGCCGTCGCCCAGCACCTGCCAGAGGGGGAGCGGGTGCGGCCCGATCACATGCGTCGCCCCGATCCACGCCCAATCCGCCGCCCAACCGATGCCGCGCCAGCCGACGACGAAGACCAGGAGCAGGAACAGGTCGGCGTGCAGCACCAGCCGGATGCTGTTGGCGATCGGCAAATAGCGGCTGCGGTATCCGCCGATGAAATGGCCGATGAAGTCGCGCAGGAATTTCGGCAGGGCGGCGTAGCGGCTGCCGATGCGCTCCAGCCGCCGGTGCCGCATCCAGCCGGGGTCGCCGGCCAGGTCGTGGCCGTAGATCAGCGCCGCCATGACCAGCCAGATCAGTGGCAGCAGGGCATAGAAGAACAGGCCGGTGGCCTCGGTCGCCGGGTCGGGCGGCGGCTGCTCGATCGGCGCGGCGGCGAAGGCGGTGGAGATCGGGGTCAGCACCGCCTGCAAGACCCGGTCGAGCCACTCCCAGGCGGCGCCGCTGGCCACCCAGGCGATGGCCTCGTCCTTCCATTGCGACAGCACGAACAGGCCGATGAAGACCCAGTTGGTCTCGCACAGCACGATCAGCAGCTTCCAGATCGGAGCGTCGTTGCGGTCGCGCAGCGCCTTGAACAGCCGGCGCAGGATCCAGGTAGCGACCACCGAGACGACGAGCCAGCGGGCGCCGACGGCGTCGAGCAGGTTGGCGCTCTCGCCGAAGGGGGCGAGGCTGAGCGACAGCATCGAATATTCGCGAATGGTGTCGTTGAGGAACCCCCAGGCGGCGTAGTAGGCGAAGAACGGCACAAGGGCGATGGTCAGAGTGGTGGCGAAGCCGGTCAGCCGCTGCCGGCGCGTCGGTGTGGCCGGGGCCGGCATGCCGCCGGCGTCGGGATCGGGCCCTGTGATCGGCACCGCGGTCCCGGCCGACAGGGCCTGGGCGGCGGCGACGGCCGGCAGCGCCGGCCGCATCAGCAGGAAACCGAGGACGGTGACCACCAGCTTGGTCAGCACCACCAGCGCCAGCGCGGCGAGGCCGAGGGAGCTGTCGGCGAAGCCGATATGGACCGACAGCAGCAGCAGCTGGTCGTTCAGCAGGATGCCGATCAGCACCAGCAGCGTCAGCTGCGGCCAGAAGCGCCACCACAGCTTTCCGGTCAGCACCAGCGGTGCCAGCAACTCGCGATGCATCCGATCCCCCACACTCCAATGGGCACAGTAACGCGCGACCTGCGTCTTTGTGCCCCATCCGGCCGCGATCCTCGGCTCGACGGACCCGGACGGTCCGGTCGTGTAGCAGGGCGGAGGGGGGTCGCCGGACGCAGACTCAAGGTGACCGATCCATGGATGCTCGCGTCGAAGACCGCCAGCGGCCGGTCGAGCAGACGGACAGGCCGCGCCGCGGGCGGCTGGTGTGGGGCACTCTCGGCCTCGTGGCTGCCGCGTTGATCGCGGCCGCCACCTGGCATGTCGTCACCACGCCCGGCACGACGCCACCGGCCCGGGGCGGCCGCTTCGCCGGCCCGGCGCAGCCGGTTGGGGTGGCCACGGTCGGAAAGGGCGACATCCGCATCACCCTCGATGCGCTCGGCACCGTCACTCCGCTCGCCACCGTCACGGTCAAGCCGCAGGTCGCCGGCCAGCTGACCGAGGTCGGCTTCCAGGAAGGGCAGATGGTCAAGAAGGGCGACTTCCTGGCCCAGATCGATCCGCGCCCCTACCAGGTGGCGCTGGAGCAGGACCAGGGCCAGCTGGCCAAGGACCAGGCCGCGCTGGACCAGGCGCAGAGCGACCTGGCCCGTGACCAGCAGATGGTGAAGCAGAACGCCATCTCGCGGCAGCAGGTGGACGACCAGGCCTTCCTGGTGCAGCAGGACCAGGGCACGATCCAGTCCGACCAGGCGCAGATCGACGCCCAGAAGCTGAACCTCGCCTATGCCCACATCGTCTCGCCGGTCGATGGCCGGGTCGGGCTGCGCCAGGTCGACCCCGGCAACTACGTCCAGGTCGGGGACGCGCTGGTCATCGTCACCCAGCTGCACCCGATCTCAGTGGTGTTCTCGTTGCCGGAGGACGACCTGCCGCAGATCCAGGCCAGGCTGCATGCCGGCGCCAGCCTGCCGGTGATCGCCTTCGACCGCTCCGGCAGCACCCAGATCGCCACCGGCACGCTGTCGACCCTCGACAACCAGATCGACACCACCACCGGCACGGTCAAGCTGCGCGCCGGCTTCGACAATGCCGACGAGACGCTGTTCCCGAACCAGTTCGTCAACGCCCGACTGCTGGTGGACACCCAGCAGAACGTCGTCACGGTGCCTGCTGCCGCGGTGCAGCACGGCGCGCCGGGCGCCTTCGTCTATCTGGTCGGTGCCGACAGCACGGTGGCGGTGCGGCCGATCAGGACCGGCGCGTCGGATGGCGGCATGATGGCGGTCGCGGATGGGCTCCAGCCCGGCGACCGGGTGGTGGTCGACGGCACCGACCGCCTGCGCGACGGCGCCCATGTCACGGTCGCCGGCGGCGACGGGGCAGGGCAGGGCGCCCCCGCCACTCCGGCAGATGGGCAGGCGGGCCAGCTGCGCCATCGCCAGGGCACCGGCGAAGGCGGCGGCCAGGGCCAGCACCGCCGCCGCGATAGCCAGGACCAGCAAGCTCCGGCGAACCCATGAGCGCGTTCCCGCGGCAGTGGGATCGTCGGTTGAGCGCCGCGATCGTCGGCGACCCATGCCGAACCGTGCTTTCCACTCTCCCCCTCCCCTCGCGGGAGGGGGCAGGGGGAGGGGGTGTCGATCGAAGAGAGCCGGCACGAACAAGTTCCGAGCCGCTGAAGGATGCCGCCAATCCCTCGGCATTGGTTCTGGCGGCACCAAACCTCTCCCCCAACCCCCTCCCGCAAGGGGAGGGGGAGGATGAAATGCGCAGTGTTGGCCACCCCGCCGGAGGTCGGCCATGAACCCGTCGCGTCTGTTCATCCTGCGGCCGGTCGGCACCTCGCTGCTGATGGCGGCGATCCTGCTGGTCGGCGCCGTGGCCTATCGCTTCCTGCCGCTGTCGGCGCTGCCGGAGGTCGACTACCCGACCATCCAGGTGCAGACCTTCTATCCGGGAGCCAGCCCGGAGGTGATGACCTCCTCCGTCACCGCACCGCTGGAGAAGCAGTTCGGCCAGATGCCGGGGCTGAACCAGATGACCTCGGCCAGCTCGGCCGGCGCCTCGGTCGTCACGCTGCAGTTCAACCTCGACCTCAGCCTCGACGTGGCGGAGCAGGAGGTGCAGGCCGCCATCAACGCCGCCGGCAACCTGCTGCCGGGCGACCTGCCGGCGCCGCCGATCTACGCCAAGGTCAACCCGGCCGACGCGCCGATCCTGTCGCTGGCCGTCACCTCGAAGACGATCCCGCTGACCGACCTGCAGAACCTGGTCGACACAAGGCTGGCGCAGAAGATCTCGCAGCAGCCCGGCGTCGGCCTGGTCAGCCTCAGCGGCGGTGCCCGGCCGGCGGTGCGTATCCAGGTGAACCCGCAGGCGCTGGCCGCCTACGGCCTGGCCATCGACGACGTGCGCACCACGCTCGGCAACGTCAACGTCAACACGCCCAAGGGCAATTTCGACGGGCCGACACGGTCCTCGACCATCAACGCCAACGATCAGATCACACAGGCGAAGGACTATAACGACGTTGTCGTCGCCTACCGCAACGGCGCCCCGATCCGCGTGTCCGACGTCGCCACCGTGGTCAGCGGGCCGGAGAACGGCAAGCTCGCCGCCTGGGCCGACACCACCCCCGCGATCATCGTCAACATCCAGCGCCAGCCCGGCGCCAACGTGATCGAGGTGGTGGACGGGATCAAGGCGATCCTGCCGCAGCTCGAGACCGCCCTGCCGGCGGCGGCCGAGGTCGCGGTGCTCAGCGACCGCACCGTCACCATCCGCGCCTCGGTCGCCGATGTCGGCTTCGAGCTGATGCTGTCGGTGGCGCTGGTGGTGCTGGTGATCTTCCTGTTCCTGCGCACGGCGGCCGCCACCATCATCCCCAGCCTGTCGGTGCCGCTGTCGCTGGTCGGCACCCTGGCGGCGATGTACCTGCTGGGCTTCAGCCTCGACAACCTGTCGCTGATGGCGCTGACCATCGCCACCGGCTTCGTCGTCGACGACGCCATCGTCATGATCGAGAACATCGCCCGCTTCGTCGAGGCGGGCGAGCCGCCGCTGCAGGCGGCGCTGAAGGGGGCCGAGCAGATCGGCTTCACCATCATCTCGCTGACCGTCTCGCTGATCGCGGTGCTGATTCCGCTCCTGTTCATGGGCGAGGTGGTGGGCCGCCTGTTCCATGAGTTCGCGATCACGCTCGCCGTCACCATCGTGATCTCGGCGGTGGTGTCGCTGACCCTGGTGCCGATGCTGTGCGCCCGGCTGTTGCGCCACCGGCCCGAGGCCGAGCGCGGCCGCTTCGACCGCGGCGCCGAGCGCGCCTTCGACTGGATCATCGGCCAGTACGGCAAGGCACTGGGCTGGGTGCTCGACCACCATAAGCTGACGCTTCTCGTGGCGGTGGCGACCCTGGGCCTGACCGTCGCGCTCTACGTGGTGATCCCGAAAGGTTTCTTCCCGGAGCAGGACACCGGGATGATCCAGGGCATCTCCGAGGCGGCGCAGACCATCTCCTATGCCGAGATGGCGAAGCACCAATCGGCCCTGGCCGAGGCCATCCTGAAGGACCCGGACGTCGAAGGCCTCAGCTCCTTCATCGGCGTCGACGGCACCAACACCACGCTGAACAGCGGACGCTTCCTGATCAGCCTGAAGCCGCTCGGCCAGCGCACGGCCACCGCCGGTGAGATCATCGACCGGCTTCGCGGCGAGGTCGCCGGCGTGCCCGGCATCACCCTCTACATGCAGCCGGTGCAGGACCTGACGATCGATTCCACCGTCAGCCGCACCCAGTACCAGTTCGTGCTGCAGAACGCCGATCTCGGCCAGTTCCAGGACTGGGTGCCGAAGCTGATGCAGCGGCTGCAGCAGGTGCCGGAGATCGCCGACGTCGCCAGCGACTACGAGCAGCAGGGACTGGCGGTCGACCTGGTGATCGACCGCGCCACCGCCGCCCGCTTCGGCATCACCCCGGCCACGGTCGACAACGCGCTGTACGACGCCTTCGGCCAGCGCATCGTCTCGACCATATACACCCAGGCCAACCAGTACCGGGTGATCCTGGAGGCCGTCCCGTCGTTGCAGCAGTCGTTGGACGGGCTGAAGGCGCTGTACCTGCCGTCGTCGCTGTCCTCCAGCGGGCAGGTGCCGCTCTCGGCCATCGTCAAGGTCGAGCAGCGGGCCGGGCCGCTGCAGATCACCCATCTCGGCCAATTCCCGGCGACGCTGATCTCGTTCAACCTGGCGCCGGGATCGTCGCTCGGCGCCGCGGTCGACGCGATCCAGAAGACCGAGACCGAGGTCGGCCTGCCCGACAGCTTCGTCACCGCCTTCCAGGGCTCGGCCGCCGCCTTCCAGTCCTCGCTGGCCAACGAGGCGCTGCTGATCCTCGCGGCCATCGCGACCATGTACATCGTGCTGGGCGTGCTCTACGAGAGCTTCATCCACCCGGTCACGATCCTGTCCACCCTGCCGTCGGCCGGCCTCGGCGCACTGCTGGCGCTGATCGCGGCGGGGGACGGGCTGGATGTGATCGGGATCATCGGCATCATCCTCTTGATCGGCATCGTCAAGAAGAACGCGATCATGATGATCGACTTCGCGCTGCAGGCGGAGCGCGAGGAGGGCAAGCCGCCGCGCGAGGCCATCTACCAGGCCTGCCTGCTGCGCTTCCGGCCGATCCTGATGACCACCATGGCGGCGCTCTTGGGCGCCCTGCCGCTGATGCTGGGCTCCGGCATGGGCTCTGAATTGCGCCGGCCGCTCGGCGTCGCCATTGTCGGCGGGCTGGTCGTCAGCCAGCTCCTGACCCTGTTCACCACCCCGGTGATCTACCTGGCCTTCGACCGGCTGGCCGAGCGCCTCACCGGCCGCCGTCCGCGCTCGCGCTTCAGCGCGGAGGAGGGGGCGTGAACCTCTCCGCCCCCTTCATCGCCCGGCCGGTGGCGACGACGCTGCTGACGCTGGGCATCGTCCTGGCCGGCTTCTTCGCCTATCTGAAGCTGCCGGTATCGCCGCTGCCGCAGGTCGACTTCCCGACCATCTCGGTCTCGGCCTCGCTGCCGGGCGCCAGCCCGGAGACGGTGGCGGCCACGGTGGCGAGCCCGCTGGAGCGGCATCTCGGCGCCATCGCCGACGTCACCCAGATGACCTCGCGCAGCTCGGTCGGCCAGGCCAGCATCACCCTGCAATTCGGCCTGGACCGCGACATCGACGGCGCCGCGCGCGACGTGCAGGCGGCGATCAACGCGGCCCGGGCCGACCTGCCGGCGGCGCTGCGCAGCAACCCGACCTACCGCAAGGTCAACCCGTCTGACGCGCCGGTGCTGATCCTGGCGCTGACCTCGGAAACCCTGACCCGCGGCCAGATCTACGATGCCGCCAGCAATGTGCTGGAGCAGCGGCTGTCGCAGATCGAGGGCATCGGCCAGGTGACGCTGGGCGGCGCCGCCTTGCCGGCGGTGCGGGTCGAGCTGAACCCGCAGGCGCTGGCGCAGTACGGCATCGGGCTCGAGGATGTCCGCGCCGCGCTGGCCGCGGCCAACGCCAACAGCCCGAAGGGATCGATCGAGGAGGCCGGCCGGCACTTCCAGATCTACGCCAACGACCAGGCCAGCACGGCCGAGGACTACAAGCCGCTGGTGATCGCCGCCCGCAACGGTGCCACGGTGCGGCTGTCCGACATCGCCGACGTGCAGGATTCGGTCGAGGATTTGCGCAATGCCGGCCTGGCCGATGGCAAGCCCTCGGTGCTGGTGCTGCTGTTCCGCGAGCCCGGCGCCAATATCATCGACACCGTCGACCGGGTGAATGCCGAGCTGCCGCATCTGCGTGCGGCGATGCCCCGGGACATCGAGATCACTCCGGCGGCCGACCGCACCGGCACCATCCGCGCCTCGCTGAACGACACCCAGCTGACCCTCGTGATCTCAGTCCTGCTGGTGATGCTGGTGGTGTTCGCCTTTCTGCGCGACCCACGCGCCGCGATCATCCCGGCGGTCGCCGTTCCGGTCTCGATCATCGGCACCTTCGGCGCGATGTACCTGGTCGGCTACAGCCTCGATAACCTGTCGCTGATGGCTTTGACCATCGCCACCGGCTTCGTCGTCGACGACGCGATCGTGGTGCTGGAGAACATCTCGCGCCATGTCGAGGCGGGCATGCCGCGGCGCCAGGCGGCGCTGCGCGGCGCGCGCGAGGTCGGCTTCACCGTGCTGTCGATCAGCATCTCGCTGGTGGCGGTGTTCATTCCGATCCTGCTGATGGGCGGGCTGGTCGGCCGCATCTTCCGCGAGTTCGCCCTGACCCTGTCGATCGCCATTGCCGTGTCGATGGCGATCTCGCTGACCACCACGCCGATGCTGTGCGCCCTGCTGCTGCGCCGCCGGCCGCACCGGGCCGGCCGCGGCCCCGGCCCGCTGGCCCGGGTGATGCGGATCTATGAGCGCAGCCTGGGCTGGGCGCTGCGCCACAGTGGATTTGTCATCCTGGTGCTGTTCGGCGTGGTCTGCCTGAACATCGCGCTGTTCGCGGTTATCCCGAAGGGCTTCTTCCCGCAGCAGAGCACCGGCCGGCTGATCGGCGGCATCGTCGCGGACCAGAGCATCTCGTTCCAGGCGATGCAGCAGAAGCTGGGACAGCTGATGGACATCGTCCACACCGACCCGGCGGTGGACAGCGTGGTCGGCTTCACCGGCGGCGGTGGCGGCGGCCGGTCGCAGACCAATACCGGCCAGGTCTTCGTCACGCTGAAGCCGCTGTCCGAGCGCGGGATCAGCGACGACGATGTGATCGCCCGGCTGCGCGGCAAGCTGGCGGTGGTGCCGGGCGGCCAGCTGTTCCTGGTCTCGGCCCAGGACATCCGCGCCGGCGGGCGGCAGAGCAACGCGGCCTACCAGTACACGCTGCAGTCGGATTCCTCGGCCGAGCTGCAGGAATGGGGGCCGAAGCTGACCCAGGCGCTGCAGGCCGACCCAGTACTGGCCGACGTCAACTCCGACCAGCAGCAGAAGGGCCTTGAGACCGACATCGTCATCGACCGCGACACCGCGGCCCGGCTCGGCATCACGCCGCAGCAGATCGACAACACCCTGTACGACGCCTTCGGCCAGCGCCAGGTCTCGACCATCTACAGCGCCATCAACCAGTACCACGTGGTGATGGAGGTGGCGCCGCAGTACTGGCAGAGCCCGGAGACGCTGAAGGACCTGTACATCAGCACCTCGGGCGGCAGCGCCAGCGGCACCGCCAGCACCAACGCGCCGGCCAGCGCCACCGGCACCGGCGCGGCCAGCCTGGCGGCGCAGTCAGCGGCCAACGCCAACACCAATGCCCTGGCCAATGCCGGCCGCAAGGGCACATCGAGCGGCGCCGCGGTCAGCACGGCGGCGGAGACGATGGTGCCGCTGTCGGCGATCAGCCATGTCGGGCCGGGCAGCACGCCGCTCTCGGTCAACCACCAGGGCCTGTTCGCGGCGACGACGATCTCGTTCAACCTGGCTCCGGGCAAGTCGCTCAGCGACGCCGCTGCGGCGGTGCAGCAGGCGATGGTCGCGCTGCACGTGCCGGCCACCATCCATGGCAGCTTCCAGGGCACGGCCCAGGTGTTCCAGAGCTCGCTGAGCGACGAGCCGATCCTGATCCTGGCGGCGCTGGCCGCGGTCTATATCGTGCTCGGCATCCTCTATGAAAGCACGATCCACCCGATCACCATCCTGTCGACCCTGCCCTCGGCGGGTGTGGGCGCGGTGCTGGCGCTGATGCTGTTCGACACCGAGTTCAGCCTGATCGCGATGATCGGCGTCATCCTCTTGATCGGCATCGTCAAGAAGAACGCGATCATGATGATCGACTTCGCGCTGGAGGCGGAGCGCAGCCGCGGCCTGGCCCCGTGCGAGGCGATCCTGCAGGCCAGCCTGCTGCGCTTCCGCCCGATCCTGATGACGACGATGGCGGCGATCTTCGGGGCCATCCCGCTGGCGGTCGGCTTCGGCAGCGGCAGCGAGCTGCGCCAGCCGCTGGGCATCGCCATCGTTGGCGGGCTGATCGTCAGCCAGGTGCTGACGCTCTACACCACCCCGGTCCTTTACCTGGTGCTCGACCGTTTCCGGCTCTGGGCCAGGGCTCGATGGGCCCATGCCTTCCCACGCCTGGGTGGCGGCGCACCCGAGGCGGCAGAGTAGGGGGCCGGAAACGAATCTTGTACAAGCCGATAGCTGTGGTCCGCGTTGTCGCTTGCGGTCCCGAGACAGGTCGACAACAGAATTTCGGCAATCGAAAGATTATGCATTCTGTATACCGTATGATATCGGAATTCGTGGAGTGATTTCCTAGAATAAATAGGCTTAGTTTCCGATGTAGTCTGCATTTTCATTTCCGGAGATTCACCCCATTTGGGTCTCTTGTTGTCGACATTGCATAGTAATACTGTGAATCTACCGATAAGTGACGCTCGCGCCCCGGCGATGACCTTCGCTTCGTGCTGGAGTGGGGCATTGAGCGCGTCCATGGGCCGGGAGGCCCGTTGGTCATGTTCAAAATGCTTTTGTTGGTCTGCGCGACCCATGTGTCGCCAGCGCAATGCGGAATCGACACCGCGATCGACATCATCCTGGGACCTGCGACACAGAGTGCCGCTGCATGCGCCTTTCAGGGCCAAGCCCTGGTCGCGGCCACCGCGCTGCCGATCCGACCGGGCGAGACGTATCTGAAGGTGCGCTGTACGCGCGAGCGCCAGGAGACAACACCGCAGATCGCCGACGACGGCGCGGCGCCTGCCGAGGAGATCGCTGCGACAGCACTGTATCGCTGAAGGCAGCGTCGCGATCTCCTCGGCAGCGCTCATCACACGTCAGAGCAGGCGATGAGACAGATGCTTCATCGGGCCCGCCGACAGGGCAGGCCGTCGCCGCTGAGCAACGCGGCGACGACGGGGGCCCATACCTCCGTGGACCTGCAGTTGGTTCTGGCCGTCGACGTGTCCGGCAGCATCGATGCTGAAGAAGCGGCCTTGCAGCGTCGCGGCTATCTCCATGCCCTCACCAGCCGCAGGGTCATACGCGCGATCGAAGCCGGGCCGTTGGGCCGCATCGCCCTCGCCTATGTCGAATGGGGCGACCGGGAGCATCAGCGCGTCGTTGTCGGATGGCGTCTGATTTCGGGTCGCGCCAGCGCGCTGGCGGTCGCCGATGAGATAGCCGGGGCCGCAAGGCAGGTATGGCTCAACACATCGATCAGCGGTGCCATCGACTTTTCCGTGCGATTGTTCGATCGCAGCGACTTCGAGAGCCCGCGGCACATCATCGACATCTCAGGCGACGGCCACAGCAACGACGGACGCGAGGCGCCCGCGGCCCGCGACGATGCGATCGCCGCCGGGGTGACGATCAACGGGCTCCCGATCCTCGATGACCGGGTCGTGCCGGGCGGACTCGACCGGTACTATGCCGAAGAGGTGATCGGCGGCCCGGGGGCCTTCCAGGTCGTGGCCAATGATTTCGCAGACTTCGGACAGGCAATACAGACCAAGCTCGCCTTGGAGGTGGCCGGCCTCACGCCATAGCTGGCCGGCCTTCCGCTGTGCGGTCCGACCTGGTGCATGATCCCGATGACGGCGATCTTGGGGGAGGCGCCGCTGGCGGCCGGCTTCGGCGCGGGCAGCGGGCTGCGCCAGCTGCTCGGCATCGCCATCATCGGCCGCCTCGTGGTCAGCCAGGTGTCGACGCTCTACACCACCCGGTGCCGTACTCTCTAAGCCGCCCCGAAGCGGTCATTTCCGATGGTCCAATCGTGCCCGAAAGCGGACAGGGCCGCTTTGGTTCGAACCGGGTCAGGCCCTGCTTCGGCGACTGAGGTCGATGGCCGCTTGGGGTGCCCCCTGGTCGGCCTTGCCGACAGCATAGAGCGGTAAGCGGACCTGAGGGGAGTTGCAGCGGCGCTGCGACTTGTGTCGGCTAAGGTTGAACAGCGGAACTTGGGGCGTCGTCTGCTCATATCAAACATTCATGCACTACGCGAAACGTCGCCTCAGTCGAGGCTGGCCGGCGACGAGAACGGCCGATCGGCGTCCACCACGAAGACGGCCAACTGATCGAGACCGGTTGTGCCGGCGTTGAACACTTCCATCGGCGTTCCGGCCCCGTGTCCGATCATGGTCGCGCCGGCTTCAGTATAGGTTACGCCGTGGGGCGTCCTCTGGCCGACTTTGCCGGTCAGCACATAAAGGGCCTCCGATCCCGGATGCGTATGGATCGGCGTCTTGGCGCCGGGCGGTCCACCGGCGCGGTTGACGCGCAGCAAATATTCGCTCGCGCTGACCGGCGGAATGGGGCCGATCTCTACGACCTTGGTTCCGCCGGCGGTGGCGCCATCCTTCGGTCCGAGCGTGAACAACCAAACCTTGCCTGCGACCTCCGCCGCAAGCGAGGTCGGGCCGGCGGCACCCTGAGCCTCAGACAGCGTTGGGAAATTTTCCAACCGCCAGAACAAGGGTCCGGGCGGCAGTTCCTTCACCTTTTTCTCAACCACCGGCGCGATGGCGAATTTGGCTTCCGCTGCCATCGGCGCTGAGGTCGTCAGCCCGACAGCACACAGCGGGAACAAAAGCATGCCGATACGGCGAACGCTGAAGGATCGCGGTTTCATGGGTGAGGCCTCCTCTCGATGCAACGGGTTCGGAATTGCGGTTGGGCGGCGGTCAGGATGATCAGCGTGGGTCACGCCGAATGACTGGCACCAAGCGATACTTCACAGTGCGTTCGTGCATCAGCAGCAGTGCCTTCGACGTGTCCATACGGGGGCGCCGGTCGCGTGCAGAGATCGAAGTCGTCGCTCGGGCTGAGAAGGATGCGAGGGTTGACCCCCGTGGACCTGCAGCCTGAGGCTGGTGACATAGAAACCGGCAGGTTGGGGACCGGACGTCGCCTTCCGGGGCAGCCTCGTTGACGTGGTTAGATCCGCAGAGTTTCGCGATGCGCCAATCCGCTTTCGCTGCCGTCGGCGCCGCCAAGAGGAGCGCGAGCGCGATGATGAGCCTGGTGCGTACATGTCTTCCTCCTTCCAATCCGGCGCTGCCGGGACCGTTTGGAAGCGAAGGCCGAATTGGCTAAACTAGGAAGCGCGCCAGGAGGGTGAAATGTCCCGAAAGGCTCCTGAAATTGACCTGAAATCCGCTGAAACGATCACGTTCCGCGGTTTTGTCTTCCTGATGAAAAGCAGAGAACTCCGAACCGCCGAAGGCAAGGCGGTCGACCTTCGCAGCCAATCGGCCGAGGTGCTCTCCCTGCTCGCGGCTCGACAGGGTGAGATCGTGTCAAAAGATGCGCTGATGCAGGCGGTCTGGCCCGCTACCTTCGTGACCGATGACAGCCTCACCCAATGCATTGCCGATATTCGCCGCGCCTTGGGAGACGACAAGCACTTGATCGTGCAAACCCTCGCGAAGAGAGGCTACCGGCTGAATGCCGATGCGTCGGACGCAGCGGGTCCAAAGGCAATAGCCGGTGCGGAACGAGCCAGGACACTATCCGCGCAGCGCGGTTTCATTCTTGCCGCAATTGTTCTCGTCACGGCAGCGATCGGCGCCTATTCCGGCGCGGAAATATGGCGTGCCGCTCCGGTTCGTTCGAGCGACATGCCGAGGATTGCGGTCCTTCCCTTCGAGGACTTCAGTGCTGGTGCGGATAAGGGCTATCTCAGCGATGCCGTGGCCGAGGGGATCATCACGGAGCTGGCACGGAGCAAAACTTATGCCGTCATCGCCCGTAACTCGAGCTTCAGGTACCGCGACCAGCCGGTCGACGCCAGGCAGATCGGAGACGAACTCGGCGTCGACTACCTGCTGGAAGGCAGCCAGCAGAAGATTGGAGACCGGCTGAAAGTGACGGCCCAGTTGCTGAACGCGCGTGATGGATCGCATGTCTGGGCCAACACCTACAACCGCGAGATCGGCGATCTTTTCGTCGTCCAGGAGGAAATCATCCGCACGCTTGCGAATCGCGTCGGGGATAGGATCGATTTCTCCATGCCCAACAGCGACGCCGCGCAGGTCAGCGCGCTCCGCCATTACCTGATGGGAGGATTCGAGATACGCAACGACTTCTCTGCGGCGGGGAACAAGCTGCTGCGGGAGTTCAGCCTCAAGGCGCTCGAAGCGGATCCGGACTCCCAGTTCGGCTATATCGGGCTGGCCTGGTCCTATCGCAATGCCGCGGTATTCGGGTGGCACGCGCCGGAACACAACTACGACGAGGCGTTGAAGCGCGCCGCCGAATACGCCGACAAGGCCATCCTGCTGGCTCCGGACGATGCCGATTCGCATTTTGCCCGCGCCCAAATCCACTCCGAAGCCGGAGAGGTCGAGCAGGCCCTTGCGCGGTTCGACCAGGCGATAGCCCTGAACCCCAGCGATTCGGATATCCTCGTCCACAGTGCGGGCGTGCTGCTCAATATTGGCCGTACGGACGAAGCGATCGATCGGATAGAGCAGGCCAAGGGCATCGATCCTTTCCACCCTGACTGGTTCCACTGGCAGATGGGTTGGGCACTCTACGAAAAGGACGATTGCGAGGCTGCGCTGACGGCGATGCGGAAAATGTCCAAAATCCCGAACGGCGCACACCGGATGCTTGCGGGGATCCACGCTTGCCTGGGAAATGAGCGCGAGGCAAAGGAAGCGCTCGCGGTTTTCCTAAAAGACTCTCCCGGCGATTCCATCCGCGAACAACGCAGGAAGTGGGAGAGGAATTTGACCGCCCCCGGAAGCCTCGATCGCTGGATCGGACACATGCGGATCGCGGGCTTGCCGGAGTGACGGCCGACCGTCTGCGGCCGGCAAGCAGAAGACCAGTTGCCGGAAACAAAGCCATTGCGAGCGCTGATCGCCCTGAAAGTGGAATCATCTTTCGCAAAGAAGTTTGGGTGCGGGAAGCAGCAATAGGTCATGGCGGACCTTGGGGCCCATTTTTTTCCGGAGTGGTGGAGATATGGCGCGTCGGCCAAGCTTCGAATCTAAGCCAAGTCGAAGACGGCAGGGTCGAGCAGCACCACCGTCCCCGGTGCGAGCCCTTGGCGGAGGGTTGCAGGTGTCCGCTTCGGAGAGCCGAGTGCGATGGCTGCTTCTCACCCTTTCCAGTCTGCGCCGATATCACGGCACCTCGACGATCTCGACCCAGTTGGCATCGCGGCCCACCGGATAGTGGCCGACCGGCGTCAGGGCGCCGCTCGCCTTGTCGATGCGGTAGACAGCCAGCCGGTCCGACTTCTCGCCCGACGCCACCAGCCAAGTGCCGCTGGCATCGACCCGGATGCCGCGCGGTTGTGTCTCCGTCGGATAGTTGGCGACATAGGCCGGCTTGCCGGTGGCGGGATCGACCGAGAGCAGTGCGATCCGGCTGGTCGTCCGCTCGGTGGCGTAGAGGAACCGGCCGTCGGGCGTGGGCTGGATGTCGGCGGCCCAGATCCTCTGCTTGCCGTCATTGGCGGGCGGCGTCCCCGGCGGGAGGCCCGGAACCAGTCCGGCCTCCGCCGGCACCGTGCCGGTGCTGTCGAGCAGGGTCAGGGTTCCCGTCTCCTGGTCGACCGCGAAATGGAGGACGTTGCCGGACAGCTCGCACAGCACGTAGAGATGCTTGTCGTCCGGCGACAGCACCGGATGGCGCGGGCCGTTGCCGGCCGCCACCTTGACCACCGGCGGGTCGTTCGGCGTCAGCCGGCCGGTCGCGGCGTCGAAGCGGAACTGGACGATCTGGTCGCTGCCGAGATTGGTCGCATAGACGAAGCGGTTGCTGCGGTCGGCGCGGATCGCATGGGCGTTCTTGCCGGTCGGGATCACCTGGCCCGCCTCCGCCTTCACCAGCCCGTCCGCATCGATCGGGCTGACCGCGACCTTGTCGCCGCCATAGGAGGCGGTGAACAGGACGCGGCCGGCGGCGTCGGTCGAGACATAGGCCATGCTGTCGGGCAGCGGCGCGGTCGCCTCCTGCCGCAGCGCGCCGCTGGCGGGATCGATGGCATAGGTCAGGACCGCGAAAGGCTCCGACCGGACCACGGCATAGAGATGCCGCCTGTCCGGGCTGACCGTCATCGGCATCACCTTCGGCCCGGCCGGGGTCTTGCCGAGCGAGGTCAGCGCGCCGGTCGCCTGGTCCAGGGCGTAGCCGTCGATGTTCCCGTCATCTGCATTGGAGACATAGACGAAGGACTTCGCGGCCGCCGGCGCCGCGCCGGAAGCGGTGAGCGATGACGCCATGACGAACACTCCTGCCAGTAGCCGCAACGCACTGTGCATGATCCCTCCCCGGAAGGCGAAGGGCCCATCGGTGCCTCTGTTCCCCCTCGGCAGGGTCTTACGGCCCCGGCCTCCCCGTCCAAGCCGAAGCTTGGATCGATCGATGCCGTCCGCGCATCGATCGGGGCGGCCGGCGACTAAGGCCGCGCTTCCAGGATCATGTTGAAGGGCGTCTCCGCTGCCCGGCGAATCCGCGAGAACCCGCCGCCCCGGCAGACCACGTCGGCCAGCCGCTTCTCTCCGGCCTGCGCCCCCAGGGCCGCGCCGACCTCCTGCCCCAGCGACGCCGGAACGCAGATGCTCGCCGAGAACGCGTAGTAGACGCGCCCGACCGGGTTGAGGTTGTCGGCAAGGCTGTCGCCGGCCATCGGTTCGATGAGCATCAATGTCCCGTCGGGCTTCAGGGTCTGCCGCACATGTTCGGCGGCGCCGACGGGGTCGCCCATGTCATGCAGCGCGTCGAAGATCGTGACCAGGTCATAGCCCGATCCCGCATAGTCCTGGGCGCGGGCGACCTCGAACCGAACATTGCCAAGCCCGCCGGCGGCCTCTCTGGCCCGCAGGACCGAGGGTTCATGGAAGTCGATCCCGACGAACTCCGAATTCGGGAACGCCTCCGCCATGATGACGGTCGAGGCGCCGTGCCCGCACCCGACATCCGCGACCCTGGCTCCGCGCTCCAGCTTCGCGATCACGCCGTCGAGGGCGGGCAGCCATTCCGACAGGAGATGAGCCTTGTAGCCCGGGCGGAAGAATCGCTCGGTCCCGCAGAACAGGCAGTTGCAATGCTCGCCCCAGCCGACGCCCTGTCCCGTCCTGAAGGCCGCCGTCAGCTTCGGCTCGTCAGCGAATACGGCAGCCAGGGAATAGAAGCCGCTGCCCATATAGACTGGGCTGTCATCGTCCGCGAGCACGGCCGCCTGCTCGGGCGACAGCGTGAACCGCCCCGAACCGGCATCGTAGGTGACGAAGCCGGAGGCGGCCTGGGCCGAGAGCCATTCGCGCACATAGCGCTCATGCGTGCCCGTCTTCCCGGCAAGCTCGGTCGAGGTCACCGGTTCGCTGCCGGACAGAGCCTTGTAGAATCCCAGCTTGTCTCCGGTCAGCACCAGCGCGGCGTTCGCCGCCGCGCCGAGCTCGTTCACCATCATCCCGAGCAGCGGCTCGAGCTTTGTCATATCCAGACGCATTGTCCTGATTCCTTGACGTTGGAGTGGCGGTGCGTGTCGACGGCGTGCCCGTCACGCGACCTTCGGCAGGCCATGCCGATCTGCTCGACATGGCGATGGTCGGTGCCGCAGCAGCCGCCGAGCACGTTGATCTGCGGGTGGCGCCGCAGCAGGCCGGCGTATTGCTGCCCGAGCTCCACCGGATCGCCGTCGTCGAGATCCGGCGCCTCGTTGAGCTCCTGGTGGCTGCACCGGGAGGCGTTCGCCCGAAGGCCCCGGATGCGCCCCGCCCAATCGCCCGGGGCGGAGAGCATCTCCGTGAAATGGGTCGGATGGGCGCAGTTGATCATGTAGTAGGCAGGCCCGACGGAGCTCGCTGCATCCACCGTCTCGATGGCCTCCTTCAGGCCCTGGCCCGTCGGCAGCCGGCCGTCGGTCTCGAGGGTGAAGGAGATGGCCACGGGCACGCCTGCCTCCTGCGCCGCGCGCGTCACGCCGATGGCCTCGTTCGCATTGGTCATGGTGATGGCGGTCACCATGTCGACCCCGGCGGCGCCGAAGATGCGGATCTGCCGTCCGTGATACGCGGCGGCTTCCTTCGGGCTCATGGCCTGGCCGGGGTCGTAGCCGTCGCCGCGCGGGCCGACGCAGCCGCTGACCACGATCGGCGTGCGCCGGATCTCGAACTGCCGGCGCAGCTCCTGCATCAGCACCACCGAGTCCCGGTTGGCCTGGTCCAGCTGCCAGTCGGAATAGCCGAGCTTCCGGCCCCAGTCCGGGCTCGCACGCCACGTCGGGCTCTCCAGGATGAAGCCGGTGCCCTCCATCCGCGCGATCTCGATGTAGCGCGCATAGTAGTGGCGCAGCGCCCTGCGGCCGGCTTCGTCCCGCAGCAGATGGAACGCGGCGAAATGGGGCAGGTCGAACCCGTCATGGAAGATCAGGGTGGTCTCGATGCCGCCATCGGTGAGGAACAGGTCGCCCTGCAACTGGGGCAGGCGGGATCTGTACTGGGTCATGATCGTGGATCCTCGGCGGTTTCGCACGGTTGGGCGCGGCCGTCATCGGCGGCGCGGCCGAAGAGAACGGTGTGGACGGCGTCGCTTCGGGACAGGCCGATGTCCTGCAGCATGTGATTGTTGAACCGCGCCAGGATCTCGCCGGCGCATCGGGACCGCGCCGTCCGGGTCAGGGAGGGTGCAAGCCTGCTCGCAATCGCCGTGATCCAGCCGGCTGCGCGGTGTACAGTCTCGGTGTCTGCAGGCGCATCGACGCGCGCTGCCAGAGTGGGGGCATTCATGCTCGTCCCCTGTGCTCGTTGGGGTCACGGGACCACCGCAGCGCGGCTTAGCCGCCGGCGAGGCGGCACTTCGGCCGCGGTGCCAGGATGAAGCGCGGCCTGCCCAGGGTGAATGACCGACCCGCCGGATCGATTGACCGTTCGACCGGCGCCGGCGGGCCGGACGGCGCCGCCGACCCGCTATCGGAGGCGCTGCGGTCCGTGCGGCTGACCGGCGGGGTGTTCCTCGATGCGCGCTTCACCGCGCCCTGGTGCGTGATGTCGAGGATCGACCCCGAGGATTGCCGGCCATTCCTCGCCGAGCCACGCCAGGTGATCGGCTACCACTACGTCGTGGCAGGCCGGATGCTCGTCGGGGTCGACGGACAGGACCCGGTGGAGATCCGCGCGGGCGAGACGGTGCTGCTGCCCCGAAACGACCCGCATCTGCTCTGCAGCTCGACCGGGCTGAAGCCGGTCCACGGCCATGAGCTCATCCAGCCCGGGGACGCGGACGGCATGCTGCGGATCGTCCATGGCGGCGGGGGCGAGGCCACCCACATCATCTGCGGGTTCCTGGGCAGCGACCAGGACCGGAACCCGCTGATCGCGACGCTGCCGCGCATCCTGAAGGTGGACACGAGCCGGGCGAGGTCGGGCGAGTGGATCGAATCCTCGCTGCGCTTTGCCATCCGGGGACTGCAGCAGGGCGAGATCGGCACGTCGATGGTGATGTCGAAGCTGTCGGAGCTGATGTTCGTCGAGGCGGTGCGCAGCTATGCGGCCACGCTGCCGACCGAGCAGCGCGGCTGGCTGGCCGGCATCCGGGATCCGTTCGTCGGGCGGGCCCTGGCGCTCGTGCATGGCAGCCTCGACCGCCGCTGCACGGCGGAGAGCCTGGCGCGGGACGTCGCGCTATCCCGCTCGGCCTTCACAGACCGCTTCACGGCGCTCGTGGGAATGCCGCCGAAGCGCTATCTCACCTTCTGGCGCATGCAGGTCGCCAGGGACAAGCTGCGTGAGGGCCGCCGGCCGATCGCGCAGGTCGCCTATGAGGTGGGGTACGAGGCGGAGGCCGCGTTCATCCGCGCCTTCAAGCGGGAGTTCGGGGTTCCACCCGCGGCCTGGCGCAAGCAGGCGCAGTCGGCCGGGACCTAGCCTTGGGGGCGCCGCCGCAGACCAGCGCGGTGCGGTCAAAGGCCCGCTCAGCGGGACTTGACCGTGTCCGGCGCCATGTGCCCGCGATCTGGCACCATGTCGCAAAGGCATTGGGCCTAAGGCCGGCGCCGCCGCCAGGATGCAGTCTCGGCGTCCCAGGGAGCGAGTGCAGTGTCGGCAAGGCAATGGGTGTTGACGTTTCTGGCGGCGGTGGCCCTGGCCCTGCCGGCGGCAGCCCAGGAGCCGCAGCGGGTGGTGCCCGTGGCCGTGCGCGTGATCCCGCCTATGGTCGAGGAGACCAACGGGCAGTTGAGCGGCTTCAGCATCGATCTCTGGAACGCGATCGCCAGCCGCCGCCATTGGACCACCGAGTTCACGGTGGTGCCGAGCGTCCAGGCCCAACTGGCGGCGGTGTCCGGCCGGGCGGCCGATGTCGGGGTCGGCGCGATCTCGATCACCGCCGAGCGCATCACCGACTACGATTTCTCGCAGCCGATCCTGAATGCCGGCCTCGGCATCCTGACGCGCAGCCAGCGGCCGGGGCGCGAGGCCACCGCCTTCGGCAGCCTGCTGCACCTGCTGCTGTCGCCGGCGGTGCTGGTCTGGCTCGGCATCGCCGGGCTGCTGACCATCATCCCGGCGCATATCGTCTGGTTCGTCGAACGCGGCCAGCCGGACGGCATCATCGGCACCCGGCGGTATTTCCCGGGGATCTTCCAGGCCTTCTTCTGGGGCCTCGGCACCCTGGCCACCCAGGCGGATGCGATGCCGCGCCATTGGGTCTCCCGCGGTGTCGCGGTGCTGTGGATGTTCACCGGCGTGGTCTTCGTCGCCTTCTACACGGCGACGCTGACGGCCAGCCTGACGGTCCAGCAGATCCGGCAGGAGATCAACGGCCCCGGCGACCTGCCGGGCAAGGCGGTCGGCACCGTCGCCGGCACCACCTCGGCCCGTTATCTCGGCGCCGCCAGCATCCAGTCCCAGGCCTTCGCCAATGCCGAGGACGCCTACCAGGCCCTGATGGACGACCAGGTCGACGCCGTGGTCTACGACGCGCCGGTGCTGCAATACATCGCCGCGCATGAGGGGCTGGGGCGCGCCGGCCTGGTCGGGACGGTGTTCCAGCCCGAGGATTACGGCTTCGTCTTCCGCAACGACAGCGACCTGCGCCGCGACGTCGACGCCGCCCTGCTGTCGATGCGCCAGGACGGCAGCTACGAGGAGTTGCGCGAGCGCTGGTTCGGCAAGTCGTAGCGAAGGGCCGGCGCAGCCGGAGCCTCATGGCTCCTGCGGGAACGCGCCTGTCTTCGCCATGCGGGTGAGCAGTCGGTCCCGGGCCGCACTGACATGGTCGAAGACGGCCTGTCCCGCCGCCGTCGGGTCGCGGGCCTCGAAGGCCAGGATCATCTTTTCATGCTCGGCGACGACCGCGTCATGGACGTCGGGGGTATAACCGCCGAGGCTGTCCGCCACCGTCCGCACCACCCGGGTGCGCCCTTCAAGGATCAACTCGGCCTCCGGGTTCCGCGCGATGCCGTAGATGCGCTTGTGGAAGATGATGTTCTCCCGCGACGCCACCATCGGCTTTCCCGACCGGATCCGGACGCTCAGATCCTCATGCAGCCGCCGCAGCGTGGCGATGTCGGCGTCGGTCGCGAACTCGACGGCGCGGTGGGCGAGCATCGATTCGATGCCGACGCGGATGTCGTAGATGTTGCGAATATAGCCTTCGGTGATGGCCTCGATCCGGAAGCCGCGATGGGCCAGCGAGATCAGGATCCCTTCGCCCTCGAGCTGGCGCAGCGCCTCGCGGATCGGCATGTGGCTGACAGCGTATCGCGACGTCAGCGCCTCGATCGTCAGATGGGTGCCGGGGACGAACTGCCCCGACACCAGGTCGCCGATGATGGCGCGCTTGACCCTGAGATAGGTCGGCTCGTTGAGCGGCGCCTCGGGGGCGGGGCTCACCCACGGGTCGACTGCCTTCTCCTGCGCCATCGTCTCGCCATGCATCCTGATGCCTTGCCCGTGAGAGTATCGCCGCTGCGGCGTTGACGCGCAAATATATTTGCGCAAATGTATGGCCACTCAATGAGAGCACGTGCCGCACAGGCACCCAAGAATCCTGGGAGGAGCGTCATGGCCGGTTTCGAGGATCGTTCGCGCTTCGGTTCGCATGGCGCCTGGTCGCGCCGCCGGGTCCTGCAGGGCGGGGCCCTGGCCGGGCTGGGGGCCCTCCTGGGCCGGTCGGGGTTCGCTCAAGGTGCGACCGAGCCGGATGCCGGGCTGGTCGCCGCGGCCAAGGGCGAGGGCACGCTGACCTACTATCACACCACCGCGATCGACCCGACCGCGGTCTGGACCAAAGCCTTCACCGACAAGTTCGGGATCACGACGCAGAACGTCCGCGGCCCCAGCTACCCGCTGTTCGAGCGCTGGCTGACGGAGGAGCGCGTCGGGCAGCACATTGCCGACCTCGTCCAGATCACCGACACCGTGCTGATCGAATCCGCCCATGACGAGGGGCTGATCGCGGACTACGCCCCGGCCTCGGCAGCCGGCATCCGCCCGGAGATGAAGAAGGACGGCGTCTGGTACACCATCTTCGTCAACGCGATGGGGATCGCCTGGAACTCCAGCAAGGTCACGCCGGAGGAGGACAAGCTGATCCGCGAGGGCGGCTGGAACGTCCTGACCGATCCGCGCTGGGCGGGCCGCTTCGCCACCGGCACTCCGGCTTCCGGCGGCAGCAGCTACTCCTATGTCTACATGTTCCTCGGCGGCAAGCGCGACCAGTTCGGGCCGGACTTCCTGGCCAAGATGGCGGCGCTGAAGCCGCAGGTCTATGAGAGCAAGTCGCCGATGTACGACCGCCTGGCGGCGGGCGAGCATGCGATCGTCGACCAGGCGTCGCAGAGCGACATGGGCGGCCTCTACCTCAAGGGCGCGCCGATCCGCTGGGTGTTCCCCGATCCGACCCCGGCCAACCTGACCGTCCAGGCGATCTCCAAGCAGGCGCCGCATCCGAACGCGGCCCGGCTGTTCCAGCACTGGGCGGCGAGCGCGGAAGGGCAGGCGGCCTGGTTCAAGGTCGCCGGCGTCGCCTCGGCCCGGGACGACACGGTCGATCCGCGCAAGGCGGCGAAGGCCGACTGGTACAAGGAAGACTGGTACGCCGACCCCAAGGAGCTCTACATCGACTACCTGCACGACGCCGGCTATGTCGACCCGGCGAAGCCGATCATCGCCGAATGGAACGGGATCTTCGGCCGCTGAGGCGCGCGATGACCGTCTCCACGACCGTGCCAGCGCCGAGGGCGGAGGATCGGCCGGCCGGCTATGCCGCGATGCGCCGGCGCCGGCGCGGCCTGACGCTGCCGCTGGTTCTCGGCCTCCTCCTCGCGGTGCTGGTCCTGGTGCCGATCGTGCTGATGTTCGTCGGCGCGGTGCGGACCGGCACCTTCGTCGACCCGCGGGCCCAGTTCTCGCTGCGCAGCCTCGCCGCGGTCTACACGACGCTGCCCTATCTCAAGACCCTGGCGGTCACCGTCGGGGCATCGCTGCTGGTGTCCCTGGTCGCCTGCGTCATCGGCATCGCCCTGGCCTGGCTGCTGGCCCGGACCGACCTGCCCGCCCGGGGGCTCATGGAGAATGCAGTGATCGCGCCGCTGTACCTGTCGCCCTTCGTCGGGGCGCTGGCCTGGCTGGTCCTGGCCTCGCCGAATGCCGGCCTGCTGAACGTGCTGGCCCACGACCTGCTGGGCACCACCGGGCCTGTGATCAACGTGATGACGGCGGGCGGGGTGATCCTGGTCATGGCGCTCTACAACGTGCCCTACGCCTACATGACCGTCTCGGCCGCGCTGAAGGGCATGGACCCGTCGATGGAGGAAGCGTCCCGCCTCAACGGGGCGGGCACGCTGGCCACGGCGCTGAAGGTGACCTTCCCGGTGGTCCGGCCGTCGATCGTCTCGGCCTTCTTCTTCGTCTTCGTGCTGACCTGCGGCACCTTCTCGATCCCGGCGGCCCTCGGTGGCACGCAGGCGTTGCCATTCCTGGCGGTCGACATCTACCGGGCGGTCGCGACCTTCCCGCTCGACTACGCCCGGGCGGCCGCGATCGGCACGCTCCTGTTCTGGATCTCGCTGATCGGCGTCTTCTTCTACCGCTTCGCGTCGAAGGCCGCGACGCGCTTCGTCACGGTGACCGCCCGCGGCTACCGCACCCGCCTGGTCAAGCTGCGCGGCTGGCGGGGACCTGCGATCCTCGCGATCCTGACCTACGTCATCCTCGCGATCGTGCTGCCCTATCTGGCGCTGCTCTACGTCGCCTTCACCAGCTTCACCTCGTCCTCCATCCTCGACGCGACCTTCACCCTGGACAACTTCCGGTCGGTGCTCGGCTCCGTGGCGGTGCAGCAGTCGATCGGCAACACGCTGCTGGTCGGGGTGCTGTCGCCGACGCTGTGCGTGCTGCTCGGCACCGTCATCGCCTATGGGGTGCGGCGCCTGCATGTCCGCGGCGGCGGCATCCTCGACGCCATCGCCATGTTCCCGATCGCCGTCCCCGGCATCGTCTTCGGCACCGGCATCTTCTGGACCTATCTGATGACGCCGGCCTACGGAACGATCTGGATCCTGGTGATCGCCTTCGTCGCCTCCTACATCCCCTTCGCCTACCGCATGATCGACACCTCGATCCTGCAGATCGACAAGGCGCTGGAGGAGGCGTCGTCGGTCTGCGGCGCATCGCATTGGCGCACGGCCCGGCAGGTGACGCTGAAGCTGATCCGGCCCGGCGTCCTGGCCGCGTGGATCCTGGTCTTCATCTTCTCGGTCCGCGAGATCAGCGCGGCGATCCTGCTGGCGTCGCCCAGCAACAAGGTCCTGTCGGTGATGTCCTGGGACTATCTCGAATTCGGCAATGTGCAGAACGCCGCCATCATCGGCCTGCTGCAGACGGTCCTGCTGATCGCGGGGATCGCCGTCGGCCGATACGTCCTCAGGGTCAGGTTGTCCCAGGCGGTCTGAACGAGGAAGCGTCATGGCCAAGCTCAGCGTGGAAGACCTCGTCGTCGCCTATGGCAGCGTCACGGCGGTGCGCGACCTCTCCTTCACCGTGGAGGACGGCGAGTTCGTCTCGCTGCTCGGCCCCAGCGGCTGCGGCAAGACGACGACGCTGCGCTGCATCGCCGGCCTCGAAGGCTCTTCGGCGGGAACGATCCGGATCGGCGGCGAGATCGTGGCGGCGGACGGCCGTGACGTGCCGCCGGAGAAGCGCGGCATCAACATGGTGTTCCAATCCTACGCGGTCTGGCCGCACATGACCGTGTTCGAGAATGTCGCCTATGGCCTGCGGACGCGGCGAGAGCCTGCCGCGACGGTCGATGCCAAGGTCGGCGAGGCGCTGAAGACCGTCGGCCTCGACGGCTTCGCCGCGCGCTACGGCACCGAGCTCAGCGGCGGGCAGCAGCAGCGGGTCGCTCTGGCGCGCGCCGTCGTCACCTCGCCGCGGCTGCTGCTGTTCGACGAGCCGCTGAGCAACCTGGATGCCGGCCTGCGCGACCGCATGCGCTTCGAGCTGGTCGAGCTGCAGCGGCGGCTCGGCCAGACCTCGCTCTACGTCACGCATGACCAGTCCGAGGCGATGCTGATGAGCGACCGGATCATCCTGATGAAGGATGGCGAGATGGTCCAGTCCGGCAGCCCGCGGGATCTCTACGACCGGCCGGCCAGCCGCTTCGCCGCCGAGTTCATCGGCAACGCCAACATCCTGGATGCCAGCATCGTCCGGTCCGCCGGGGACGGGCGGGCGCTTGCCGCCCTGGACGGCGGGCCGGTGATCGAGGGCCAGTTCCCGCGGCCCGACGCTGCCAGGCCGTCCGGGCCGGTCCTGGCCTGCATCCGGGCTGAGAGCATCCAGCGGCTGCGGGACGGGGAGGACGGCGGCTTCGACGCCGAGGTCGCGTCCGTGGGCTTCCTCGGGCCGGTCGTCACCTGCCTGCTGCGCATCGGCAGCCTCACCGTCCGTGCCGAGCTGCCGGCCCGGGCGGCGCCGTCCGCCGGCGAGACCATCCGCGTCCGGGTCGAGCCGGACGCCGCCATCCTGATCCCGAACGGCCAGGCGCCGTTCAACCCTTCCTAAAGGACAGAGACATGCGCATCGACAGCGTCGAGACCATCCTGGTGGACCGCTACCTGTTCGTCGAGATCCGGACGGATAACGGCCTGGTGGGGCTCGGCGAAGGCGGGGCCTGGGGCTTCCACGAGGCGGACGGCCGGCGCCGTCCTCCGCTTCAAGGACTACCTGCTCGGCCAGGATCCGCTGCGGATCGAGCATCACTGGCAGTATATGTACCGCTGGGCGCATTTCCGCGGCTCGGCGGTGATGGCGGCGATCAGCGCCATCGACATCGCCCTGTGGGACATCGCCGGCAAGCACTTCGAGGCGCCGGTCCATGCCCTGCTGGGCGGCAAGGTGCGCGACCGGGCCCGCGCCTACTACCATGTGTTCGGCGAGACCAAGGAGGAGCTGTTCGCCGGCGTCGAGGAGGCGAAGAAGATGGGCTTCACCGCCGTCGGCCACCTGACGCCGTTCCTCGACAGCCGGCGTGAGGTCCCCTACTTCCAGACCCATGCCGAGAAGATCGCCGACGCGATCGATACGGTGGCGGAGTACCGGAAGATCGCCGGCCGAAAGATGGACCTGTGCATCGAGATCCACCGCCGGATGACGCCGTTCGAGGCCGTCCAGCTGGGCCGGGGCATCGAGCCGTTCCACCCGCTGTTCATCGAGGACCCGATCACGCCGGACAATCTCGACGAGATGGCCTATGTCGCCGACAAGATCTCGATCCCGATCGCGACCGGCGAGCGCATGACCTCGCTGTGGGAGTTCCAGATGCTGCTGGCCCGCAACGCGGTGCAGATGGTCCGGCCGGATGTCTGCATCGTCGGCGGCATCTCGGGCGCCCGCAAGATCGCGGCGCTGGCCGAGGCGTCGCATGCGGGGGTGGTGCCGCACAACCCGCTCAGCGCCGTGTCGACGGCCGCCTGTCTGCAGATCGCGGCGACGGCGCCGAATTTCGTGCTGCAGGAATTCCCGAACGACACCTGGGACGTCACCGACAAGCGGCCGGACTCCGACAGCTTGGTGAGCGGCGCCGCACGGCACGACGGCGAGGGCTTCCTGACGATCAGCGACGAGCCGGGGATCGGCGTCTCGCTGCGACCTGACGCGGCCGAGAGGTTCCCGTACCGGCCCCGCAAGATGCACACCCGGCTGCACAAGGACGGCTCGGTCGTCGACCAGTAGGCCTGGACCTGCGCGGGCCGCGACCGTTCAGAAGCTGACGCGCAACCCGCCGGTGGCGGCCTGGCTGCGATAGCTGTCGGCGAAGCTGCCGTCGTAGCGCAGGAACAGGTTCATCTCCTGCGCCGCGAGGGTGATGCCGACGCCGATCCTGGCCAGGTCGCGCGGTGCGTGGGCGCCGTCCACGGTGAACTCCGCATCCGAGCCCTCGAACCGCCCGTCGAACGACCGGTCCGTATCGCCGACGTCGTGGCTCCACGCCGCGCGCAGCGACAGCCCGAGCGGCGCGCCCAGGCCGAGGTCGAAGCGATGGGCCAGCTCCGCGCCCAGCATGCCCTGGGCCGAGGTGAGGGTCTGGCCGCCGATCTCGAGATTGATCGCGCCGGCCCCGCTCTCCTTGATCTCGTCCTGGCCGACGACGATGGTCTGGAAGGCGGCGAAGGGCGTCAGGTCGGTGCTGTCGCCCAGCGCCAGGCGATAGCCCGTCTCGATGCCGGACAGGAACAGGTTCGAATCCGTGTCGGCGGCGGCGAAGCGGTCGATGCCGGGAAAGGAGATCGTCCGGCTCACCGTGCCCCAGCCATGGGCGTAGCCCAGGGCGCCGTCGACATACCAGGCGGCGGGCGAATAGCTGGCATAGAGGCCGAGGGAGACGGTGGTGAGGTCGCCGTCGCCCGACAGCTTCCGGGTGTCGAGGCTGCTGCTCGACAAGGCCAGCGCGCCGCCGATGGCGAGGTCGTTGTCCAGGCGATGGTCGAAGCCGATGGCGACGCCGAGGACATCGAAATCGAGATCATGCGTGTCGTCGTCGCCCGACAAGCGGCCGAAGCTGCCCAGGCCGGAGACCCAGGCGCTCGTCGTGCCGGGCTCGCCGGGCCCTGCGGCGGCGAACCCGCCGGCCGTCGTGCCGCCGCCGGTCCGGGACCCGCCGGTCCGCGACTGGCGCATCTGCTGCTGCAGGGCGTTGAGGAAGGTCTGGGCGCTGGCGATCTCGACCGAAGGCAGATCCGCATAGACCTCGCCGCTCAGCTGCTGCAGCGCCGAGCGCAGCGGGTCGTCGTCGCCGTAGTTCAGCAGGTCGAGGCTGTTGTAGACGCGGTCCATGTCGCCGAACAACTGCGGCGGCGTGGCGCGATCGAGGGCCTCGCCGATTGCGCCCGCATTGCCGCCGCCGGCCCGGGGTCCGTAGGCCAGGGCCTTGTCGCCGATCAGTTGCCGGTTGGTGTAGGCGTCGGACGGCAGGAACTGCGGGTTGGCGCAGTTCGGATCGTCGGTGCGCCCGATCAGCAGGCCTTGCGCCGTGCCGCCGCCGCCCCAAGGGCCGCCGACCGGGATCGACGGGGGATTGGCCGGGAAGTTGCCCAGGATCGGCGCGCCGGTTCCGGTCAGGATGCAGGTTCCCGCCGGCACGCGGACGATGGTCAGCGAATCCGGCAGATAGGGCAGGGCGAGCCGATCCTTGATCTCCGCGGCCGTCATCCCGCGCACGGTGTCGGAGCCGGCGATGAAGCCGCCGACCGGCCGGGTGGTGCCTTCGGTGTAGACGCGGACATACTGGGTGTCGGCCGTGGTCCGCACCACCGCCGCCGGGGCCGAGTTGACGAAGGATTCGGTCGGCGCGGTGCTGAAGATATAGGCGTTGGCGTCGGCGCCGGTCCTGACAAAGGGCACCGAGGTCCCATCCCGGCGGTAGACGAGGCCGGATACCACGTCGCCCGGGGGGAGCGGCAGCGTCTGCGCCAGCGCCGAGGTCGCGCATCCGACCACCAGCATGCCGGAAAGAACCGCGACCGCGCGCCATCCGGCACGCCGTTTCCCCGCACCGTCCTGCATAGTCGTGGCCTCCCGCCGCTCTCTGAGTCCGTCGACCCGATCCCTGCCCGGATGCTCAGGCCGGGCGCGAACCGCCGCATCGCCGAAAGGCGCGGGGTTGCTATGGGATGTCGAGCCAAACATGTGATGAGAAATACTCTGATAATCGATTCGTCTTAGAGATATATCGGAGAAATTAGCAGGTGTCGAAGTTCTATTGGGAGAATTACAATAAAACAGTTGTTTCTAATTTTCTTGAAAATGTCGATTCCGGTGTGGTGGGGGTCGAACCTGCGGGCAGGTGGCGAATGGGGTGCGGGCGGCCAACCAAGCCGCCCGCGCCCGTCTCGCAAGTGCTGACGGTTTCCTAGAGCACGAAGTCGGCTGCGACCAGGCCGACGGCGCCGGTCAGGACGATGTGGAAGTCGGAGGCGCCATCGCCGTTGAGATCGCCGGCGATGGTGGTGGTGGTGCCGGCCACGGCATAGCGCAGCTGGCCGGCGACGCCGGTGTAGAGGCCCGAGCCGATGAAGCTGAAGGCCTGGTCCCCAGCCACGCCGGTGTTGGCGTCGATCGCCGCCAGGTCGATCCGGTCGCCCTGGGCATGGCTGAAATCGGCGATCCGGTCTGCATCGGCCCCGACCGCGCTGTGCGCCGCAGAGGTGAAGACGAAGCGGTCAGCGCCGCCCAGCCCGGTCATCGTATCCTTTCCGGCACCGCCGTTCAGGGCGTTGGCCACGCCGTTGCCGGTGAGGGCGTCGGCGCGGGCGGAGCCGATCACGTTCTCGATATTGGCGAAGGTGTCGCCCTGCGCGTCGCCGCCGGTCCCGCCGGTGGTCAGGTTGACCGACACGGCCGCGGCGCTGCCGGCGTAGGAGACGGTGTCGATGTTGTTGCCGCCGTCGAGCGCGTCCGCGCCGGCGCCGCCGATGAGGGTGTCATCGCCGCCGAACCCGGCCAGCGCGTTGGCGCCGGCATTGCCGGTCAAGGTGTCGGCGAGCTGGCTGCCGTTGACGTTTTCGACGCCGACCAGGGTGTCGCCCTGGGCGTCGCCGCCCGTGCCGGCTCCGGTGCTCAGATTGACCGTCACGCCGGTGGCGCTGTCGAAATAGGAGGCAAGATCGACGCCGGTTCCGCCGTCGAGCGCGTCGGCGCCGGCGCCGGAGCGGAGGATGTCGTTGCCACCGAACCCGGCCAGCGCGTTGGCGCCGGCATTGCCGGTCAGGCTGTCGGCGAGCTGGCTGCCATTGATGTTCTCGACCCCAGCATAGGTGTCGCCCTGGGCGTCGCCGCCGGTGCCGGCACCGGTGGCGAGGTTGGCCGTCACGCCCATGCCGCTGTCGAAATAGGAGGCGAGATCGACCCCGGTGCCGCCATCGAGCGCATCCGCGCCGGTGCCGCCGCGAAGGACGTCGTTGCCGCCGTAGCCGTAGAGTGCATCGTTGCCGATGCTGCCCGCCAGGGCGTTCGCTCCGCCGTCGCCGCCAAGCACGTCGTTGCCGTAGCCGCCCTCGAGATTCTCGATGCCCAGCAAGGTGTCGCCCTGCGCGTCGCTGCCCGCGGCGAGACCCAGGGAGAGGTCGACCCAGATCGCACCGAAGCTGAAGACATAGCTCGCCATGTCGGTGCCGGCGCCGCCGTCCAGCAGATCCGCACCGGTGCCGCCGGTCAGCACGTCCTGGCCGTCGCCGCCCAGGAGCACGTCCGCCCCGCCGGCCCCGTTCAGGGCATCGTTGCCGCCATTGCCGACCAGCCAATTGGCGAAGCCGTCCCCGGCGAGGGCGTCGCTGCCGACGGCGGAGCCGCGGACGTTCTCGAAGCCGGCATAGACCAGGTCGTCCCCGATCGTGGCGCTGGTGTACAGGGCGATCGTTGCCAGGTCGACCGCCACGCCGGCGGCGCTGTCGACGAAGCTCAGAGTGTCGATACCGAAACCCCCGCTCAGGGTATCGGCCCCGGCTCCGCCCTGGACGATGTCGTCGCCGTCGCCGCCGGTCAGGCTGTCGGCCCCGTCGTCACCATACAATACGTCATCACCGAGATCGCCGTTCAGGAAGTCGCCGTCGGTGCCGCCGAAGAGGGTGTCGTTCCCGAGTTCGCCACTCAGGAAATCGAAGCCCCCGAGCCCGATCAGGATGTCGTCGCCGCCAGATCCGGATAGCGAGTTGCCGTCGGCGGAGCCGGTGAGGATGTCGTTGTAGGCGTTGCTGCCCGAGATGTTCTCGACATCGGCGCCGACGAGATCGCCCTCGGCCTCGCCGCCATGCCCGGCCCCGCCGATCGTCACGATCACGCCGGCCGAGCTGAAGGCATAGATGATCGTGTCGACGCCGGCCCCGCCGTTCAGCGTGTCTGCGCCGTCGCTGCCTTCCAGCGAATCGTTCCCGTCGCCGCCGTTCAGCGTGTCGGCCCCGACCCCGAGGCCGCCCTGAAGGGTGTCGTTCCCGGCATCGCCATTCAGGACATCGTCGCCGTCGGCGCCATCGATGAAGTCGTTGTCGGCGCCGCCATTGGCGATGTCGTTGCCCGTGCCGGCGAAGATGGAATCCGCTCCGGCATCGCCGAAGAGCTGGTCGTTGCCGCCGAGGCCGGAGATCGAATCGTCGAACAGCGTGCCGGTGATGACATTGTCGGTATCGTCGCCAGTGAAGACAGCCATGGATTCCCCCTTCAGGATCGGGCCGCCCGATCCGGCGGCCTGTGGGGCGGGAAGATAGGCGCCGACCGTATCGGCACGATGTCGCGGCGCCGGGAGATGTGTATCGTCCGTATCGCGGCCGGCCGCGGCCAGAGCACGAAGTCGGCCGCGGCCAGGCCGATGGCGCCGGTGAACGCGATGTGGAAGTCGGAGGCGCCGTCGCCGTCGAGGTCGACGGCGATGGTGGTGGTGGTCGGGCTGGTGACGGCGAAGCGCAGCTGGCCGGCGACGCGGGTGTAGAGGCCGGTGCCGATGAAGCTGAAGGCCTGGTCGCCGGCGGCGCCGGTGCTGGCGTCGATCGCCGACAGGTCGATCCGGTCGCCCTGGGCATGGCTGAAATCGGTGATCCGGTCGGCATTGGCTCCGACCGCGCTGTGCGACGCGGCGGTAAACACGAAGCGGTCGGCGCCGCCCAGGCCCGACATCGTGTCCTTGCCGGCTTCGCCGTTCAGAGCATTCGCCAGGCTGCTGCCGGCGATGGTGTCGGCGCCGGTCGAGCCGTTGACGTTCTCGATATTGGCGAGGCTGTCGCCCTGCGCATCGCCGCCGGTCCCGGCCCCGGTGGTCAGGTTGACGGTCACGGCCGCGCCGCTGTCGGCATAGAAGACGAGATCGATGTCGTTGCCGCCGGTGGCGGCCGATACAGCTGTGCGATCACCCCAGGAGTTGGAGCAGGATCGAGCCCGAAAGGGTGGTCCCGGCGACGACGGCCGAGAATGACAGGCCGCCGTGCCACAGCAGCCCGGCGATCAGAAGCGCCGTCAGGATGAGAACCAAGGCCATATCAAGCTCTCCTTCCTCGCCGGAATCGCAGAACGGCTTCGGCCGCCGGCCGCCGAACGGCCAGCGGAGAGCATAGTCGCCGGATGTATCGGCAGGATGTCGCGGCGCCGGGAAATGTGTATCGTCTGTATCGCGGCCCGCGACCTGCGCCTCGATCCGCCGCGGCCGATGCCCTGGCCGCGGCGATGGGCTGGTGCCGATCACAGAACGAAGTCGGCCGCGACCAGGCTGGCGGCGCCGGTCAGGACGATGTGGAAGTCGGAGGCGCCGTCGCCGTTGAGGTCGCCGGCGATGGTGCCGTCGCCGCCGAGCAGGACGTCGTCGCCGCCCATACCCTATGCCCGGGCTTGACCCGGGCATCCAGAGATGTCGAAGCCGTTTGGGTGGCCCCTGGATTGCCGGGTCAAGCCCGGCAGTGACAATATGAGGTGATCTTCATCCCCCTTCCTCACCCTGATGACTCTGAGCCGCAGATCCGTGGTATCGCGGCCGGGCTCAGCCGCGGCCGGCGATCTCCGCCTCGACGCGCCGCAACTCGGCCGTGACGCGGTCGGCCCGGTCGGCCAGGTCGATGGCCTGTGTCTTGACGCCCTGCTCCAGCGCCTCGGCGGCGTCGCCGAGCGCGGCGGCGCCGACGATCCGGGCGGAGCCCTTCAGGCGGTGCGCCTCGGCCACCACATCGGCCGACCGGCCGGCGGCGACGGCGGACAGGATCGCCGCGGCCGATGCCCTGGCAGCGGCGACGAAATCCGCCAGCATCGTGGCGATGGTGCCGGTATCGTCGCCGAACAGGCCGGCCAGGGATCTCGGGTCGATGGCGGCTGCCGTCGGCGCCGGGGCAGGGCCCCCGGGACCGGCCGCCGGCATCCAGCGCTGCAGCACCTCCTGCAGCCGGGCCAGTTGCACCGGCTTGCCGATATAGTCGTCCATCCCGGCGGCGCGGCAGCGCTCGGCCTCGCCGGCCAGGACATTGGCGGTCACGGCGACGATCGGGATCCGGGCGTGAGCGCCTTTGGGCGCGGCTTCGGCCTCGCGGATCCGCCGGGTCAGCTCGAACCCGTCCAGCACCGGCATGTGGCAGTCGGTGAGGACCATGGCGTAAGACCCGGCGGCCCAGGCCGACAGCGCCTCCTCGCCGTCGGCGGCGGTGTCGGCGGCACAGCCCAGCAGTTGCAGCTGCCGGACCAGCACCTGGCGGTTCACCGGGTGGTCGTCGACCACCAGCACCAAGCGGCCTTCGCGGCGGGCCTGGTCCAGATCCGCGACGTCAGGCAGCGCTGCCCGGGCCAGCTCCGGCGGCTGGTCCGCCGCCCGGGCGATGGCGAGGTCGAGCGTCACCCGGAAGGTGGCGCCGCGGCCGGCCTCGCTGTCGACTGTGACGTCGCCCCCCATCATGCCGGCCAGCCTGCGGGCGATCGACAGCCCCAGCCCGGTGCCGCCGAAGCGGCGCGTGGTCGAGGCGTCGGCCTGCGAGAAGGGCTGGAACAGCCGGTCCTGCTGGGCCGGGCTGATGCCGATGCCGGTGTCGATCACGGCGATGGCGATGCGGGCCCGGCCGGCGCCCCGCCGGACCAGCGCGGCGTCGATCCGGACGCCGCCGGTCTCGGTGAACTTGATGGCGTTGCCGGCCAGGTTCAGCAGGATCTGGCGCAACCGGACGGGATCGACCAGCAACAGCTCCGGGATCGCCGGGCCGGTGGTGCCCTCGAGGGTCAGGCCCTTGTCGCGGGCCTGGGGGCTCAGCGCGCTGATCACGCCGTCGATCGCGGCGCTGATCGACACCGGGGTCCATTCGAGCTCGAGCCGGCCGGCCTCGATCTTCGAGAAGTCGAGGATGTCGTTGACGATGCGCAGCAGCGTCCGCGCCGAATCCCGGATCACCTGCAGCGACTGGCGCTGGCTGTCGTCCAGCCGGGACTGCTCCAGCACCTCCAGCATCCCCAGCACGCCGTTCATCGGGGTGCGGATCTCGTGGCTCATCACCGCCAGGAACTCGGATTTGGCGCGGGCCGAGGTCTCGGCCGCCTGCCGGGCCTCGGCCATCACCTGCTCGGCCAGCCGCCGCTCGGTGATGTCGTAGGTCCAGGCGATGGTGCCGGACTGGCCTTCGAAGACGATGCGCTCGAGCGACAGCAGTCCCCAGAAGCGGCCGCCCTCACCGGTGCGGAACTCGACCTCGGCGTCCTGTACCTGGCCGGTCTCGCGCAGCGCGGCCTCCAGCCTGGCGGCGTCGCCCGGATCGGCGTAGAGGCCGCGCGGGTTGCGGCGGAACGCGGCCTGGCCGGCCAGCCGGAACAGGTCGAGATGACGCTGGTTGGCGAACAGGAAATTGCCGTCCCGGCCGTAGATGGCGATGCTGATCGGGCTGCGGTCCAGGATGTCGCGCAGCAGCCGCTCGCTCTCGCGCAGCGCCGCCGTCCGGTGCGCCACCGTGTGCTCCAGCGCCTCATTGGCCTGGGCCAGCTTCGCCCGTCCGTCCTCGATGGCGCGGATCTGCTGATAGGCGCGCAGCGCCGCCACCATGGTGGTCAAGAGCCGGGTCTGGGTCAGCTCGGTCTTGGCCTTGTAGTCGTTGATGTCGTAGGCCAGGATCACGTCCTGCTCCGGCGCCTGGCCGGGCTGGCCGGTGCGCAGCACGATCCGGGTGGTGGCGTTGCCCAGCTCCTCCCGCACCCAGCGGGCGAAGCGCAGGCCGGAATCCTCCGTCTCCATCACCACGTCCAGCAGGATCAGCGCCACGTCGTCGGTCCGGCGCAGAACCTCCATCGCCTCGGCGGCCGTATAGGCGTCGATCAGCGCGACGCCGCGGCCGGAGAAGCTGAAGCCGTCGAGCACCAGCCGGGTGATCTGGTGGACCTCGGCGTCGTCGTCGACGACCAGGACGCGCCATGGCTCGGACGGCGCGGCCGTCTCCTCCGGCGCGTCGTCCAGCACCAGGAAATCGTCCGGCGTTTCCTTGCCCGTCATGTCGTGCCCCCTCGTCGCCGGTGCGCTGCCCGGCCGTCCCCGATCAATCCCCGTCCGGGGCGTATATGTATCCGGCGCCCCGCACCGTCCGGATCACCTCCGGCTTGCTGGGGTCCACCTCGATCTTGCGGCGGATGCGGGTGATCCGCAGGTCGATCGACCGGTCGAAGGGTTCCATCTCGCGGTTGCTGGTCAGGTCGAGCAGGCGATCCCGGCTGAGCACCTGGTTGGGATGCTGGGCGAACACCTTGAGCAGCGCGAATTCGGAGGCGGCGAGGGCGACGCCGTCGCCGTCCAGCGTGGTCAGCCGGCGGGCGTCGAGGTCCAGGATGCAGCGGCCGAAGCGCAGCCGGCCGTTGGCCGCCGGCGGCGCTCCGTTGTTCCGGCCGGTGCGGCGCAGCACGCTCTTGATCCGGGCCGCCAGCTCGCGCGGCTCGTAGGGCTTGACGACATAGTCGTCGGCCCCGGTCTCCAGCCCGACCACGCGGTCCACCGTGTCGGACGCCGCCGTGACCATGATGATCGCGATGTTGCCGCGCTCGCGCACGAAGCGGGCGACGGCGAAGCCGTCCTCGCCCGGCATCTGCACGTCCAAGAGGATCAGGTCGACCGGGTCGCGGCGCGCCAGCAGCGTCCGCAGCTCGGCGCCGCTCTCGGCCCCGCTGACGCGATAGCCCTGCCGGGACAGGTATTCCTCCAGGACCCGGCGCTGGAACGCATCGTCGTCGACCACCGCGATATGAGGCTGGATCATGCATCGGTCCCGAATGGACCGGTCGGGAGGCCCGAACCCGACCGGCTCGTACATGGCCCAGTATGCCATGACTTTCGGGGCCTTGCAGCGTCGCTGCGCGGTGCGGCACGGCCGTCGCGACCGTTCCTATTTGACCCGGGTCCAGACCTCGGCGCCCAGGGTGGTGCCGCGCTGCATGTCGGCCCAGACGCCTTCGAGGTTGCCGTTCTTCGGCGACATGGCGAAGACGAAGCCGCCATTGCCCAGCACGCCGCCGACCGCCAGGGTCTTGTCCAGGAACACGCCCCGGCCGACCGATTTGGAGCCGCCGACCGTCCAGGTGATGAGATAGGTCTGGCCGGTGGCCTCGACCACGGCGACGCCCGAATACTTGCTGCCGTTGGGGTTGGTGCCGTCGACCTGGTAGGTGCCGGTGACGCTGCCCTGGGCGACGGCCGGCAGCGGTGCATGCAGGAAGGCCGCGGTCAGGGCGGCGACGGGCAGGACGATGCGGAACATGGTAAACCCCCGGTTGATGTGGCGCCGGTCGACCCGGCCGCTGATCCGCATCATCGCGCCGCGCCGTATCAGCTTCATGTCGCGCCGCGGGGTTTTTGGTATCGTCTGTATCGCGCCATGCCGACGGGGCGCTTGCAATCGGGTTTTGGGCGCGTGCGGAAGGACGGGACCAGCGTGACGGCCGCCAGCCGATCGGGAGAGCCGCCACCGTCGAGACCGGTCCTCGATCCGGTGCTCGATGCCGTTGCGGCCATCCTCGGCGCCGGCATCTGCCTGCTCGATGCCGAGAACCGCATCCTGGCGTGGAACGACACCTATCTGACGCTGTTTCCCGAGGAAGCCGACCTGCTGCGCCCGGGCCTGCCCCTGGAGGAGACGGTGCGCCGCTTCTTCGAGACCCATCTCGAGCCTGCCGAACGCCCGTTCATCGACCGCCACATCGCCGCCGCGCTGGAGCGCCACCACAACCCGCCGATCACCTATGCCCGGCAGTGCAAGGATGGGCGGTGGCTGTCGCTCGAGGCCAGGCGCCTGCCCGACGGGCGGTTGCTGAAGATCTTCACCGACGTGACGTCGCGCCATGACGGCGGCGCGATGAAGGAGGCGATCACCGCGGTCGATGTCGGCCTGATCCGCTATGCCGGCGACGGCGCGTTCCAGGCCGCCAACCGCGCCGCCAGCGTCCTGTTCCCGGCGCTGGTCGGGCAGTTCCGGCCTGGCAGCACCCGGGCCGACCACATCCGCCTGCTGGCCGATTCCGTCCTGGCCCCGGGGGAGGCGGCGCGGGCCGAGCGGCTGCTGGCCATGCCGCTGCCGGACGCGACCCTGCACGAACCGGCGGTGCTGCGCGACCGCGACGGCCGCTGGCTGCAGTTCGAGGAGCGGCGCCAGGACGATGGCGGCGTGCTGATGATCTGGCAGGACGTGACCGCCCGCATCGACGCCAAGGCCGAGCTGGACGGGCTGCGGCTGCGGATGACCGATGCGATCGAGTCGGTGCATGACGGCTTCGTGCTGTTCGATGCCGAGGACCGGCTGGTGCTGTGGAACGACGCCTACCGGCGGCTGTACGGGATCAAGGAGGACGGGCTGCAGCCCGGGACGCCGTTCCGGACGCTGATCGAGACGGCGATCGAGCGCGGCATGTATGCCGAATCCGGCGATGCCGTCGAGCAGATGCGGCGTCGGCTGCGGCATCATCGCGGCGACGCGCCACCCTTGGACATGCCGCTGGCCGACGGCCGCTGGATCCGCATGACCGAGCGGCCGACGCATGAGGGCGGCATCGTCGGCATCCATGTCGACATCACCGACATCAAGCGGCGCGAATCGGCGCTGGGCGAGAGCGAGCGGCGGCTGGCCGCGACGCTGGTGCAGGACGCCCGCCGCACCGCCATGCTGGACGCGATCGGCTATGCCGCGACCCAGATCATCGGCCGCAGCACCTGGCGGGCCGGTATCCAGGAGCTGCTGGCCCGGCTGGGCCGCGCCACCGGCACCGACCGGACCTACATCTTCGAGGTGCTCGACAAGCCCGGGGGCCGCCCGACCAGCCGCTACAGCTATGAATGGGTGGCCGAGGGCGTGCCGGCGCTGATCGACGACCCTCAGATGCAGGAGCATCCGCTGCCCGACGACCCGGCGGTGCTCAAGGCGCTGATCGACGAGCGCCTGACCGGCGCCGCCGCTCTCAGCGGCTGGAACATCGGCAGCGAGCTGGAGCAGCTGGAGCTGCGGCGCCAGGGCGTGCGCTCGAACCTCAAGGTTCCGATCCTGTTCGGCGGCCGGTGGTGGGGCACCATGGGCTTCGACGACGTCCGCGAGGAGGGGCGATCCTGGCAGCCGGACGAGATCGACGTGCTGAAGACGGCGGCCAGCCTGATCGGCGCCGCGATCGAGCGCGGCCGCATGGACGAGGAGCTGCGCCGCAGCGCCGCCGACCTGGAGCGCCGGGTCGAGGAGCGGACGGCGGAATATGTCCGGGTCAACGAGCAGTTGCAGGGCACCGTCGCCGACCTGCGCCGCACCCAGGCCGAGCTGGTGCAGGCGGAGAAGATGGCGTCGCTGGCCCAGCTGGTGGCCGGGGTGGCGCATGAGATCAACACGCCGGTCGGCACCGCCCTGACCGCCGCCTCGCATCTGGAGGAGCGGGCGCGCAGCTTCGCCGCGGTGGTGGCCGGCGGGCAGATCCGCCGGTCCGAGCTCGAGCGCTTCGTCGACCGGGCCGGGGAGGTGTCGCGGCTGCTGCTGTCGAACCTGGAGCGCGCGGCCGGCCTGATCCGCGAGTTCAAGCAGGTCGCGGTCGACCAGACCAGCGCCGAGCGCCGCAACTTCGATCTCGGCGAGTACCTCGAAGGCGTGCTGGTCAGCCTCGGCCCCAACTACCGCCGCACTCCGCACAGCGTGACGCTGCGCTGCCCGCAGGGCATCGTCATGGACAGCTTCCCGGGGGCAGTGTCGCAGGTGGTGACCAACCTGGTCATCAACGCCCTGGCCCATGCCTTTCCCGAGGGCACGGCCGGGTCGGTGACGCTGCTGGTGGCGCCGGGGCCGGAGCCGGAGCGGGTGATCCTGGACTTCGCCGATGACGGGGTGGGGATCCCGCCGGAGAATATCGGCCGGATCTTCGACCCCTTCTTCACCACCCGCCGCGGCGCCGGCGGCAGCGGGCTGGGGCTGCATATCGTCTACAACCTGGTGACGGCCAGCCTGGGCGGCCAGATCACGGTCGATTCCGCGCCGGGGCAGGGGACACGGTTCACCGTGATCCTGCCGCTGGTGGCGCCGGGATCTGGCAACGGGGTGGGCTGACGCCGCGGCATCAGCCCTTCCGGTGCGCCCTGCGATTGTTGACGGCTGCTGCTACGTCCCAGCCGGCACGCCTGGGGTCTGGGGCCGTTGAACACCGAGTGCCGGATCCGGCTTGCACCCGGTCGTCCCGACCTCCTTACAGCCCACCATACCCTCGCGGCCAAAGGACGGATCCGGTTTGCACCCGGTCGTCCCGACCTCCTGGCAACCCACCATACCCTGGCGGCCAAAGGACGGATCCGGCTTGCACCCGGTCGTCCCGACCTGTGTACAGTCGGCGGACCCGCCGGTCAGGGCCGGACCTCTGGTCTGGTCCGCACATCCTGCCGTCAGCCCAAGGACCGCCACCGCCGAAAGCGCAACGAATAGTTTGATCATCATTTCCTCCAATTTCGCGTCATGATGCTCGCTCACTGGCTGAGAAGGTTTCCATTGCGCAGTGATTGTGCGGCTCTCTCAAGAGGATGAGGGCTGAGCCCTGCCGGGTAATGCAGAAGGACGCGGCAACGATCGAACCATGCACGAGCTTCTGCTCCCACGAAACTATACGATGGTATCGGCTCCCCAGTGCTTGCTTGCAACTTGACCGGGATGCCCATCAAGCGTCATCCGGGAAATTTCGGGAATTTCGGTGACACTGCACTTCTAATGATCTTGCGCCCGGGTTTGGAGTGGACCCTGACGGAAGGGCCCGATCGTTGGGTCCTGATGCCATTTCATCCCGGAAATCCGGCGTTCAAGCCTGCCGGACGATGGTGCCGATCGCGTTGACCAGGAGGCGCGCGGCAGTCAGGGCCGACAGGCCGTCGATGTCGGCGGGAGGATAGAGCTCGACCAGGTCGAATCCCACGATCCGAGCCCGCTCGCCGAGGCCGGCGATCAGGTCGATCGCCTGGGTATAGGTGAGGCCGCCGGGCGTCCGCGCCGCCACGCCCGGCATGATGCCGGGATCGAGGCCGTCGCAGTCGAGGGTGACGACGACCCGCGCGCCTTCCGGGATATGCTGGAGGGCGGCGTCGACGCCCCGGGCGTGAACCTCGCGGGCGGTGACGAAGCGGCTGCCGTAGCGCTGCGCCGCCTCGATCTCGGCGAGGCGGGCGCTGCCGACGCTGCGCAGTCCGACCTGCACCATGCCGGCGACATGCGGCATCTCGCTCGTCCGGCGCATCGGGCTCGAATAGCCGTGGCGCTCACCATGCAGCTGGTCGCGCCAGTCGATATGGGCGTCGATCTGCAGGATCCAGACCGGCCCGTGATCGGCGAAGGCGGCAAGGAAGGGAATGGGCACGGAATCGTCGCCGCCGAGCAGCATCGGCACGGCCGGCATGGCCAGGATCTCGCGCGTCCTCGCCTCGATCCGGGCCCGGTTGCCGGCATTGTCGTGCAGGGCGGTCGGGATGTCGCCGGCGTCGATGCAGCAGGCCGGCCCGCCGTCGAACAGAGGGCCGCCGAGATCGAAATCCCAGTGCTCGACCAGCCCGGCATCCTCCTGGCTCGCGGCGCGGATGGCGTCGGCGGCCAGGGCATGGCCGCTGCTGTCCCGGCCGGGATAGGTGGTGCCGTGACCGGCCCCGAAGATCACCGCCCGGGGCGTGCGGCCATCGGTGAGGCGATCGGGAAGGCCGAGAAAGCGGGGCGATGCGGTCATGTCTCGATGGCCTGACGATGGCTTGAACCGGCAGCCCAGGACACTGACCCGTCATGGCGAGCCCCGCAGGGGCGGAGCCATCCAGCGGGAACCGCCCCCTGGATGGAAAAGAATTGAAGAGTCGACTCGAGGGCCGCTGACAATAGCTGAAATTCCGGGGAGCTGTCCTCCGGCGACGCCGAATTCAGTGAAAGGGGGCGCCGGCGGTCAGCCCTTGCGGCGCGGCGGCGGGCAGGGACCCGAGGAGCGTCGCTCGACGATCTTCGAGGCGATCAGGATGCGCTGCGGCGGCTCATAGGGCGGCCGGCCGGCCTTGATCCGTTCGATCAGCAGGCGGAAGGCGGCGGCGCCCATCTCGGCGCCATAGACCCGAACGGTGGTCAGCTGCGGCGAGATCTGGGTCGCCGCGGCGAAGTCGCCGAAGCCGATCACCGAGACGTCCTCGGGGATGCGGTAGCCGAGCGACAGCAGTTCCGACACCACCGTCACGGCCAGCCCGTCATGGGCGCAGAAGAAGGCGGTGGGGTTGACGCCGCGGGCCTGCAGCGCCCGCAGCGCGTCGACGAAGCCGCTGTTCTCGTCGAACCACATCTGGTGCAGCGACGTGTCCGGCTCGACCTCCGTGACCTCGCGGATGCCGTGGTAGCGCTCGATCCGCCCGCGATAGCCGGCGGTGCCGTGGACGAAGGCGATCACGCGGTGGCCGAGGCCCAGCAGGTACTGCCCGACCGCCTGGCCCGCCTCGCGGTCGGTGCCCGTCACCTGGTCGACCGGCTCGAGCGGCGAGATCCAGCCCATCCGCACCACCGGGATGCGCAGGGCGTCGACCAGCTCGATCGTCTGCCGGTCATGCGGCCCGACCAGCAGCAGCCCGGCGCTCAGCTTCGCGATCGAGGCAACATGGTCGGGGGCGTGGGTCCATTGCAGCCGCAGCGGATAGCCCAGCCGGTGCGCCTCCCGCTGCACGCCGTTCTGCACCATCATCCGCAGCTCGCTGTTCACCAGGTCCATGTCATAGCAGGCGACGCCGATGTCGCGCGGGCCGGCCTGGGCGCTGGAATAGCCGAGCGCCGCGGCCGCTTCCTCGACCCTGAGGCGCGTCGCTTCGCTGACCCCGTCCTTGCCCGAGAGCGAGCGCGACACGGCGAATTTCGACACGCCGACCCGGTCGGCGATCTGCTGCAGCGTCACCCGGCCGCCTCGTCGCTCAGCTGCCATCGCCACCCGTCATCCGAAAAAGTTCGAACAAAACGCTTTACCTAACAAATCCATACTGGAACGCTACCGTTAGCCAAAGCAAGAGCTAATGCGTTAGCCTTACAGGCTGGGAGGACACCATGAGGGAAGAGCTGAAGGCGGCGCTGAGCCGTCGTGCCTTTCTCGCGGCCGGCTCCGCCGCGATCGCCATCCCGGTGCTGCCGGTCCGCGCCTTCGCCGGGGACGCCAAGGAAGCCGCGGTGCTGCAGGCGCTGGTCGACAAGGGCGCCCTGCCACCGCTGAAGGACCGGCTGCCGGAGAACCCGCTGGTGATCACGCCGGTCGACCGCGTCGGCGGCCATGGCGGCGACTGGTCCCACGCGCTGGTCGGCGGCGGGTCGCTGTCGATGCTGGTGCGCTACCAGGGCTATGAGCCGCTGCTGCGCTACACGCCGGACTGGTCGGGGGTGACGCTGAACGTCGCCGAGGATTTCCAGGCCAGCCCGGATGCCAAGGAATTCACGGTCCGGCTGCGCAAGGGGATGAAATGGTCCGACGGCCACCCCTTCACCACCGAGGACATCCGCTTCTGGTACGAGGACATCCTGCTGAACAAGGAGGTCGCCTTCATCGGCCAGGACCACTGGAAGTCCGGCGGCAAGCCGGCCCGGCTGGAGGTGGTGGACGCGCAGACCTTCAAGGTGATCTTCGACCGGCCCAGCGGCCTGTTCCCGCTGCAGATCGCCTGGGCCAATTCCGACCAGACCTGCAAGGCGCCGAAGCACTACCTGCAGCAGTTCCACCTCAAATACAATCCCCAGGCCAATGACCTGGCCAAGTCTCGCGGCTTCGAGAGCTGGATCCCGCTGTTCCAGTTCGAGGCCGGCTTCGCCAGCGACAATGATTACTTCCAGAACTCGAAGCGCCCGACCCTCACGGCCTGGAAGCTGACGGTGGCGCCGGGCGAGAGCACCGAGCGGGCGATCGCCGAGCGCAACCCGTATTACTGGAAGGTCGACACCGCCGGGCAGCAGCTGCCCTATTTCGACCGCATCGTCTACCAGATGGTCGCCGACCCGCAGGTTTTGCTGCTGAAGGTGCTGCAGGGCGAGATCGACATGATGGATCAGTACATCGCCACGCCGGCCAACAAGGCGGTGCTGTTCGACGGCCAGGAGAAGGGCGGCTACGGCTTCTACACGCTGACCTCGACCGAGGCCAACGAGATGGTCTTCATGCTCAACCTCAACCATCCGGACGAGGTGAAGCGCGCCCTGTTCCAGAACAAGGACTTCCGGGCGGCGCTGTCGACGGCGCTGGACCGGCAGGCGCTGATCGACACCGTCTTCATCGGCCAGGGTGTGCCGGCCCAGGCGTCGATCGAGACCGGCGATCCGCTGTATGTCGAGCGGCTGGCGACGCAGTACACGGCCTATGATCCGGACGGCGCCAATGCGGCGCTGGACAAGATCCTTCCGGACAAGGATGGCGACGGCTACCGGCTGGACAGCCAGGGCCGGCGGGTGTCGATCATCTTCGAGATCGACCAGTCGCGGACCACCTTCCTCGACATCTTCCAACTCGCCATCCCGATGTTCCAGGCCGTCGGCATCGACGTGCAGATGAAGCCGATGGACCGGTCGCTGTGGGAGACGCGGGTGCGGCAGGGGCGGGAGTTCGACGGCACCGCGCACAAGTTCGGCGGCAATTCCGGCATCCCGGCGATGCTCGACCCCCGCTACTTCCTGCCCTATACGACCGAATCCTTCTACGCCAAGGGCTGGCAGCTCTGGTACCGCGACCGCACCAACCCGGATGCGATCGAGCCGCCGGAGGTCACCAAGAAGCAGTTCGAGCTCTACGACCAGCTCAAGGCCACCGCCGATCCGGCGAAGCAGAACGAGCTGATGCGGCAGGTCCTCGAGCTGTGCGCCGACGCCTTCTACACCTTCGGCGTCACCCTGCCGGCCGACAGCTACGGCGTCGTCCGCAACGCCATGGTGAACGTCACCAAGTCCATGCCGAACTCCTTCGGCTGGCCGACGCCCGGACCGACCCGGCCGGAACAGTACTTCAAGGCCTGATCCCCGCGCCGGCCGATCCCGGCCGGTCCCCCACGACCACGCCGATGGACACGATGCCCGACACCGCGCAGCCGACCGCCCTCCGCACGTCCGACTGGTACCGGACCGCCACCCGCTGGACCCAGCTCACTTTGGCCGAGGACGACCCGGTCCGGTTCGACCCGGAGGTCTGGATCGACCTGTTCCGCCGCACCCGGTCGAACGCCACCTGCCTGTCGGCCGGAGGCTACATCGCCTATTACCCGAGCCAGGTGCCGCTGCATTATGTCAGCCGCTTCATCGGCGAGACCGATCCCTTCGGCACGCTGGTCGCCGGGGCCCGGTCGCTCGGCATGCATGTCATGGCCCGGGTCGACCCGCACGCCATCCACCAGGACGCGGCCGACGCCCATCCGGAATGGATCGCGGTCGACAAGGACGGCCGCCCGCGCCGGCACTGGGCCTATCCCGATGTCTGGGTGACCTGCGCCTATGGCGACTACAACAGCCGGTTCATGCCGCAGGTGGTCGAGGAGATCACCCGCAACTACGACATCGACGCGATCTTCGCCAATCGCTGGCAGGGCCACGGCGTCTGCTACTGCGCCAGCTGCCGGAGCCGGTTCAAGGCCGAGTCCGGCCACGAGCTGCCGGTGCAGCCCGACGCCAACGACCCGGTATGGCAGGCCTGGGCGGCCTGGCGCCGCAAGGTGCTGACCGCCGTGGTGGCGCAGTGGGACGATGCGGTGAAGGCGATCCGGCCGCATGCCAGCTTCATACCGAACATGAGCGGCTCGTCGCTGATGGAGTTCGACCTGTCGGTGATCCAGAAGCACTGCCCGTTCCTGGTGGTCGACCATCAGGGCCGGCGCGGGGTAGAGGTCGGCTGGTCGGCCGGGCGAAACGGCAAGCGCATCCGCGCCACCTTCCCGGACCGCCCGGTGCAGATGATCACCTCGATCGGGCCGGAGGAGGAGTATCGCTGGAAGGACGCCGTGACCTCGGGCGAGGAGATCGTGCTGTGGATCAATGACGGCGCGGCACACGGCATCCATCCGTGGTTCACCAAGTTCAACGGCGTGGTCTCGGACACCCGCTGGGTCGAGCCCGTGGCCGACGCCTTCGCGGTGCATGCCGCGCTGGAGCCGGTGCTGGCGCCGATGAAGCCGGCGGCGGAGATCGCGGTGATCGACCCGTCGACGACGCTCCGGCACTGGGCGCCGGAGAAGCGGCACGAGGCCGAGCGCCACGACCTCGGCTTCTACCACGCTCTGGTCGAGGCCCGGCTGCCCTTCGAGCTGCTGTCCGACCAGGTGATGACGGCCGAGGCGCTGGACCGGTTCAAGCTGCTGGTCCTGGCCAATGTCTCCTGCCTGTCCGACGCGCAATGCGAGGCGATCCGCGCCTATGTCGGGCGCGGCGGCAGCGTCGTCGCCGCCTATGAGACCTCGCTACGGACCGAGACCGGCGCGATGCGGCCGGAATTCGGCCTGGCCGACGTGCTGGGCGTGGCGCTGCAATCCGGCCCGCGCGGCATCGTCAAGAACAGCTATGTCGCCCTCAACGGCGAGCATGCGGTGAATGCAGGCTATGACGGCGCCGCCCGGATCATCGGCGGCACCCGGCTGATCCATGTCGCCCCGGCGGCCGGTGCCGAGCAGCCTTTCCTCTACGTGCCGGACTTCCCGGACCTGCCGATGGAGGAGGTCTATCCCCGCGAGTCGCCGCAGGGCGCCGCGGTGGTGGCGCGCGAGACCGGGTCGGGCGGCCGGTCGGTCTACATCCCCTGGAACATCGGCGAGATCTTCTGGGAGGTGCTGGCGCCCGACCATTCCCGGCTGATCGGCAACGCCGTGCGCTGGGCCCTGGGCCGGGCGCCGCAAGTCACGGTCGACGGCCCCGGCGTGGTCGACCTCGCCCTGCGCGAGGATTCCTCCGGCCTGGCGCTGACCATCGTCAACCTGACCAACCCGATGATGCTGAAGGGGCCGGTGCGCGAGGTGCTGCCGCTCGGCCCGCAGCGCGTCTCGATCGCCGTGCCGCCGGGCCGGTCGGTGGCCAAGGCGGCGCTGCTGGTGACCGGGCGGGAGGTGCCGGCGGCGCCCCAGGCCGGCCGGGTCGTAATCGAGGTGCCGTTCATCGACCGGCTGGAGGTCGTGCACCTGACCTGGGGGTGAGGGGAAGACGCCCGGCGGAGACAGGGAGAGACGGATGCTCGGCTACATCCTCAAGCGCATTCTCGCCATGGTGCCGACGCTGTTCGGCATGTCGCTGATCTCGTTCTTGATCATCCAGCTGCCGCCGGGCGACTACCTGACCTCGCTGCTGTCCTCCTGGTCCGACAACGGCCAGCCGATCGACCCGGCCCAGATCGAGCGGCTGCGGGCGCAATACGGCTTCGACCAGCCCTTCTACGTCCAGTACTGGAAATGGATGTCCGGCATCCTGTTCCGCGGCGACTTCGGCTATTCCTTCGACTGGAACCAGCCGGTCGCCGGGCTGATCTGGGACCGCATGGGGTCGACCCTGGCGATCTCGGTGTTGAGCCTGCTGTTCGTCTGGGCGGTATCGCTGCCGATCGGGATCTATTCCGCCGTCCGCCGGCATTCGGTCGGCGACCATGTCTTCACCTTCCTCGGCTTCCTCGGCCTGGCGATCCCGAACTTCATCTTCGCTTTGACGCTGATGTATCTCTGCTACCGCTATCTCGGGCAGAGCGTCGGCGGCCTGTACTCGCCGGAATACGCGGATGCGCCCTGGAGCTGGGGCAAGGCCGGAGACCTGCTGGCCCATCTGTGGATCCCGGTGGTGGTCATCGGCACCTCCGGCACGGCGGCGCTGATCCGCATCCTGCGCGCCAACCTGACCGACGAGCTGAACAAGCCCTATGTCGTCACCGCCCGGGCCAAGGGCCTGCCGGAGCACCGGCTGGTGCTGCGCTACCCGCTGCGGATCGCACTGAACCCCTTCATCTCGGCGATCGGCTGGGTGCTGCCGCACCTGGTCTCGGGCGTCACCATCACCGCGATCGTGCTGAACCTGCCGACCGCCGGGCCGCTGCTGCTGCGGGCGCTGGTGTCGCAGGACATGTACCTGGCCGGCAGCTTCATCCTGCTGCTCAGCGCGCTGACGCTGGTCGGCATGCTGGTCTCCGACCTGCTGCTGGCGCTGCTCGACCCCCGCATCCGGTTCAGCTGAGGGCCGCGCCATGACCATGCAGGATCTGGCGGATCTGGACACCGAAGGGCCGGCGACCAGCCCGCTCAAGCCCGGCCGCGGCCCCGCGACGATGGCGGCGGTCGGCCCCTGGCGGCTGATGCTGGGCAAGCTGCTGCGCCAGAAGGTGGCGATGGCGGCGGCGGTCGTGGTGCTGCTGCTCTACCTCGTCGGCGCCTTCGCCGAATTCCTCGCGCCCTCCAGCCCGGACCTGTCGCGGCCGCAATACACCTACGCCCCGCCGCAGGGGCTCAGCCTGTTCGCGCCGGCGAAGGACGGCGGCTGGGACTTCAACCTGCACGTCAAGGGCTACAGGATCGAGATCGACCCGCAGGCGCTGCGCCGCACCTTCGTCGTCGACGACAGCAAGATCGTGCCGGTCGGCTTCTTCGTCAAAGGCCGGCCCTACAAGCTGTGGGGGCTGATCCCGCTCGACCGGCACCTGATCGGGCCGGTCAACCCGAACGACCCGATGTACCTGCTGGGCGCCGACCGGCTCGGCCGCGACCTGTTCTCGCGGCTGGTCCACGGCACCCGCATCTCGATGTCGATCGGCCTGGTCGGCGTCGCGCTATCGCTGATCCTCGGCGTCACGCTGGGTGCGGTCTCCGGCTTCTATGGCGGCTGGGTCGACATGCTGATCCAGCGGCTGATCGAGGTGGTCAGCGCCATGCCGACCATCCCGCTCTGGCTCGGCCTCGCCGCCGCGATCCCGCTCAGCTGGTCGCCGCTGCAAGTCTATTTCGTCATCACCGTGATCGTGTCGCTGCTCGGCTGGACCGGGCTGGCGCGCGAGGTGCGCGGCCGCTTCCTGGCTCTGCGCGGGGAGGATTTCGTCACCGCGGCCCGGCTCGACGGGTCGGGCGAGCGGCGGCTGATCTTCCGCCACATCCTGCCGTCGCTGACCAGCCACATCCTGGCCGTGGTCACCCTGGCCGTGCCGACCATGATCGTGGCCGAGACCTCGCTGTCCTTCCTCGGCATCGGGCTGAAGCCGCCGGTGGTCAGCTGGGGCGTGCTGCTGCAGGACGCGCAGAGCATCCGCACCGTCGCGACAGCGCCCTGGCTGCTGTTCTGGCCGGGCCTCGCCGTGGTGGTCGCCGTCCTCGCCTTCAACTTCTTCGGCGACGGGCTGCGCGACGCCGCCGACCCGTATGAGAGCTGAGGCGATGGACGCATCCGACGATGTGGCGCTGTCGGTCCGCGACCTGTCGCTCGACTTCCACCTCCGCACCCACATCCTGCACGCGGTCCGCGACGTCAGCTTCGACCTGCGCCGCGGCCGGACGCTGTGCCTGGTGGGCGAAAGCGGGTCGGGCAAGAGCGTCACCGCCCGCGCCCTGCTGCGCATCGTCGACAAGGCGGGCCGGATCACCGGCGGCCGCATCCTGCTGCGCACCGAGGGGCGCGAGATCGACGTGGCCGCGCTGGACCCGCGCAGCCGCGACATCCGGGCCATTCGCGGCCGCCGCATCGGCCTGATCTTCCAGGAGCCGATGAGCTCGCTGTCGCCGGTGCACAGCATCGGCTCGCAGATCGTCGAGGCGATCCGCCTGCACACGGCGCTGGACCGGCGCCAGGCCAAGCAGCGGGCGATCGAGCTGCTGCGCCAGGTCGAGATCCCGGATCCCGAGCGGATGGCGGACCGCTACACCTTCGAGTTCTCCGGCGGCATGCGGCAGCGGGCGATGATCGCGATGGCGCTGGCCTGCGACCCGGACATCCTGATCGCCGACGAGCCGACCACGGCGCTGGACGTCACCACCCAGGCCGAGATCCTGGACCTGATCAAGCGGTTGCAGGTCGAGCGCGGCATGGCAATGCTGCTGATCACCCACGACATCGGCGTGGTGGCCGAGGTCGCCGACGACGTCGCGGTGATGCGCTTCGGCCGGATCGTCGAGCAGGGGCCGGTCGACGACATCTTCCACCGGGCGCAGCACCCCTATACCCGCCGCCTGCTGGCCTCGACCGCGAAGCTGGAAGCCGGGGCGAGCAGGCGGGGAGGGGGCGCGGCTCCCGGCGCCCCGATCCTGTCCGTGCGCGGCCTGGGCAAGGTCTATGGCGAAGCCCGCCGCTGGCTCCCTGGCAGCGGCCGCTATGCCCTCCGCGCCGTCGACGACGCCAGCTTCGACCTCCATCCCGGCGAAAGCCTCGGCATCGTCGGCGAAAGCGGCTCCGGCAAGACCACGCTCGGCCGCCTGGTGCTGCGCATCGTCGAGCCGAGCGCGGGCACCGTCACCTATCGCGACCGCGAGGGGCGGGAGGTCGAGGTCACCGGCCTGGGCAAGCGCGAGCTGCGCCGCTTCCACCGCGAGGTCCGGCTGGTGTTCCAGGACCCGTTCTCCTCGCTCAACCCGCGGATGACGGTGAAGGACATCATCGGCGACCCGCTGCGGGTCAACGGCCTGGCGCAGGGCCCGGCGCTGGAGGCGAAGGTCGCCGAACTGATGGCGCTGGTCGGGCTCGACCCGCAGGCGATGGAGCGGCACCCGCATGCCTTCTCCGGCGGCCAGCGCCAGCGCATCGGCATCGCCCGGGCCTTGGCGCTCGACCCCCGCATCATCATCGCCGACGAGGCGACCTCGGCCCTCGACGTGTCGATCCGCAGCCAGATCCTGGATCTGCTGCTGGAGCTGCGGGCCCGGCTGGGCCTCAGCTTCCTGTTCATCTCGCACGACATCTCGGTGGTCCGGTACTTCTGCGACCGGGTGATCGTCATGCACAAGGGCCGGATCGTGGAGACCGGCGACGCCGAGCAGATCTGCACCCGCCCGCGCGAGCCCTACACCCAGCGGCTGATCTCGGCCGTACCGAGCCCCGACCCGCGCCGCAAGCGCATGCTGCACCGGCTGCGCGCCGGCGGCGAGCCGCCGCCCGTCGCCGCGAGAAGCCGCGCCGGCGGGTGAGGGCGGGCAGAGCCGATCACGCTGGAGGGACCGCACCGGGCGTAGCCTCTCCCCAGGCTTGACCCGGGGATTGCGAGACCTTTTCAGAACAGCCGAGCCGCTCCTTTTTTAGCCCCCTCTCCCCTTGCGGGAGGGGGGACTCATTCTGCTTCCGACCGATGTCGTCTGGAGCCGAAGGTGCAGCGCTACAGCACGAAGTCGGCGGCGACGAGGCCGATGGCGCCGGTGAGCTGGATGTGGAAGTCGGAGACGCCGTCGCCATTGATGTCGCCGGCGATGGTGGTGGTGGAGCCATCGGAGGCATAGCGCAGCTGGCCGGCATGGTGGGTGTAGAGGCCGGTGCCGATGAAGGTGAAGGCCTGGTTGCCGGCGGCACCGGTGTTGGCATCGATCGCTGACAGGTCGACACGGTCCCCCTGGGCGTGGCTGAAGTCAGTGATCCGGTCCGCCGCCGCGACCTTGCTGTCGCTGGTGGCGGAGAAGACGAAGCGGTCGCCGGCGCCGCCGCCCCGCAGCACGTCCTGGCCGGCCCAGCCGTTCAACGCATTGGCGACGGCGCTGCCGGTGATCTGGTCGGCGCCGGTGGAACCGTTGACGTTCTCGATGCCGACCAGGGTGTCGCCCTGGGCGTCGCCGCCCGATCCGATGCCGGTGGCGAGGTTGACGGTCACGCCGACTGTGCCGGTGTAGTAGCTGGCGGTGTCGCTACCGGCGCCGCCGTCGAGCCGGTCGGCACCGGCCCCGCCGCGGAGCAGGTCGTCGCCGCCCCAGCCGGCCAGGGTGTTGGCCCCGGCGTTCCCGACCACGCTGTCGTTCGCCTGGTTGCTGCCGGTGACATTCTCGATGCCGGTCAGGGTGTCGCCCTGGGCGTCGCCGCCGCCGGCGATGCCCGCCGCGAGGTCGACCGTCACGCCGGAAGCGCTGGTGAAGTAGCTGGCGGTGTCGCGGCCGGTGCCGCCGTCGAGCGTGTCCGCGCCCACTCCGCCGCGAAGCAGGTCGTCGCCGCCCCAGCCGGCCAGAGTATTGGCCCCGGCGGTCCCGATCAGCGTGTCGTTGCCCTGATTGCTGCCGGTGAGGTTCTCGATGCCGATCAGGATGTCGTCGTCGGCATCGCCGCCCGAACCGGTGCCGGCCGCGAGGTCGACCGTCACTCCGGCCGCGCCGCTGTAGTAGGTGGCAGTGTCGATGCCGACGCCGCCGTCCAGCGTGTCGGCTCCGGCGCCGCCGCGGAGCAGGTCGTTGCCGCCCCAGCCGGCGAGGATGTTCGCGGCGGCGTTCCCGGTCAGCGTGTCGCCGCCCTGGCTGCCGTTGATATTCTCGATCGATAGAAAGGTGTCGCCCTGGGCATCACCGCCCGATGCGGTCCCAGCAGCAAGGTCGATGACCACACCGACAGTGCTGACGAAGTAGCTGGCGGTATCTCCGCCTTCGTCGCCGTAAAGAATGTCTGCGCCCGCCCCACCGCGCAGCACGTCGTCACCGCCGCGACCTATCAGCCAATCGTCACCGGCGAGGCCGTCGATAACGTTTCTGCCGTCATCGCCGAACAATGTATCGAAGGAGAATCTGGTACCGACAAGGTTCTCGATCGCAACCAACGTCAGGCTGCCGCCCTCGCCGATGCCGCTCTGCAGGTCGAGGACGACGCCGCGGCCATGAAGCCAATGGCTGTAGTCGGCGGTGTCGATGCCGTCGCCGCCATCGAGGATCTGGTGCAGCGATACGTCATAATCCGAGGAATCGGACAGGACATCGTCGCCGGCACCGCCGAAGAGATCGTCCGAGCCGTCGCCGCCTTCAAGCCTGTCGTCGCCTCCCTCGCCGCGCAGGACGTTGGCACCGCCATTGCCGGTCAGGGTGTCGCCGTGGTTGGAGCCGGTGAGATTCTCGATCTCCGTCAGCGTGTCGCCCTGGGCGTCGCCGCCCATGCCGGTGCCGGCGGCGAGATTGACCGTCACGCCCGCGGCGCTGTCGTCATAGGTCGCGGTGTCCGTCCCGGCGCCGCCCGCCATTTGGTCGGCGCCGGCCCCGCCGCGCAGCACATCGTCACCGTTCCCGCCCGCCAGGATGTTGACGCCGGCGGTGCCGGTCAGGGTGTCGCCGCCGATATTCGACCCGGTGAGGCGCTCGATGTCGTACAAGGTGTCGCCCTGGGCGTCGCCGCCCACGCCGGTGCCGGCGGCGAGATCGACTGTCACGCCCTCGGCGCTGTAGAAGTAGCTGGCGGTGTCCCGCCCGTCTCCGCCGTAAAGGCTGTCGGCCCCCTGCCCGCCGTCGAGCACATCGTTCTCGCCGTCACCGTACAGCGCATCGTCGCCGCCCAGACCGTAGAGATGATCGTTGCTGTCGAGGCCGGAGATCAGGTCGTCATCCGGCGTGCCTTGGAGAACGTTCAACCCTTCGTCGCCGAAGATGATCGCCATCTGCCTCTCCCAATGAACCGTGAAAATATTGAGACAAATATCCGGGTTCCGGGCGCGGCCCTGATTCCCCTTCCCGGTCTATTGTCCTAGCGGAGGCCGGTCCGGGTCAAGCCGGAAGAGGCAACGCGAAGACGCCCGGCACCCTGCCGGCCCCGGCCGACGCGGTGAGCCGACCCGATCCATCCCGTTCCAGCGCGGGCGGGGAACGGCGTGTGGGTGCCCTGGGCTTGCCGGGCATTCAGCCTCCGATCGCCCATCTCGTCCCAATTCTTCTGTCCCGGTCCAGGGGTACGGTCCGCATCATCCGTTGATGCTGCGGTGCGAATCGAGGCAATCCTCAGATCGCAACGACAGCGACGTGATCCCAAACAAATGGACCGGATTCTCAAGGCCCCGAATAGAATGTTGCTTTAGATCGGTGAACATCGAAGCCAGTTCTTGGCTCCCCTCAGCGCGAAGCCTTTCGACGAACGCAGCGGTAACCAGAAGGTCGCAATCCACCGTTCTGGAATATGCTTCTACTCGACTGGCGATATTGACCGCATCGCCGACGACAGTGAGCTCAAGCCGGTTCTCACTGCCAATATCTCCTTGCACGACAGGTCCGTGATGGATGCCGACTGCAAGTCGTATCGCTGCCTCGCCTGCGCGCAACCGCTGCCTGTTCCAATTGGCGATGGATCGCAGGATCTCAAACGCGCATCGCGCCGCATTCGTGGCATCGACCAGACTTGGCAAAGGCGGGCCAAAGACGGCCATCAGCCCGTCCCCCAAGAATTTGTCGATATTGCCGTTATAGGAGAAGACGCATCTGCTCAGCAAAGCCTGAAGATCACGCAGAAAGGTGATGACAGCCTCCGGGTCCAGATCCGCACAATACGCAGTGAATCCGACCATATCGACAAACAGTATCGACGCCGGCTCATGTCGGGTCAGGGAAAACGGCGTGTCCATCTCAGCCAATTCGTCCACCAGTTGAGGCGGAAAAAAGCGGGCCAAATTAGCGCGCTGTCGCTGGATATCATCGATTCTATTGTTGGCTGACATGTTCCGTAGGGCAAGAAACATGGTGATGCCGATCGCTGCCAAGCCCATGACGGCTCGAAGGACAGCCGTGTACCGAAACACTGGAAAGTGCACCAATACGAAGCTCAAAACGACGAGCACGCTACATCCTGCGGCAGCGACCAAAACGCTGCGTCGGTCGAGATAGGCGGCGGCGATGAGCAGGACGAACACATACATGACGGCGACCGCGAACTCAAAAGCGCTGAGCGTATCAATAGCGAAGATTGCAAGCGCCAAAGTGGTTGCGGTCACCTTGATCGCGGTATCTCTGGATGACTTCGCCAGCTTGATTGACATCACGCCCTCTGGTCACGCGGGTGGCCCCTCCACCCGCGCGTAAAATGAACAGTCTCGGACACGCCGCGGCGCTCGGCCGCATCACTGTCGAGCCCACCCTGATCGCCTCCACGTCCATGACATCGATTTGATTGACGCCGAGCCCCGCCGACCCACTGGGTGTGTTTCGGCCGAGGTCGCCGGCGGTCCGGAAGCACCCGCTCGGAGCGCGATGACTGCCGCCGTTGCGACTCGATTGGCGACTGATGAGCGGTGCTGCGGGCTGTATCAGCCCTTCGCTCGCCGTTCTCGCCATGATTGCGGCTCGTAACCGAGCCGACAGATGCCTGACACTCAACCGCGCGACGGCGGCGGGCGCTTCATCGTCAAAAGCTCCGTCACATCATGCCGATCATCTGCGGATGAGATCGCAACCGTCAGGAATTTCCCGTCCGGGTAGGTTTGGGCCTCATCGTAAAGCCGGACCAACTGCGAGCGCCAGACATTACGCCGCTCCTCGAACTTCTCTCGCTCTGCTCCTCCCAGGACGACCACGGCCGAAAACCGCCTGTATTCCGGCAGGAAGGTGCAGAACGCCCTTGTCTTCTTATAGCGCAGGGACCAGCCGCGTTTCTTGCCGCCATAGAGCCATTCCGGCGCGAAAAGACCAGGGTAGAATTCCTCGATCCAGCTCTGCAGCTTGGTCCAATGCTCGAACGCACCCGGTCCGATCCAGTCGCGGACAGTGTTGCCGTCGGGCGGTGCTGACTTGTCAGTGATCCTGGCTCCAATCTGGGGGCACTGTTCCATGCTGCGTTCCCTACACCACAATTTCATCGCGAATGATTCGGAAGACTTGGTGGCCCGCACATTGATCTTGCGCGACAGATGTGTCACCATGGGCCCGAGGTTAGAGCCTGTGTTGCCCTCGATCCTTCTTCCGTCGCAGAGTCGAAAGCTCAGTTACGGACCTCAGCGCGGTATTGGCGCGTCGGCGAATTGGCTGTCAAAGCAGAAATCCGGCCCGTGGATTTGCGGACACGGAGTAGGGATTCCCGGCACGTTCTTCTCTCAGCTGTCCGCGGAACCGTTTCCCTACGAACCTGGCCAAAACCGAAGGCATGGCCGTAGGTGAGATTGGGCGCGACCTCGATCCACTTCCGACCTTCCGCAGCGATGGTCTCGGATTCCGCCTTCGAATTGGGGTGACCGTGCGAAGCCGACGTGGCCATCCAGAGGGCAGTGCCGCCGGATGGCCGCGCTCCTTCGGGGCTCGCCATGACGGATCAATAGTTCGGGCGGCCGTTGGTATTACCCCTCGACCTGTCGCCGCAGCGTCTCCAGGTGCCGCATGGCGGTGACGCCGTCGCGGATCGTCGGGGCGTCGTCGGCCGCCTCGCCGCGGAAGGCCTTCAGCGTCACCTCCAGCAAAGCGTGGTAGCCCTTCACGTCCTCATTGGCGGCGGCGGTGAAGTTGGGCGACCAGGTCAGCGCGTCCTGGGTGTCGGACAGGGTGGCGCCGAGGTCCTGGGTCTTGAAGGCCGGGTCGCGGTAATAGGTCACGTCGATGACGTTGCGCACCTCCAGCCGCCTGTGATCGCCCATGATCTGGACGAACTCCATCGGCGTGCCGCGCGACTGCACCGTGCCCATGACCACGGTGCCGATGGCGCCGCTGTCGAAGCCCAGCGCGATGTGCATCAGCAGGCGCCCCGGCCCGTTCTCGACCTTGCGCGCGGTCAGTTCGCGGATCGGCGACGCCGCCAGGAAGGCTGGCAGGTCCATGTAATGGACGCAGTGATGCAGGAAGAAGCCGGAGTAATCGACCGCGCCGCGGAAATAGGTCGGCGCCGTCATGTAGGACCCATAGAAGCCCAGCACCGGGCCGAACTCGCCGCCGCGGACGATATTCCCGGCGATGCGGTTGCCGATCGACCAGCGCTTCATGAAGCCGAGCACCAGCGGCTTGCCGGCGCGCTCCGACGCCGCCAGCAGCTCCTCGGCCTGGGCGACATTGCCGCCGGGCGGCTTCTCCATGAACACCGGCAGGCCCCTGGCCAAAGCGGCCAGGCCGATGGCGTGGTGCGCAGCCGGGCCGACCGCCATGCCGATCGCGTCCAGCCCGGGATGGGCCAGCAGGTCGCGATGGTCGGCATAGGTGGCGCGCACGCCGAACTGGCGGGCGGCGCGGGCCAGGGCGGCGCCGTCGACATCGCACAGCGCCGCCAGCTCGACATCCTGCCGCGTCAGCTGCGGCAGCAGCATCTGGCTCGCATGGGTGCCGCAGCCGATCCAGCCGATCTTCAGCGTCATCGCCGGTGCCCTCCCATCGCCAGCGCGCCGCGCAGCAAAGCGAGGCTCTGCGTCAGCTTCTCCGTCTCGTCCTCATGCGGCGGCCGCCATTGCGCGATCGGCACGCCGAAGCGGTCGTCGTCGCGGCGGAACGGCTCGACCGAGATCGGCCCGTCATAGCCGACATCGGCCAGGGCCCGCGCCACCGCCACCCAGTCGGTGGCGCCGGTGCCGACGAAGCCGCGGTGGTTCTCGTTGGCCTGGAAATGGACGAAGCGGTCGCCGGCCAGGCGGATGGCCTCGGCGATGTCGGCCTCCTCCATATGCATGTGGAAGGTGTCGAGCATCAGCCGCACCTCCGGCCGGCCGACCCGGTCGATCAGATCCAGCCCCTGGCGGGTGGTGCACAGGATGTCGGTCTCGAACCGGTTCAGCGGTTCGACCGCCAGCACCACCCCATGGTCGCGCGCGGCTTCGGCGGCCCGGCGCAGCCCGTCGACGCACCAGTCCTGCCGGCGCAGGCGGAGGTCCTCCGGCACCGGCGCCGGCGGCCGGCCGGCAAAGACCAGCGGGTTGCCGTAGAGCGGGCCGCCGACGATGCGGGCGCCAAGCTTCTCGGCGCAGCCGGCGGCATAGCGCAGGTAGTCGACCCCGGCCTCTCGCGCGTCGGCATCGTCGCCGGTCAGGTTGCGCTGCAGGTTGACCCGGGCGGCGAGGACGACCGAGAGGCTGGCGCCGTCCAGCGCCCGGCGGGTCTCGGCGAGGTCGAGCTCGCCCGGCTCGGGCACCAGCAGCTCGATGAAGTCGTAGCCCATGGCGCGGATCCGCTCGAACCAGCGGAAATGCTCGGCGGTGAAGGGGCGGGCGACCTGCATGGAGATCAGGCCGATCGGGTTCGGCATTGTCGGGATCGCTTTCGGTCGAGGGTCGGTCATCCCTTCACGGCGCCTTGGGTCAGGCCGCCGATCAGGCGTTTCTGGACGAGCAGGAACAGGATGGTGGCGGGCAGGGCGCCGACCACGCCGCCGGCGGTCAAGAGGCCCCATTCGATCTGGTACTCGCCGATCAGGGTCTGGATCGCGACGGTCATGGTGCGAACGCTGCGGCCGCCCAAGGTCAGGGCGTAGAGATATTCATTCCAGGCGGTGATGAAGATGTAGATCCCGGTCGCCACCAGCCCGGGGACGCAGAGCGGCAGGATCACTCGCCACAGCGCGCCGAGCCGCGAGCAGCCATCGGTCATCGCCGCCTCGTCGAGGCTCTTCGGGATGGCGTCGATGTAGCTGGTCATCATCCAGATGGCGAAGGGAATGGCGACGGTGGCGTTCGCGACGATCAGCGCGATGTGGGTGTCGATCAGGCCCAGCCGCCGCATCAGCACGAACAGCGGCAGGATCAGGAGCACGACCGGGAACATGTTGATGACTAGGAACTGCACCATCAGCAGCCGGCGCCCGGCGAAGCGGAAGCGCGAGAAGGCATAGGCGGCGGTGACGCTCAGCGTCAGCCCGACCGCGACCGTGCCCAGCGCCACGATCAGGCTGTGGCCCATGTTCAGCAGGAAGCTGGTGCGGCCGAACAGCCGCTCGTAGCTCGCGGTGGTCCAGGCCGACGGGTCGACGGCGACGCCGCGGCCGACGATGTCGTCCGGCGGGGTCAGCGAGGTCAGCGCCATCCACAGATAGGGGCCCAGCGCGAAGACCGCGATCAGCAGCATCGGCAGGTGGATCAGGGCAAGGCGGTGCCAGGGAGAGCTGCGGGTGACCATCAGTCCATCGCCCTCGTCGTGCGCCGCAGATAGACCAGGACGAAGCCGGCGAGCAGGAGGGTGAAGATCACCGCCAGCGCCGAGCCGTAGCCGAAGTCGAGATTGGTGCGGGCCTTGATGAAGGCGTAGAGCGGCAGGGTGTGGGTGGCATAGCCCGGGCCGCCGCCGGTCATGACGAAGATGACGTCGATCGAGTTGGCGACCCAGATCAGCCGCAGCAGCGTCGCGGTCGCGATCACCCCGGCGATCGAGGGCAGGGTGATGCGCCAGAACTGCTGCCAGGGCGTGGCGCCGTCGATCGCCGCGGCCTCGTACAGGTCGCGCGGCACCGCCTGCAGCCCGGCCAGGATCATCACCGCGAAGAACGGGAAGCCCTGCCAGGTCAGGGTCAGGATGATGGCATAGAGCGAGGTGCCGGGATCGGCCAGCCAGGGGAAGGCGCCCTGCAGCATGCCCAGGCGCACGAGCACGTCGTTCAGCACCCCTGCATTGGGGTCGTAGATCCAGCGCCACATCAGGGCGATGACGACGCTGGGCAGGGCCCAGGGGATGATGACCACGGCCCGCGCCAGCGGCCGCCACCAGAAGCGCTGGTTCAGCAGCAGCGCGGTGACCAGGCCGAGCAGCAGCTGGGCCGGGACCGTGATCCCGACCCAGAGCGCGGTGTGCTGCAGCGAGGTCCAGAACACCGGGTCGGCCAGCGCCTTGGCGAAGTTGCCCAGCCCGGCGAAGGGCATCTGGGTCGGCCGGAACAGCACGAAGTCGTGCAGGCTCAGCACCAGCGCCTGGACCATCGGCAGGAACACGATCAGCAGCGTGACCAGCACCGCCGGGCTCAGCAGCACATAGGGCAGGATCCGGGTCCGCGCCTTGCCGCGGACCGGGGCCTTCCGTGCCGTCGCCAGGGTCATCGAGACGGACTTCATGGGGCGTAGAGCTGCTCGATCTCCTGCATCATCTGCTCCGGCGTGATCTCGCCGGTCAGGGCCCGCTGCATCGCCGCCGGCCACACCGTGTTGACGAAATCCGCGGTCTGCGAGACGGCCGGCAGGCTGTGGGCGAAGGGCAGGGACTGCACCGTGGCGTCGACGAAGCGCTTCTCGTGCAGCGTCCAGTTGGCGGCGCCGCTTTTGGTCACCGGCAGCTGGCCGGTCGCCTTGTTGAACTCGACATTGGCGTCGCCGCTGGCCAGGAAGGCGATCCATTTCCAGGCGGCGTCCTTGTCCTCGGCCGAGGACAGCACGGCCAGGGATTCGTCGCCATAGGAGGTCCAGCGGCCGCCGTTGCATTCCGGCACCGGCACGGCCGAGACCTTGTCGCCCAGCGCCTTCACCATGCCGGCGGAGGAGCCGATGTGGTGGATCGTCATCGCCGTGCGGCCCTGCTGGAAGGCGGCGATGATCTCCTGGAACCCGTCATTCGGGGCCGAGGGCGGGAACAGCTTCTGGTTGCGGTAGAGGTCGACCAGCCAGGTGTTGGCGGCGACGACCGGCTGGCTGGTCAGCCCGCCCTTCTCGAACTTGGCGCCGGCCGACAGCACGAACGGCCCCCAATGGTCGTAGCCGCCCTTGCCGCCACGGAAACCGAAGCCCCAGATGTCCGGCTGGCCGTCGCCATTGGTGTCGCGGGTCAGCGCCTTGGCCGCCTTGGCGAAGTCGTCGCAGGTCTTCGGCGGCTGCAGCCCGGCCTCGGCGAACAGATCGGCGCGGTAGTAGAGGTAGGAGACGACGTATTGCACTGGCAGGTAGTATTGCTTGCCGTCCGGCCCGCCATTGATCTTCAGCAGGTCGTCCTGCAGGTCGGCCTTGCCGTCCCAGCCGGCGACGCGGTCGTCGATCGGCTCCAGCGCCCCCATCTCCACCAGCCGCGGCTGGGCGAACAGCTTCACCATCGCCGCATCCGGCGCGTTGCCGCCGGCGATCGCGGTGTAGAGGTTGTCGTAATAGCTGTTCCAGGGGATGTTCTCGGCCTCGACCTTGATCCCCGGATTGGCGGCCTCGAATTTGGCGACCAGGTCGGCCACCGGATTGTCCGGATTGTCGAAATGGTACCAGAAGCGGACCGTGCTCTCGGCCTGCGCCGTCCCGGCGGCCAGCGCCAGCAGCGCGGCCAGGGCCGCGCCCTGCATCTTCCTCATGACGTCTCCTCCTCCGTTTATGCGTTTTCGTTGAAGCGCCGGGCCCAGGCCCCGGCTTCGGCGAAGGCCGTTCGGGCCTCCGCCAGCGCGCTTGTCATCTGCATGAAGCCGTGGATGACGCCACGATGCACCCGCACCGGATCGGCCCGGCCGAGCCCATGCAGCCGGTCCCCGAGCGCGAGCGTGTCGCCGAGCAGCGGATCGAGCCCGGCGGCGTTGAGATAGAGCGGCGGCAGCGCCCGCAGTGCCGCGTCCGGGACGGCGAGGGGAGAAACCGCCGGCTCTCCCCAGGTGGCGGGATCGGGCGCGTACCAGTCGCGGTACCGGGCCATCTTGGCGGTGGTCAGCCCGTATCCGCCGGGGCCGAAGCGCCGGTGGGAGTCGGTATCGTGGTCGACGGCGTAGACGCCATAGAAGAGCAGCCCGAACTCCGGCAGCGCCCGGCCGGCTTCCTGTTCGCGCAGCAACAGGGCGAGTGCCAGGTTGGCGCCGGCGGAGTCACCCGAGATGCCGATCGGACCAGGGAGACCGAGTACCTCCGGCAGCGCCCGCCAGGCCGCGACAGCGTCATCGAGGCCGGCGGGGTACGGGTGCTCCGGCGCCAGGCGGTAGTCGATGCCGATCACCGCCATGCCGGTCGCCTCGGCCAGGCAGCGCATCGCCCGGTCATGGGTGTCGAGGCTGCAGAAAGCCCAGCCGCCGCCGTGGATGTACAGGATCGCGCCGCGCGCCGATGGCGGTCGGAACAGCCGGGCTTGGCGGGGGCCGGCGCCGCCGGGCAGCGTCAGCGCCGCCGTCGCCATCGGCGGCAGGTCCCGGTTCCAGCGCCGGTTGCCCGCCTCCGCCTGGGCCCGGCCCTCGGCGGCCTGGAGCGTCATCGGGTCGGGCAGATGCCCGTCCTCTGCCGCCAGCCGCGCCATGATCGCCGCCATCTCGGGGTTCGGGGCGTCGTTCGGATCGAAGCCGGTCATGCCTTGGGTCCTTCGGGGGCGGCGCCGAAGATCGACGGGCCGACATCAACGATGGTCTCGATGTGATGGCCGATGGCGGCGACCGCCGCGGCCTCGTCTCGCGCCGCCAGCGCCTCGACAATGCTCCAGTGCCGCTTGGCCGTGGCCGTCAGGTCGCGCCGTTCGCCGCTGCGGGTGATCTTGAAACGGTGGTTGTGCAGGATGCAGCGGTGCAGCAGCGGCTCCACCGCCGGCAGCCCTGCGGCCCGGAACAGCCGGCGGTGGAAGGCGCGGTCCAGCTCGGTCTGGCCGTATTCGTCGCCGGCCAGCGCCTTCGCCTCCATGCCCGCGATCAGGCCGGTCAGGTCCGGCAGCAAGGCGGGGTCGGGGCGGCGCAAGGCGCGGACGATGCCGCGGGTCTCGATGCCGTGGCGCAGCCGGAACATCTCGACCGCCTCGTCCTCGGTGCAGTCGGCGACCCGCGTGCCCCGGTGCGGCAGGCGATGCACCAGCCCTTCCTCCTGCAGCGCCAGCAGCGCCTCGCGCACCGTGCCCTGGCTGCACTGGAAGCGCTGCGCCAGCTCCAGCTCGAGCAGGGCGATGCCGGGCGCGACCTCGCCCAGCATGATCATGCGCTTGAGGCCGTCGAAGACTTCCGCGCTCTTGCCGGGCCGTATGTCCTGCGCGATGGCGAGCATCCTCGTCCCTGACATGAGTTATCGATATTGATAACGATATCGATAACTGGCCGATGTGCAAGCCCTATCGCGGCGCGACGCGCCGGCCGCCGTCAGGCTGCGGCCTGGCTGATCACGGCGCAGGCGCGCTTCAGGGCGTCGAGGGCGTCCATCAGCCGGGCCTCCTGGCCGTGCCGCTTGATGCAGGTGATGATGATGCTGGCCACGGCATGGCCGCTGCGGTCGAGGATCGGGCAGCAGATGTCGGTCAGGCCGACGAAGTCGCGGCTCTCATGAAGCTCGAAGCCGCGGCCGCGGATGCCGTCCAGCGACGCCCGCAGCTCCTCCTCCGTCACCCGGCCTTGGGCCTGGGGCAGGCTCTCGCGGATCAGGCGCTGCTGCACCTCCGTCGGCTGGAAGGCGACGATCACCTGGCCGGAGGTGGCGTCCACCGCCGGCCGGTTGAAGCCGAGGTTGAGGGTGAAGCTGATGTCCGGCTCGCCCGAGACCGAGGCCAGCACCACCGTCCGGCCGCGATACAGCACCACCAGATGGGCGGAATGGCCGGTCTCGGCGGCCAGCGCGTTCATCACCGGCACCGCCTCGGTCACCAGGTTGCGCACCCGCGGCGTGCGCAAGCCCAGCGAGAACAGCCGGTTGGTCAGGGTCAGGTCGTCGCTGGCCGGGTCGCGGGCGAGGTAGTCCCGCTCCAGCAGCACCATCACCATGCGGAAGATCTCGCTCTTCGACCGGCCCAGCTCGTCGGCGATCCGGGTCAGCGACAGCGGCTCGTCCCGGCTGGCCAGCAGCTCGAGGATGTCCAGGCCCTTCTCCAGCGCCGGCGCCGAATAACCCGCCTTCTTCTCCGTCACATCCGACCCCCAAGCGACCCCACGCGATTCCGGGGCGGGACTGTATCGCCGCCGCCCCCGTTCCGATGAATGTTTTATATATGATGTTGACACCATCAGTAAAACAACTCTAGCGTTCTCCCAACGGCGGCCGAGACCGCCAGCAGGAGGCGCAGCGTGGAAAGCATCGAAACCGTGGCGGTGGGATCGAGCCGGGGCGCGTCGACCGCCCGCCGCAGCACGGCCTTCACCGACATCGACTTCGACAAGCCGGGCCGGCAGGTCGGCTTCTTCCACATCCCGCAATCGCCGGACGACGACGCCTGGGGCACGGTGCGCATCCCGCTCGCGGTGATCGCCAACGGCACCGGGCCGACCGTGCTCCTCGAGGGCGGCAACCATGGCGACGAATATGAGGGGCCGATCACCCTCGGCGAGATCATCCGCGACCTCGACCCCGGCACCATCCAGGGCCGGCTGATCCTGATCCCGGCGATCAACCTGCCGGCGGTGGTGGCCGGCAAGCGCACCTCGCCGGTCGACGGGCTGAACTTCAACCGCACCTTCCCGGGCGACCCGGCCGGCACCATCACCCGGCAGATCTCGGCCTATGTGCAGGATGTGCTGCTGCCGCGCGGAAATGCCTTCCTCGACCTGCATTCCGGCGGCTCGTCGCTCGACATCCTGCCCAGCGCGATCGTCGAGCCGGCCGCCGACCCGGCGCATCAGCGGCGCAACATCGACGCCGTGCTGGCCTTCGGGGCGCCGATCACCGTGGTGGTCGACAATCTGGGCGAGCCGCGCACCGCCACCGCCGCCGCCGTCGCCGCCGGGCTGACCGTGGTCGGCACCGAGATGGCGGGGGCGGGGACGGTGTCGCTCGACGCGCTCGACATCTGCCGCCGCGGCGTGCGCAGCGTGCTGGCCCATCTCGGCGTGCTCGACCCGTCCTTCGCCGTGCCGCGCCGCCCGGACCCCAAGGTCTATGAGGTGGCCGGCGCCTCCTCCTATGTCCTGGCCGGCGACGACGGGGTGTTCGAGCCCTATCACCGCAACGGCGCGGAGGTGCGGGCCGGGCAGCCGGCCGGGCGCATCCATTTCCTGCACGATCCGGGCCGCGCGCCGGCCGAGCTGCGCTACGGCGCCGACGGCATCGTTTATGCTCGCCGCCAGCCCGGCCGGGTGCGGCCCGGCAATTGCTGCCTGGTCGTGGCCTCGCCCTATCGCGGGAGCCTCGGATGATCGGGCTGCACGACATCCAGGCTGCTGCGGACCGGATCCGCGGCCATGTCCGGCGCACCCCGCTGATCCGGGCCGACCAGTTGCTGCAGGCGCCGGCGGCGGCGCCGCTGTGGCTCAAGCTGGAATGCCTGCAGGTCACCGGCTCGTTCAAGGCACGCGGCGCGACCAACCGGCTGCTGGCCGCCGACCCGGCGACGCTGGCCCGCGGCATCGTCACCGCCTCGGGCGGCAATCACGGCCTCGCCGTGGCGCGGGCCGGTCATCTCGCCCAGGTGCAGACCACTGTCTTCCTGCCCGGCAACGCGTCGCCGGCCAAGCGTGCTAAGCTGGCCGGCTGGGGTGCCGAGATCCGGATCGAAGGCACGGTCTGGGACGTATCCGACCGCGCCGCCCGTGCCTTCGCCGAGGCGACCGGCGCCGTCTACTTCCACCCCTTCGCCGACCCCGAAGTCGTCGCGGGGCAAGGCACGGTGGCGCTGGAGATCGCCGAGAACCTGCCGGAGGCCAGCCTGTTCCTGATCGCGATCGGCGGCGGCGGCCTGGCCGCCGGCATGGCGACGGCGATCCGGGCGCTCCAGCCGAAGGCGCGGATCGTCGGCATCGAGCCGGTCGGCTCCCCGACCCTGCGCGCCAGCCTGGACGCGGGGCAGGTGGTCACCCTCGACGCCGTCACCACCGCGGTGCCGACCATGGCCTGCGGCCGCACCGACCCGCGCATCTTCGACATCATCCGCGACACCGTCGACGAGGTGGTGCTGATCGAGGACCGCGACATGGAGCGGGCGGCGCAGTGGCTGTGGTTCGAGCTCGGCCTCGCCGCCGATCTCAGCGGCGCGGCCTCGGTCGCGGCGCTGCAATCCGGCCGGGTGGTGCCGCGCGATGGCGACGTGGTGTGCGGCTTGGTCTGCGGCGCAGGACCGGACGGCCTCGCCGCCTGAACGCGGGGTCCGGAGGGCCGTGCCCTCCCAACAACAACAGGTGCAACCGAGGCTTCACAGGAGGACGAGAACCATGATGAAACATGTGCTGTCGGGCGTGGCCCTCACCGCGGTCCTGGCCCTGTCGGGCCTCGCATCCGCCGCCGAGCCGGTGCTCGGCCTCGCCGCCATCGACCTGCAGAACTCCTTCTTCGTGCGGATGAAGGAGGCAGGCGACACCGCGGCCACCGACTACGGCGTCAAGACGACCTGGCAGAGCGCCGAGGGCAGCCTGGAGAAGCAGGTCGCCATCATCGAGAACTTCATCAACCAGAAGGTCGACGCGATCCTGGTCGACCCGCTGGACAAGAACGCCCTGCTGCCGGTGATCAAGAAGGCCGAGGCCGCCAAGATCCCGGTCATCACCATGGGCAACAAGGTCGAGGGCGGCTGGAACACCTCGACCCTGTATCCGGACCAGGAGAACATGTCGATGGTGGCCCGCGCGCTGGGCCAGACCCTCGGCGGCGAAGGCGAGGTCGGCCTGCTGGTCGGCACCCGCGGCAACTTCGTCTCCGACACCCGCGAGAAGGCCTTCACCGAGACCCTGGCCAAGGAGTTTCCGAACATCAAGCTGGTCGGCATCCAGCCCACCGGCTGGGATTCGGCCAAGGCCACCGATGCGGCCCAGACCTGGCTGACCACCTATCCCGACCTGAAAGCGGTCGGCTGCATCTCGGATTCGATGTGTCTCGCTGCCAGCGCCGTCGCCCAGGCGATGGACCGCAAGCTGCTCTATGCCGGCTATGACGGCGACGAGGAGATGCACCCGCTGCTCGCGGACGGGTCGATGGTGATGGACGTCCTGACCGGCGCCTACCGGGTCGGCTACTGGAACATCGCGGTGGCGGCGCGGCTGGCCAAGGGCGAGAGCATGCCCAAGGACCTGTACATGCCGACTTATTTCGTCACCTCCGACGCCACCGCCCAGGCGCTGGCCGGCAAGGGGCTGAAATTCGAGCACATCACGCCGGAGGCCGCGACCACGGCGGCCAAGGCCTATACCGAGCAGCTGGGGCCGAAGCAGCCGACCTCCGCCATGACCGTCGCGAAGTGAGGAGAGAGGCAAAGGGCAGGGAGCGGGCGATGCCTCCGAAACCGGCGGATGCCGCCGCGGCGCGACGCCTGTCGCTGGCCGGCGCGGGCTTCGGCAACGACCTGGTGCTGGCCGGGCTGATCCTGCTGGTGCTGGTCGGCTTCGGCCTCGCCGGGCCCGGCTTCCTGTCCTTCGCCAACCTCGTCTCGATCGGCCAGCAGACTGCGGTGATCGCCATCGTCGGCTTCGCCATGACCGCGGTGATCATCGCCCGCGGCATCGACATCTCGGTCGGCAGCACGCTCGCGATCGCCGGCATCGTCGCGGGCCAGGCCTATGGCGCCACCGGATCGCCGCTGCTCGGCATCGTGGCGGCGCTGGCCGCGGGGGGCGGCGTGGGGCTGCTCAACGGCCTGCTGATCAGCGCCGTCGGCATCAGCCCCTTCATCGCCACCCTGGCGACGCTGGCGGCGGGGAAGGGGGCGGCGCTCAGCCTGTCCGGCGCCTCCAGCATCCCGGTCGACAGCCCGGTGCTGCTGTGGGCCGGCAGCGCCGACGTCGCAGGCTTCCCCGCATCCCTGCTGCTGGCGCTTCTGCTGCTCGCCGGCTGGTGGGTGCTGCTGCACCGCACCGTGCTGGGCCGCTGGATCTTCGCCGTCGGCGGCAATGCCGGCGCGGCGCGGGCGTCGCTGATCCCGGTCCGCACTGTGCAGACCCTGACCTATGTGCTGGCCGGCATGTCGGCCGGGCTGGGCGCGGTCGTGATCATCGGCCGCCTCGGCTCGGCCCAGCCGCTGGCCGGCACCGGACTGGAATTCGCGGCGATCACCGCGGCCATCGTCGGCGGTACCAAGCTGTCGGGCGGCGAAGGCAGCGTCACCGGCACGGCCCTGGGCGCGCTGCTGCTCGGCGCCATCAACACCGGCCTGTCCTTCCTGCAGGTGCCGCAGCAGGCGATCTACATCGTCACCGGCGGGCTGGTGCTGTTCGCGGTGCTGCTGAGCCAGCGCGACCGGCTGGCCGCGACCGTGGCGAAGTGGCGCCGCCGCAGCCGCGCCGCCCACACGGCGGAGGAGGCGGCGCAGGCCGTGCCGCGCCGGCTGGACCGGCACGAGCTGCGCATCGTCGGCCTCGGCAAGATCTTCCCCGGCGTCAAGGCGCTGGAGGGCGTGGCCTTCGACATCCGCGCCGGCGAGGTGGTGGCGCTGGCGGGCGAGAACGGCGCCGGCAAGTCGACCCTGGTGAAATGCCTGTCCGGCGTGCACCAGCCCGACGAGGGCGGGCTGATCCTGGATGGCCGCCCGGTGCGGCTGCGCACCCCGGCCGAGGCCGCCGCCGCCGGCATCGCCGTGATCCACCAGCATTTCAGCCTGGTGCCCGACCTGACCGTGGCCGAGAACCTGTTCCTGGGGCGCGAGCCGGGCGGCATCGCCCTGCGCCGGGGCGAGATGCGGCGCAAGGCGCAGGAGGTGATCGACCAGTTCGGCCTCGGCCTCCGGCCCGACGCCCGGGTCGGCACCCTGACCGTGGGCCAGCGCCAGATGGTCGAGATCGCCAAGTCGATGCTGTCCGAGGCCTGGCTGGTGATCATGGACGAGCCGACCAGCGCCCTGTCGACCCGCGAGCGCGACCGGCTCTACGAGCTGATCGGCCGGATGAAGGGGATCGGCTGCGCCATCCTCTACATCTCGCACAAGATGGAAGAGATCTTTACGCTGGCCGACCGGGCCGTGGTGCTGCGCGACGGCCGCTTCGTCGGCGACCGCGCGATCCGCGACCTCGACGAGCCGGCGCTGATCGGGATGATGGTCGGCCGCGACATCGGCAATGTCTTCCCGCACCGGCCGGTGCCGCGCGGCGACCTGCTGGTGGCGGTCCAGGACATTTCCGACGGCGGCCTGCTGCGCGCGGCCAGCCTGACCGTGCATGCGGGCGAGGTGGTGGCGCTGGCCGGGCTGATGGGCAGCGGCCGGTCCGAGGTGATGCGCTGCATCGCCGGCCTGTCCGCCCACCGCGCCGGCACGATCCGGATCGGCAGTGCCACGCTGCCGGCCGGCGATTCCCGCCGGGCCAATGCGCTGGGCGTCGCCTATGTGCCGGAGGACCGGCATCTCGAGGGCTTCGTCGGGCCGATGTCGGTCCAGGACAATGTCACCCTGGCCTGGATCCGTGCCCGCAGTGCGCTCGGCCTGGTACGGCCGTCGGCCCTGGGGGCCGAGGCCGGGCGGCTGATCCGGCAGCTCGGCGTCCGCCCGTCCGATCCGCGCAAGCGCGTCGGCGACCTGTCGGGCGGCAACCAGCAGAAGGTGGTGATCGGCAAGTGGCTCGCCACCCGCCCGCGGGTGCTGCTGCTGGACGAGCCGACGCGCGGCGTCGATGTCGGCGCGAAGTCGGAGCTGCACACTTTGATCGCCGAGCTGAAGGCGCAGGGCGCCGGGATCCTGATGGTGTCGAGCGAGCTGCCCGAGGTGCTGGGCGTCGCCGACCGCATCGTGGTGATGCATGAGGGCCGCACCGCCGGCGAGCTGCCGCGCGGCGCGACCGAGACCGAGGTGATGGCGCTGGCCTTTGGCCGCAGCGCCGAGGTGCCTCGCCCGACGAAACAGGAGAGGGTAGCGGGATGAGCAGGATGAGATTGGCCATCGTCGGCGCCGGCTTCATGGGGCAGTTCCACGCCCAGGCGATCGCCGGGCTGGAGACCGCGACCCTGTCGGCGGTCGTCGACCTGTCGGCGGAGCTCGGCCGCAAAACCGCCGACCAGTACGGCGCCCGGCACTTCAGCGATATCCAGGTGGCGCTGGCCGCCGATGCCGCCGACGCCTATGTCGTGGCGCTGCCGGACACGCTGCACCAGGACGTCACCTGCGCCCTGCTGGAGGCTGGCAAGCCGGTGCTGGTCGAGAAGCCGATGGCGCACACGCTGCAGGCGGCGCAGGCCATGGCGGCGGCGGAGAAGAAGGGCGGCGGCCGCCTGCTGGTGGCCCATATCCTGCGCCACGACCCGCGCTACGTGCAGGCGGCGGAGGCGGTGCGCGCCGGCAAGATCGGCGACCCGATCCATGCCTCGTCCGGCCGGTTCACGGTGCGCGATATCGGCACCCGCATGAACGGCTCCTCCAGTGTCTGCTTCTATCTCGGCGTGCACGATGTCGACGCGCTGCAATGGATCAGCGGCGCCGACGTCACCCGGGTCTATTCCCGCGCCGTCTCCAAGCTGATGCCCAGCCTCGGCGTCCAGTCCGAGGACGCGATCTTCACCACCTGCGACATGTCGAACGGCATGGTCGGCCAGCTGTATTTCGGCTGGTCGCTGCCGAGCGACATTCCGACCGGCATCTGGGCCCGGACCGAGGTGATCGGCACCAAGGGCGTGGTCGACCTCGACGTCCGCGACCATGGCCTGCGGGTGCTGTCGAGCGGCGCCTGGAGCCTGCCGGACGGGCTGCACTGGCCGACCGTGAACGGCCGGATCATGGGCGACCTGTATGAGGAGCTGCGCCACTTCGTGCAGGCGGTGCGCGAGGACAAGCCCTTCGTCATGTCGGTGCCCGAGGCGCTGCGCGCCGTCGCGGTCAATGACGCGATCCGGCGCAGCGTCGTCAGCGGCCAGCCCGAGGCGGTCGCCGACTGGCGCGGCTGATGGACAACACCCGCCACCCCTGGCTCCGCCGCGCCCTCGACCTCGCGCCGCTCTTGCTGCTGGTCCTGCTGGTGGCGGCGTTCGGCCTGATCGACGCGCGGGTGGTGACGCCCGACAGCCTGCGCAACGTGCTGGCCCAGGCCACGCCGGTGGCGCTGCTGGGGCTCGGCGCCTTCGTGGTGCTGCTGACCGGGGGCATCGACCTCTCGGCCGGGGTGGCGGTGGCCTTCTGCAGCGTGGTGATGGCCGGGCGGCTGGACGCGGGCGACCCTCTGGTCCTGGCCCTGCTGGCCGGCCTCGCCACCATGGCGCTGCTCGGGCTGCTCAACGGCCTGCTGGTCGGCTATCTGCGCGTGCCGCCCTTCGTCGTCACCCTGGCCACCATGGTGGCGGTGCAGGGGGCGACGCTGTGGGTGGCACAGAAGGGCGTGCTGATCCTGAAGAGCCCGACCCTGAAGGACATCGGCGTCGGGCAGACGGCCGGCATCCCGAACTCCGTGCTGCTGGTCGGGCTGATCGCGATCGGAGCCTGGGGACTGATGCGCTGGACCCGCTTCGGCCTGCGCACCTACGCCATCGGCTCCGACCCCGCCGCGGCGCAGCTGGCCGGCGTGCCGCTGCCGCGGCAGCAGCTGCTGACCTATATCGTTGCCGCCATCTTCACCTTCCTGACCGCGGTGCTGATGATCAGCCGGGTGCCGGTCGTCACCCCCAATCTCGGCGGCACGCCGCTCTTGCTCGACGCCATCGCCGCGGCGGTGCTGGGCGGCACCAGCATCTTCGGCGGCCGCGGCACGGTGCTCGGCGTGGTGATCGGCGCCGTCATCGTCAGCCTGCTGACCAATGCCCTGCGCGTCTTCGGCGTGGACCCCTCCAGCATCGATCTGTTCAAGGGCGCGATCATCGTCCTGGCGCTGATCGCCGATGCCGGGATCCGGATGCTGCGCCTGCGCCTCGATGAAGGACGTATCGGATGAGTTCGCCCCCGTTCATGCCCGGCCCCGGCCGCCTGGCCTGGAGTCCGTCGCCGGAGCTCGGCGACCTCGGCAAGGCCCGCGGCGCCGTGCTGGTGCCGACCGGCGCGGTCGAGCAGCACGGTCCGCACCTCGCCACCGGCGTCGACATCTGGCTGGCGACGGCGGTGGCGCTCGGCGTCGCCGGCCGCGACCCGTCGGTCCGGGTGGCGGAGCCGATCTCCTACGGCTCATCGGCGCATCACCTGGCCTTCCCGGGCACGATCAGCCTGCGGCCGTCGACCTTCATCGCCATTGTCGTCGATGTCTGCCGGTCGCTGGCTCGCGACGGCTTCTTCCCGATCGTGCTGAACGGCCATGGCGGCAACCGCGGCGCGCTGCAGGTGGCGGTGTCGGAGCTGGGCGCCGACCGCGTGCGCAGCGCCGCCTTCTCCTATTTCGACCTGATCCGCGAGGATGCGGCGGCGATCCTGCCCGATGCGGACCAGGGCTGCGGCCATGCCTGCGCGCTGGAGACCTCGCTGATGCTGCACCTGTTCCCGGGCTCTGCGCGGGCGGAGGCGATCCCGGCGGGCGGCACGCCGTCCTGCTGGCCCGACCCGCATCTCTATTCCCCCAGCCCGATCACGGTCTGGCGCGGCTTCGAGGAGATCAACCCGACCGGGGTGATCGGCCGGCCGTCCGACGCCACCGCCGAAGCCGGGGCGAAGCTCTATGACGCCGCCGTCTCCCGGTCGCTGGAGGCGGTGCTGCGCCTGCGCGACAGCTTCGCCGCCGCCTGATCCTTCCCTCCAACCGAGACGATGGCGATGAAGACGATCAAGGGCCTGAAGGTCACCACCGCGCCCTCCGGCGCCCCGGTCAGCCGCATGCGCATCGGCGGGCGCTGGGAGGAGGGCGGCTCCGGCGAGTTCCTCGAGATCACCAGCCCGGCCACCGGGGCGGTGGTCGGCTTCGTGCCGCTCGGCACCCGTGCCGATGCGCAGCGCGCGATCGCCGCGGCCCAGGCGGCGAAGCCGAAGATTGCCGGCCTGTCGGTGTGGGAGCGGGCGAAGCTGTGCTTCGCCGTCGCCGACGTCATCGAGGGCCGCAAGGAGGCGCTGGCCCGCACCCTGAGCCTGGAGCAGGGCAAGCCCTACCACGCCGAGGCGCTGGGCGAGGCCGGCGCCGCGGTCGCCGCCTTCCGCAATGCCGGCGAGCAGATCAAATGGCTGGAGACGGCGTGCTTCCCGGTCGAGGACCGCAACAAGCGCGCCTTCAGCTTCCTGCAGCCCAAAGGCGTGTTCGGCATCGTCACGCCCTGGAACTTCCCGCTGGCGCTGCCGTCGATCTATTACCTCGCGCCCGGCCTCGCCACCGGCAACGCCATGGTCTGGGTGCCGGCGCCGACCACCTCGATCATCGCCGAGAAGCTGATGGAATGCCTCATCGAGGCCGGCGTGCCCGACGGCGTCGTCAACCTGGTGATCGGCGACGGGCCGGAGGTTGGCGACGAGGTCGTGTCCAACCCCGGCACCGATGCGATCGCCTTCACCGGCAGCTCCGAGACCGGGCGGGTCATCGCGTCCCGCGGCGCCGGCAAGCCGCTGATGGTGGAGCTGGGGGGGAACGGCCCGACCATCGTCCTGGCCGATGCCGATCTCGACACCGCCGCAGCGCGGGCGGCGGGCGGCTGCTTCGCCAATGCCGGCCAGATCTGCACCTCGACCGAGCGCATCCTGGTGGCCGAGGCGGTGCATGATGCCTTCGTCGAGAAGCTGGTCGCGGCGGCGCGGGCGGTGCGCATGGGCGATCCCTTCGACCCCGCCACCACCATGGGGCCGCTGAACAACGAGCCGAACGCGCAGAAGGTCGACGCCCATCTCGCCGATGCCCGCCAGCGCGGCGCCTCGATCCTGGTCGGCGGCGGCCGGGCCGAGGGCCTGGCGACGCGGCTGCACTACCAGCCGACGGTGATCGCCGACCTGTCGCCCGACAGCCTGCTCAATGTCGACGAGACCTTCGGCCCGGTGGTGCCGGTGCTGCGCTTCCGCGACGAGGAGGAGGCGCACCGCATCGTCAGCAAGAGCCGGCTCGGCCTGTCCGCCGCGGTGTTCACCCAGACCATCCGCCACGCCTTCCGCTGGGCCGAGGCGCTGAAGGTCGGCATCGTCAACGTCAACGAGATGAGCCCGTATTGGGAGACGCATATCCCGGCCGGCGGCGCGGCCGGGACGGCCAGCGGCATCGGCCGCACCGGCGGGCGCCACACGCTGCTGGAGATGTCGGATCTGAAGACGGTGACGATCGATATCAGTCGATAGGGGTCTCTACGGCCGTTGATACCAACGGCGTTTGAGATCGACTCTCCAACCCTTCCTTGTCATGGCGAGGATCCCGGCCTTGAGCCGGGGGGCGCGGCCATCCAGTGGTCGGTGCCACTGGATGGCCGCGCGGCGAGCTGACCGCCCGGCGACGTTTGCCGGTCACTCGGCCTTGACCACGCCGGCGTAGCTGGTCTTCGGCTGCAGCACCAGGCCGTCGACGGCGGTGCGGTGCGCCGCCACCAGGGTCTGCTGGAACAAGAGGACATACGGCCCCTCGGCCTGCACCTCGCGCTGCAACCGGCCATAGAGGGCAGCACGCTTGGCCGCGTCGGGCTCGCGCAGCGCCTCAGTCACCGTCCGGTTCCAGCCGGCATCGGCCCAGCGGTTGCGCCAGGCCAGCGTCTTCGGCGCGTTGGCGTCGTCGACATCCTTGTCGAAGGCGAAGGCGTCGGCGTTGCTGTGCGGGTCGCGATAATCCGGCACCCAGGTGCCGATATAGATGTCGTGCTGCCGGGCCCGGTACTTGGTGATGGTCTGCTTGCCGTCGCCGGGAAGGATCTCCAGCCGTATGCCGGCCTTGGCGAAGCTGGCCTGCAGCGCCTGGGCGATGTCGGCGAAGGGGGCGACGTTGCGGACGTCGATGGTGACGGAAAAGCCATCGGCGAGGCCGGTGCGGGCCAGCAAGGCCTTGGCCCGGTCGACGTCCAGCCGGTACGGCGCGTCGTCAATGGCGCCGAGATAGCCCGTCGGCAGGAAGGTCTGGCGCACCGTGTAGGTGCCGCTCAGCAGGCTGTCCTCGACGGCCTTGTAATCGACCAGCCATTTCAACGCCTCGCGCACCTCGGGCCTGGCCAGGTTCGGGTTGGACTGGTTCAGGCCGAGATACAGCAGCGGGTCGCCGGCCTCGCTCTGCAGCGCCACGCCGGAGACATCCTTCAGGGCCAGGATCTGGTCGCGGGTCAGGTCGCGGGCATAGTCGACATCGCCCTTCTCCAGCAGCAGCCGCTGGCTCGCCGGCTCCGGCACATGCAGGATCACCAGATGCGGTGTCTTCGGCCCCGTGCCTTGCCAGTGGGGGTTGCCGTCCAGCACCACCCGCTCATTCGGCACCCAGCGCTGCACCGCATAGGGGCCACTGCCGGCGCTGTGGGCCTTCAGCCAGCCATTGCCCAGGTCGCCCTGCGCCTCGTTCGCCTGCACCGTCTTGGCGTCGACCACTGAGGCGACGGTGGCAGTCAGGGTGTTTAGGAAGAAGGTCGGCGCCACCGCCTGGTCGATCCGGATCTCCAGCGTATTCTCGTCGACCGCCCGGATCCGGTCCGCGGCATTGTCGGCGGTGAAGCCGAACTGGGTGAGGATGAAGGCCGGAGATTTGTTCAGCCGCACCGCCCGCTGCAGCGACCAGGCGGCGTCCTGCGCCGTCACCGCGTTGCCGCTGGCGAAGACCTGGCCGGGCCTCAGCGTGAAGCGGTAGGTCAGCCCGTCATCGGCGACCGACCAGCTCTCGGCCAGGTCGCCGACGATGGTCGGGTCGGTGGCGCTGCGATAGCCGACCAGCTGGTCGTACAGGTTGCCCGTCACCTCGCCGACGCCCGGCTCGAACGCCTCGGCCGGGTCCAGCGAGATGAACTGGTCGATCTGCTTGGCCACCACGATGGTGTCGCGCGGCGTGCCGGCGAAGGCGGTGCCGAGGGCGGGCAGAAGCAAGAGGGCGCCGAGCAGCGGCGCCGAGAAGCGTCTCATGGGACTCTCCTGAAGCGGGTCAGATTGAACGGTATAAATTTGTGTAATTTATATTCTATTGACAGTAGAATGTGTATTTACTGAGATAACAACACGAATCTTCGGCCCATGACGGCCCGTCATGGTGCTGCCCGCACGTCATCCCGGGGATGATCGGCATGAGTTATGTGTTGAGTCTGCTCGACAAGAGCCCGGTCGCCGAAGGCGAAGGCGCGACCGAGGCGCTGGCGCGCACCGTCGCTTTGGCGCGGCGGGCGGAGCACTGGGGCTTCCACCGCTTCTGGGTGGCGGAGCACCACGACACGCCGCGGCTGGCCAGCCCCTCGCCAGAGGTGCTGATCGCCTATTTGCTGGCCCACACCACGCGCATCCGCGTCGGGTCCGGTGGCGTCATGCTGCAGCATTACAGCCCGTACAAGGTGGCCGAGAACTTCAACCTGCTCGCGGCGCTGGCGCCGGGGCGGGTCGATCTCGGCGTGGGCAAGGCGCCGGGCGGGCTGCCGCTATCGACCCGCGCGCTGCAGGCCGCGGTCGACCCGGCGCGCAGGCCGTCCTTCGCCGAGCAGCTGGCGCAGCTGGACGCCTTCCTCGACGATACCATCGCCGATGCCGACCCGCTGGCCGGCGTCGTCGCCACGCCGCGGCCGCCGATCAAGGCAGAGCGCTTCCTGCTTGGCGCCAGTGTCGAGAGCGCGCAGCTTGCGGCGGCCGAGGGCTGGGCCTTCGTCCATGCCGGACATCTGAACGGCGATCCGGCGCTGCTGGAGCGCGTCTTCGCCGCCTATCGCGCCGTCAGCGCCGGCTGGACCCCGCTGCTCGCCGTCGCGGTGATCGCGGCCGAGACCGAGGCGCGAGCGGAGCGGCTGGCGGCCAATCTGCGCATGTTCAAGGTGCATGTCGACACCGGCCAGAGCGTCACCGTCGGCAGCGTCGCCCAGGCAGAGGAATTCGTCCGCCAGGCCGGAGCCCGCGAGTACCGGATCGAGGAGAAGACACCGAGCGTGATCCACGGCACGGCGGAGCGCGTTCGGGCCGAGCTGGAGCGGCTGCACCGGCAGCACGGCGTGCGCGAATTCGTCATCGACACCCCGATCGCCGACGGCGAGGAGCGCTTGGCGTCGATCGAACTGCTGGCCAAGGCACATTTCACCGCAATCGCGGCCTGAGCCCCGCATTCAAGGACACACTCCGATGAGCAAGCGTCAGATCACCTTCGGCGTCATGCTGCAGGGCCCCGGCGGCCACATGAATGCCTGGAAGCACCCCAGCGTGCCGGCCGATGCCAGCGTCAATTTCGGCTTCTACCTCGACAATGCCCGCAAGGCCGAGGCCGCCGGCATCGCCTTCGCCTTCATCGCCGACGGCCTCTACATCAACGAGAAGTCGATCCCGCATTTCCTGAACCGGTTCGAGCCGATCTCGATCCTGTCGGCGCTGGCCGCGGTGACCTCGAAGATCGGCCTGGTCGGCACGCTGTCGACCTCCTACAGCGACCCGTTCACCGTCGCCCGGCAATTCGCCACCATCGACGCCATCAGCGGCGGCCGGGCCGGCTGGAACGCCGTGACCTCGCCGCTCGAAGGCTCCGGCCGCAACTACAGCCGCGAGCATCCGGAGCACGGGCTGCGCTATGAGATCGCCCAGGAATATCTCGAGGTCGTGAAGGGCCTGTGGGACAGCTGGGACGACGACGCCTTCGTGCGGGACCGGGCCACCGGCCGCTTCGCCGATTTCGCCAAGATGCGCCGGCTAGACCACAAGGGCCGGTTCTTCTCGGTCGAGGGGCCGCTGAACATCGGCCGCTCGGCCCAGGGCCAGCCGGTGCTGTTCCAGGCCGGCGCCTCCGATGACGGCATCCGGCTGGCCGGGCACCATGCCGATGCCGTGTTCACCAATGGCGGGCCGATCGAGGACGCCAAGGTGTTCTACAAGCAGGTCAAGGACAGCGCCGTCGCCCATGGCCGCCGGCCCGACGACGTCAAGATCTTCCCCGGCATCGGGCCGATCGTCGGCGCCACCGCGGACGAGGCGGAGGAGAAGTATCGCGCGATCCGCGACCTGCTGTCGGTGGATGAGGCGCTGCTGTATCTCGGCCGCTTCTTCGACCATCACGATTTCAGCCAGTACCCGCTGGACGGGCCGTTCCCGGACCTCGGCGACATCGGCAAGAACAGCTTCCGCGCCACCACCGACGGGATCAAGCGCACCGCGAGGGAGCGCAACCTGACCCTGCGCGAGGTGGCGCTGGAGACGGCGACGCGGCGCACCCTGATCGGCACGCCGGAGACGGTGGCCGACGAGCTGATCCGCTGGGTGGAGGAGGGGGCGTCCGACGGCTTCATCCTCGGCTTCCCGGTGCTGGGCCAGGGGCTCGATGATTTCATCCGCCATGTCCTGCCGGTGCTGCAGGAGCGCGGCCATTTCGACCCAGTGCTGCGCGGCACCACGCTGCGCGACCATCTCGGCCTGCCGTACCGCGAGAGCCGGTACGCCGGAGAGCCGACGCGTGAACCTGTCCGGGCCGCCCGCTGATGGCGGATGACGGCATCGCCGCGGGCGTCGAGGCCCATCGCGAGGCGATGGTGGCGCTGCGCCGCGACCTGCACCGCCACCCGGAGCTGGCCTATCGCGAGCGGCGCACCGGCGACCTGGTGGCGGAGGCGCTCTCGTCCTGGGGCTATGAAGTAAATCGTGGCCTGGGCGGCACCGGCGTGGTCGGCACGCTGGCGCTGGGCGACGGCCCGCGCCGGGTCGGGATCCGCGCCGACATGGACGCGCTGCCGATCGTCGAGGCCACGAACCTGCCCTATGCCAGCGGCACGGACGGGGTGATGCATGCCTGCGGCCATGACGGGCACACCGCCAGCCTGCTGACGGCAGCCCGCGTCCTGGCCGAGCGGCGCGGCTTCTCCGGCACGCTGCACCTGATCTTCCAGCCGGCCGAGGAGGGCGGTGCCGGCGCCCGCCGGATGATCCGGGACGGGCTGTTCGAGCGCTTCCCCTGCGACGCCGTCTACGGGCTGCACAACTGGCCCGGCGTGCCGGCCGGGCGGTTCGGATTCATCACAGGTCCGGCCATGGCCGCGGCCGACCGGGTGACGATCCGCGTGGTCGGCAAGGGCGGTCACGGCGCCGTGCCGCAGCAGACGGTGGATCCGGTGGTGGCCTCGGCCTCGCTGGTGATGGCGCTGCAGAGCGTCGTGGCCCGCAATGTCAGCCCGCTCGACGCCGCGGTGGTGACGGTCGGCGCCATCCATGGCGGCAAGGCGGCCAATGTGATCCCGGATGCGGTCGAACTGCTGCTGACCGTCCGCATCTTCCGGCCGGAGGTGCGGGATCGGATCGAGGCGCGCATCACCGCTTTGGCCAAGGCCCAGGCCGAGAGTTACGGCGCCGTGGCCGAGATCGAATACCTGCGCGGCTATCCGGTGCTGGTGAACCACGCGGCGGAGACCGATTTCGCGCGCCAGGTGGCGGCGGAGCAGTTCGGCCAGGACCGGATCGAGGCCGGGTTCCCGCCGATCACCGCCAGCGAGGACTTTGCCTACATGCTGGAGGAGCGGCCGGGCAGCTATCTCTTTCTCGGCAATGGCGACAGCGCCGCGCTGCACAGCCCGAACTACAACTTCAACGACGAGATCCTGCCCGTCGCCGCCCGCTACTGGGTGGCGCTGGCCGAGCGGTACCTGGCGGCGGCTTAGGGACATCCGAGTCCCCCCTCCCGCGAGGGGAGGGAGGACTCATAAGGTCACGCCGTCTTCCGCACCGCCGGCACCAGATGGCTGATGTCCTTCTCGAAAGGCAGCTTGCCGTGGATCTCCGGGTCGATCTCGGTCTCGAACAGGGCGGTGTAGCCGGAGCGGAGATAGAGGTTCGAGGCCTCCGGCTGGCGGAAGCCGGTGGTCAGGTAGATCCGGCTGTAGCCTTGCCGCGCCGCCTGGGCCTCCAGCTCGACCAGCACCCGGCGCGCCAGGCCCTGGCGGCGCAGGTCGACATGGGTCCAGACCCGCTTCATCTCGGCGGTGCGCTCGTCATAGCGCTTGAAGGCGCCGCCGGCGATGGCGGCGCCATCGCGCAGCAGCAGCAGAAAGGCACCATCCGGTGGAGCGAACAGCTCTGCCGGATAGCGGTTCATCTCCTTCACCCCGTCGCCCCGACCCCAATAGTCGCCGTAGCGCGTCTCATATTCCCAGGTCAGGGCTTGGATCAACGGCTGCGCCTGCGGGTCCAGCGGCGTGGTGTAGAGGAAGCTGTCGGTCATCGCATTGCCTGTTCGGGACGGGGAAGGGCGGCCGCGGAATCCGCGGCCGCATGCCGAGGTTCAGACTTTCGGCAGGCCGGGCGGGTTGGTGCGCGACTGCTCGATCGCCTCGGCGGTCAGGTTCCAGCGCTCCAGCGCCTTGCGGTACGTGCCGTTCTCAATCAGCGCGTTGATCGCCAGGGTCAGCGCGTCGGCCAGGCCGCTGCCCTTGCGTGTCGTGATCGCTATATCCGCCGTCAGCGGCCAGCCGCCGTTGATGACGCCGACCGGGCGGGTCTTGCCGCTGACCGCCGCGGCATAGGCGAGCCGGGAATTCGGGTTGATCTCGACATCGGCGCGGCCGGAGACGAGCGCCAGCTGGGACGCGCCGTTGTCGTCGAAATACAGGAACTCCGCTGGCTTCAGCCCGGCGGCCACGTTCTGGCGGTCCCATTCGACCACGATCTTTTCCTGGTTGGTGCCGGCCCCGACGATGACCTTGAGCCCGGCGATGTCCTTGGGCTCCTTGATCGACTGGATCGGGCTGTTCAGCGCGACATAGGCGCCGAGCACGTCCTGGCGGTAGGTCGAGAAGTCGAACCGCTCCTTGCGCGCCTCGGTCACCGTGACGTTGCTGATCACGGCGTCGAACCGGCCCGAGACCAGGCCAAGCGGCCAGTCGGCCCAGGCCACCGGCACGAACTCCACCTTCCGCCCCAGGGATTCCGCCACCAGCGATGCCAGGTCGGCATCCGTGCCGACCACGGTCTTTGCGTCGGAGCCGTAGGTGTTCAGCGGTGGGTCGCCGACGCTGACGCCGACGGTGAACACTCCGTCCTTGACGAATTTGAAACCGGGGGAGACGGCGGCGATCGCCGCATCGACCTTCGTGGTGTGCACCCGGCCGGCCTGCTCCGGGGTGAGGTCGAAGGCCTTGGTCTGCGCCTGCGCGCCGACGGCGGTGAGGAGGGCGGCGATGCCGATGGCCGCGGCTGCCGTGGTCCTGCGGATGGACATAGGTGGGCTCCTGACTTTTGGACTGGTGGGACCGGCCGCGGGGCGACCGGCGGGCGGCGGCGTGCGGAACCCGGCAGCGGGGCCGGGAAGGGGCTAGAGGACCTTGGCCAGGAACTCGGCGGTCCTGGGGTGGTTCGGCGCGGCGAAGACCTGGGACGGGGGGCCCTGCTCCAGGATCCGGCCGCCATCCATGAACACGACGCTGTCGGCGACCTCGCGGGCGAAGCCGATCTCATGGGTGACGATCACCAGCGTGGTGCCGGACCGGGCCAGGGTGCGGATCACGTCCAGCACCTCGCCCACCAGTTCGGGGTCGAGGGCCGAGGTCGGCTCGTCGAACAGCAGCACCTTGGGCTTCAGCGCCAAAGCGCGGGCGATGGCGACGCGCTGCTGCTGGCCGCCCGACAGCTGGCGCGGATAGGCCTGGGCCTTGTCGCTCAGCCCCACTCGGGCCAGGAGCGCCAGGGCCTCGTCCGTCGCCTCCGCCTTCGACCGACGACGGAGCGCGACCGGCGCCTCGATCACGTTCTCCAGCACCGTCAGATGCGGGAACAGGTTGAAGGTCTGGAACACCATGCCGACATCGACCCGGCGCTTCAGGATCTCGGCTTCCTTCAGCTCGTACAGGATGTCGCCGCGCTCGCGGTAGCCCAGCAGCGCGCCGTCGACGGTGATGAAGCCGGCATCGACCTTCTCCAAGTGGTTGATGCTGCGCAGCAGCGTCGACTTGCCGGAGCCGGAGGGGCCGAGGATCACGGTGACGTCGCCGGACGGGATGGTCAGGCTGACCTCGTCCAGCACCTTCAGCGACCCGAAGCTCTTCGACACACCCTGGATCCGGACCTCGCCGCGGCCGGCGGACAACGGCTGCCAGGAGCTCCGCAGCGCCGTGGCGACCGGCGGGGCAATCTGCACTGCCTGCGGGTCGACCGCGACCGGCTCGGCCCTGCGACCGGCGCGCCAGGCGCGCAGCCGCTGGATCGGAGTCGGCGGCAGGGTGCGCAGCGCGCCGCGGGCGAAGTGCCGCTCGATATAGAACTGCATGACCGACAGCACGATCATGATGATCAGGTACCAGACGGTCGCGACCATCAGCAGCGGGATCACCGCCAGGTTGCGGCGGTAGATCACCTGCACCGTGTAGAACAGCTCGGGCAGCGCCAGCACGTAGACCATGGACGTGCCCTTCGCCAGGCCGATCAGCTCGTTGAAGGCGGTCGGCAGGATCGCCCGCATCGCCTGCGGCAGGACGATGCGGAAGGCCTGGCGGCGGCGCGGCAGGCCCAGCGCCGCCGCGGCCTCCAGCTGGCCCTGGTCGACCGACAGGATGCCGCCGCGGATGATCTCGGCCGAGAAGGCGGCCTGGTTCAGGCTCAGCCCCAGGATCGCCGCAGCATAGGGGCCCAGCAGCGAGAGCGTCGGGTATTCGAAGACGATGTCGGTGAAGGGGATGCCCAGCCGGATCGATTCGTACAGGTAGCCCAGGTTGAACAGGATCAGCAGCAGCACGATCAGCGGGATCGACCGCAGCAGCCAGATGTAGCCCCAGGCCAGGCCGGACAGCAGCGGCGATCTCGACACCCGCGCCAGCGCCAGCCCGGTGCCCAGCAGGAAGCCGAGGGCGGAGCCCGCGGCCGTCAGCAGGATGGTGCGGCCCAGCCCGTCGATCACCGGCTCGGCGAAGAACCATTCGGCGAAGACGCCCCATTCCCAGCGCTCGTTGGTCAGGATCGAGTGCAGCACCGCGACGATGACGGCCGCGGCCGCGAGGGTGCCGGCGGTGCGGCCGGGATGGCGGGCGCCGACGACGCGGTGGCGGGAATAGTCGCGCGCCTCCGCCTGGTCCAGGCGCCGGACGGCCTCCGGCGCGGCGTCCGACAGGCGGGGCAGAAGGCGCGGACGGTCCTGCAGGTCGATGTCTTGGCTGGTCATGCGATCTCGCAATCCGCTGTCGCTGCGTTGGCGCCGCCGGACCGCCCATCGGCCCGTCGATCTTAATAACTGTAAAAAACTGCATAATGTGCAGTTTCAACATATCTATTGCGCATATGTGGTTTCGTACTGTCAACTGAGTCTGTATATCGATCGACGCCATCGGCCCTCGGCCGTGGCCTCGGGAGGGAAGGAATGTTCGGATTCGTCTCCAGACGGGCGGCCGCCGCCCTGGTTCTCGGCCTCGCCGCCGTCACGACGCCGGGCCTTGCCGCGGCCCAGGTCTTCGACCTGAGCCCGGAGCAGCCGGGCCGCCCGCGGGCGGAGAAGGCCGGGGCCATCGCCGCCTCCGTCCCGGCGACCTTCAAGCTCGTCGAGGACGGCGTGCTGACCGTGGCGATCGCGCCAGGCCAGCCGCCGATCGCGACCTATGCGACGGATGCGCGGACCGTCATCGGTGCCGACCCGGACCTGATCCAGCTGGTCGCCGACCTGCTGGGGCTGAAGCTGAAGATCGTGGCGGTGGCCTGGCCGGACTGGCCGCTGGGCCTGGCCTCGGGCAAGTACGACGCGGTCATCTCCAATGTCGGCGTGACCGAGGAGCGCAAGCAGCGCTTCGACTTCTCGACCTACCGCCAGGGCCTGCACGGCTTCTATGTGAAATCCGACAGCCCGATCACCTCGCTCAAGGAGCCGAAGGACATCGCTGGCCTCAGGATCATCACCTCCTCCGGCACGATCCAGGAGAAGATCCTGCTGGAATGGGACCGGCAGAACCAGGCCTTGGGCCTGGCCCCGGCCGAGCTGCAGTATTACGACGACGAGGCAGCCTGGAACCTGGCGGTCCAGTCCGGCCGGGCCGACGCCATGTTCAGCGTCAACGCCAGCCTGTCCTATCTGGCGGCCCGCGCCGGCAACCTGAAGCAGGTCGGCACGGTCAGCGCCGGCTGGCCGCTGACGGCGGAGACCGGCATCACCACGCGCCGCGGCAGCGGCGTCGCCGACACCTTCACCGCCGCGGTCAACGAACTGATCGCCGATGGCCGATACGCTGCGGTGGTGGCGCGCTGGAACCTGACGGCCGAGGCGGTCGATCGGTCCCGCACCAACCCGCCCGGCCTGCCGAAGTTCTGACGAGGACCGCACCGTGGCAACGATCGACCATGCCGGGTTCCTGACCCCGGGCAGCTTTCCGGAAGCCGATCCACGGGACGGGCTGGAGAAGGCGCTGCGCCTGTTCGCCTTCGGCGAGCAGCTGGGCTTCGACAGCGGCTGGATCCGCCAGCGCCATCTCGAGCCCGGCGTGTCCTCGGCGTCGGTGTTCCTGGCCGCGGCCAGCCAGCGCACCCGCCGCATCCAGCTCGGCAGCGCGGTGATCCAGATCGGCTATGAAAGCCCATACCGGCTGGCCGAGGATCTCTCCACCGTCGACGTGCTGTCGGGCGGCCGGCTCAATGTCGGGCTCAGCGCCGGCGTGCCGCCGCATGCCGACCTGCTGGGCCCGCGGATCTTCGACGGCGACTGGACCGGCTACGACCTGTCCTATGGCCGGGTGGAGCGGCTGCTGGACAACCTCCGCGGCGCCTATCTCGGCGAGCCGGATCGGGTCGTGGTCAACGCCGCCGGCCGCCACCGGCCCCGGCTGCAGCCCGTCGCCGAAGGGCTGGCCGACCGAATCTGGTACGGCGGCGGCTCACTGCGCTCTGCCGAATGGGCCGGGCGCGCCGGACTCAACCTGCTGATCGGCAACGTCACCTCGGGCGAGGGCACCGACGATTTCGTCACCGCCCAGCGGCGGCAGCTCGACGCCTATCGCGCGGCCTGGCACGGATCGCGCCCGGCCCGCGTGGCGCTCGGCCGGGTGATCGTGCCGTTCGACAGCGCCGATGACTGGACCCGGGCTCGCTATGCCGAATACGCCGCCGGCCGGCGCGAGCGCACCCTGGCGCCGCAGGGCGAGCGGCGGACCCTGTTCGCGCCGGACCTCGTCGGGACCTCCGACCAGATCCTCGAGGCCCTGGCCCGGGACCCGGTGCTGGCCGAGGTGTCGGAGCTGCGGCTGGAGCTGCCCTACGAGTTCCGGCCCTTCGAGTACGAGCAGATCCTGGGCGACGCGGTGCGCCACATCCTGCCGCAGCTCGGCTGGCAGGCGCCGGGCCGCGACAGCCTGCCGCCTGCGCAGATCCGCAGCGCCGCGGAGGCCTGGGTGCCGCAGGGGAAGTGAGCGCGGCTGTCAGAACGAGACCCGCTTGAAGGCGCGGGTCTGGGCGGTGAGGGCCTGCTCGGTCGGCAGCCGCTCCATCGAGCTGGCGCCGTAGAAGCCGTGGCAGTGCTTGCAGCGCTGCAGGACATAGGCGGCGTCCTCCGGCATCGCAATCGGCCCGCCATGGCACAGCACGATGATGTCCGGCCGCACCACCAGCGCTGCCGCGGCCCAGTCGTCGATCAGGGCGATGCAGTCGTCCAGCGTCTTGGCGGTCTCGGCGCCGATCGCGCCGCCGGTGGTCAGGCCCATATGCGGCACGATGATGTCGGCCCCAGCTTGCGCCATCGCCACCGCCTCTTCGGCCGAGAACACATAGGGCGTGGTCAGCAGGTCGAGGGCATGGGCGCGGGCGATCATCTCGACCTCCAGGCCGTAGCCCATGCCGGTCTCCTCCAGGTTCTGGCGGAAGGTGCCGTCGATCAGGCCGACGGTCGGGAAGTTCTGCACCCCGGCGAAGCCCATGGCCTTGAGCTGGCCGAGGAAATGGTCGGTCAGCAGGAACGGGTCGGTGCCGTTGACTCCGGCGATGACCGGCGTCTTCTTCACCACCGGCAGCACCTCGCGCGCCATCTCGACCACGATCTCGTTGGCGTTGCCATAGGCCAGCAGCCCGGCGAGGGAGCCGCGGCCGGCCATGCGGTAGCGCCCGGAATTGTAGATCACGATCAGGTCGATGCCGCCGGCCTCCTCGCATTTGGCGGACAGGCCGGTGCCGGCGCCGCCGCCGACGATCGGCTCGCGGCGCTGCACCATGCCGCGGAACTTGGCCAGGAGATCGGCGCGGGTGAAGCGGGTCATCCTATCGGTCCTTCGGATCACGGGGTGACGATCGCCCGGAACTCGCGCACCAGGGCGGCCGCGAACTCCGGGTCGTTGATGTGCAGCGGCAGCTCGATCAACTGCCGGTCGGCGGTCTGCCGCAGGTCGCGGCGCAGCGCCTGGAACAGAGCCTCGTCGGCGGCGAGGTCGTGGAAAGGCTGGCCCGGCGCGTCGATGGCCGAGACGCCGCCGAGCGGCAGCAGGAAGCGCACTGGCCCGGGGCAAAGGTTGAGCCGCGCGGCGATCCAGGCGCCGATCGCCGCATTCTCCTCCGGCGTCGTCCGCATCAGCGTCACCTGGGCGTTGTGGACATGCAGGCGCCGGCCGCGGAACTTCTCCGGCACCGTGTCCATCGCGCCGAAATTCACCATGTCGACAGCGCCGGTCGACCCGACATAGGGCAGGCCGGTGCGGGCGATCGCGCCGAACCGGTCCTCGCTGCAGGCGAAGACGCCGCCGACCAGGTAATCCGCGACCTCAGTGGTGGTGGCGTCGATCACACCGCGCAGGAAGCCGCCATCGGCCAGCTTCTCCATCGACTGGCCGCCGGTGCCGGTGGCGTGGAACACCAGGCAGTCATGGTCCTGCTCCAGCAGGCGCCGGATCTCGGTGACGCAGGGCGTGGTGACGCCGAACATGGTCATGCCGATCGCCGGCCGGTCGCCGATGCCGGACGCTGCCCGCCATGTCGCCATGCCGGCGACCGCATGGGCGGCGTTGGCGATCACCCGGCGGCTGATGGCGTTGAGCCCGGCGATGTCGACCACCGAATGCATCATGGTGATGTCCGTCGCCCCGACATAGGGCGCGACATTGCCGGAGGCGACGGTCGACACCATCAGCTTCGGCAGGCCGACCGGCAGGGCCCGCAGCGCCGCCGTGACCAGCGCGGTGTTGCCGGTGCCGCCCAGCCCCAGCACGGCGTCGATGTCGTCGCGTGTCCCCAGGTAGCGCGTCAGCGCCGCCGCCATCGCCGTCACCGCCACGCCGCGATCGGTGGCGCCCAGCACCGCGGCGGCGCCGTCCGGGTGATGGCCGGCGACCTCGGCCGCGGTCACGTCGGCCTCGTCCCCGCCGCCGCGGGTGCCGACATCGACCAGCTGCGCCGCCAAGCCGGCGGCCCGGATGCAGTCGCGGGCATAGGCCAGCTCCGCCGCCTTCGTATCGCAGGTCCCGATCACCAGCACCGCCATGTCCTTCCCTCCCTGTCCTTCGATTGTCAAAAGCATATTGCATATTGTGTATTCTTCACAAGCCGGATAGGGTGGCCTGCATGAGCGCTGAAAAACACCTCACCCTCCGCGAGCGGATCCGCGACGAGCTGGTCCGGATGATCGTCAGCGGCGAGCTGCCGGCCGGGGCCGCGATCGACGAGAAGAAGCTGGTCGAGCGGCTGTCGACCAGCCGCACCCCGTTCCGCGAGGCGATCGGCACGCTGGAGCGGGAAGGGCTGATCGAGATCCGCCCCTATCGCGGCTTCTTCGTGCGCCAGTTGTCGCGTAAGGATGTCGAGGACCTGTACGACCTGCGCGAGACGCTGGAGGCGATGGCCGCGAAGCGGGCGGTCGAGCGCGCGTCGGATGGCGACATCGACCGGCTGTCCTCGATGCTCGACCGCGCCGTCCAGGCGCTGCGGTCGGACGACATGGCCGCCTACGCCGCCGAGGACCGGCGTTTCCACGAATTCATCGCCGAGCTGTCGGACAACCACGCCCTGGTCGACACCCTGTCGCGCCTGGCGCTGCAGATCCAGATGTGCCGGGTGATCGCCAATCGCAGCCGGGATTTCGCCGAGCGCGCGGCGGATGAGCGCGACCGCATCCTCGGCGCCTTCCGCCAGCGCGACGCCGGCCTCGCGGCCCGGCTGATGGCCGAGCACATCGCCGATGTCCGCCAGTCGGTGATGGCGCAGCTGATGGCCGAAGCCGGCTGATCACCGGGCCGGCCCGCCAAGAGGCACGGCCCATCCAACAAGGGAGGATCTGGGAATGCTGAGACGTCTCGGCCTGTGGCTGGCTGTCGCCGCCACCGCCATCGCCGCCGGCCTCGCGCCGGCCAAGGCGGAAATCCTCAAGATCTGGGGGCCGGAGCAGATCACCGACCCGGTGATCGCCGATCTCTGGAGCGGCCTGAAGGCTGATTTCGAGAAGGCCAATCCCGGCGTCACGGTGGAGTTCATGGTGCCGACCGGCACCATCTCGAACGGCGCCGTGCAGGCGGCGATCCAGTCCGATGCCGGGCCCGATTTGGTGCTGACCAATTCCGGCGTTGGCCGCGTCGGCATCGTCGCCAAGGCCGGGCTGGTGGTGCCGCTGACCCGCTACTACGACGAGCGCGGCTGGAAGGCGCAGCTGTATCCCTGGCTGTACGACACGCTGAAGGGGCAGTTCGGCGGCGAGATCTACGAGATCCCGGACGGGCTCGACGTGATCGGCGTGTTCTACCACAAGGACATGTTCGCCGAGCACGGCTGGACCATGCCGGACAGCTATGAGGGCTTCCTCAAGCTGCTCGGCGAGATCAAGCAGGCCGGCATCCAGCCGCTGACCGTCGGCCCGCGCAACAACGCCAATGGCGGCCATCTGTTCGGCAACCTGCTGCAGGTGTCGGCCGGGCGGCAGGTCGTCGGGGAGGTGCTGTCCGGCAAGCGGCCCTGGACTGACCCGGCCATGGTCAAGGGCGCGCAGCGCCTGGTCGACCTAGTCGCCTCGGATTATGTCCAGCCGCAGATGGTCGGGCTCGACCTCGACGCCGCCGCCCGGCTCTGGTTCACCAAGCGCGCGGCGATGATGGTGGCCGGGCCCTGGTTCACCAACAATGCCCGCAAGGCCGGCTTCGACATGGCCAATGCCGGCTATGCGACGATGCCGTCGGATATCGCCGGCGAATCCCTCGCCACCGGCGGCGTGGGCTGGAGCTGGATGCTGCCGAAGACCTCGCGCCATCCCGACCTCGCCCTGAAATGGCTCGACTACATCCTGTCGGATGCGGTGATGACCCGGCGCGCCTCGCATCCCAGCAGCTGGATGGTCTATCCGCGCGCCTTGTCCGGCCTGAAGCCGACCCAGCCGGTGCTGGCCAGCGTCTTCGCCGCGGCCGACAAGGGTGTCGGCTACAACCCCAGCGTCTACATGCCCGGCAACGTCCTGGAGGCCTATATGCAGGTCATCCAGGGCCTGATCGGCGGCCAGATCGGGGCCGAGGCGGGCATGGCGCAGATCGACGGCCAGATGCAGCAGGCGGCCAAGTGACGGTGCTGCCCGACAGCGCGGCGCGGGGCGGGCGGCGGTTCTTGGCCAGGACCGCCCGGCCGGGCGGGGAGGGGCTCAGGGCCGCCATCCCGTTCCTGCTGCCGGCGGTCGGCCTCTATGCCCTGTTCACCCTGTTGCCGATCGCCGACACGCTGCGCCTCAGCGTCACCGCCGCCGACACCGGCGCCGGGGCGTCGGCGGGCGGGGGGATGCAGAACTATGCCCGGCTGGCCGGCGACCCGATCTTCTGGCAGGCGCTGCGCCAGACCGTGGTCTGGTTGGTGCTGCACCTGGTCTTCGCAGGAGGCTTGGGCTTCGCCCTGGCCCTCGCGATCTCCGGGCTCAAGGTCGGGCGGATCTTCTATCGCTGCGCCTTCTTCCTGCCGCATGTGGTGTCGCTGGCGGTGGTCGGCGTGATCTGGAGCAAGATCTACGACCCCTATTTCGGCCTGATCAACGGCGCCTTCTACACCCTCGGCCTGGACAGCCTGGCGCGGGGCTGGCTGTCGGAGCCGTTCCTGGTGCTGTTCTCGATCAACCTCGCCAGCAGCTGGCAGGGCTTCGGCCTGTACATGCTGCTGTTCATCGCCGGGCTGCAGGGCATCGACCGCACCCTGTACGACGCGGCGGAGGTGGACGGCGCCACCGCGGTCCAGAAGCTGCGCCACGTCACCATCCCGGGGCTGCGCGAGGTCATGACCTTCGTCGCCTCGCTGGCCCTGATCAACGGGCTGAAGGGCTTCGCCACGATCTGGGTGATGACCCAGGGCGGGCCGTTCTACCGCAGCGAGCTCCTGACCACCTACATCTACAAGCTGGCCTTCCAGCTGCAGGATCACGGCCGCGCCGCGGCGCTCTGCGTCGTGCTCAGCCTGATGGCGATCGCCATCACCGTCGGCTTCAACCGCTGGCGGGAGCGGGTGCGATGAGCCGCCGCCGCTCCGATCGCTGGCGCGCGCTGGGCCTGCTGCCGCCGCTCGCCTTCCTGCTCGGGCCGTTCCTGTGGCTGCTCGCCTCCAGCCTGAAGACCGAGGCCGAGATCGCCACCGCCGATCCCTTCTCGGCGCCGGACCGGCTGATGTGGGCCAATTATGTCGACGCCTGGCGGATCGGGTCGTTCGGCGAGCTGATCCTGAACAGCCTGGCCAATGTCGCCGCGGTGGTGGTGCTGATGATCCTGGTCTGCGCCCCGGCCGGCTACGCCTTCGCCAAGATGCGGTTCCGCGGCAGCGAGGCGCTGTTCTACCTGCTGATCCTCGGCCTGACCGTGCCGATCCAGGCAATCGTCATCCCGCTCTACCAGCTGCTCTCAGGGCTCGGGCTGCTCGACAGCCTGGCCGGCATCACCCTGGCCCAGGTCGGCAACGGCATCCCCTTCGGCGTCTTCCTGATGCGCAACTTCTTCCGCAACGTGCCGCATGAGCTCTTGGAGGCGGCGCGGGTCGATGGCTGCGGCCACGGCCGCATCCTGCTGCGGATCTTCCTGCCGATCTCGGCCCCCGCGGTGCTGGCCCTGGTGGTGATCAGCGCGCTCGGCACCTGGAACGACTTCTTCCTGCCGCTGGTGGTGCTGATCTCGCCCGAGGTGCAGACCCTGCCGCTCGGCCTGGTCCGCTTCGCCGGGACCTATTCGACCGATCACCGCCTGGTCTTCGCCGGCACGGTGATCTCCTTCCTGCCGATCGTTCTCCTCTACATCGCCACCCAGCGCCGCTTCACCGAAGGCCTGACCCAGGGTGCGCTCAAGGGATGACCGCATGACCAGCATCACCTACAACTTCGAGTATGAGCGGCGCCTCAAGGCCTGCTTCATCGGCGCCGGCGGCCATTCCTACCGCAACATCTACCCCTCGCTGCGCTACGCCCCTGTCGATCTCGCCGCCGTGTGCGACGTCGATGGCGAGCGGGCGGAAGATTACGCCCGGCTGTTCGGTGCCGGCCGCAGCTACACCGACCATCACGAGATGCTTGCGACCGAGACGCCCGACGTGGTGTTCATCGTCACCAGCTACCATCCGGACGGCCGGGTGCAGGCGACCGACCTGGCGCAGGACGTGCTGGCCGCCGGCGCCCATGTCTGGATGGAGAAGCCGACCGCCGCCAGCCTGGCCGAGGTGCGCGACCTGGCGGCGGCGAGCGAACGGCATGGCCGCTTCGTCATGACCGGGCTGAAGAAGGTCTTCTTCCCGACCATCGAGAAGCTGAAATCGATCATCGACAGCCCGGAATTCGGCCGGGTCTCCTCGATCGCCGTGCGCTACCCGCAGGCGCTGCCGCCGCCGGAGCAGCGGGGCGACCTGGTGGCGATGCGCAGCTTCCTCGACCACATCTACCACCCGGCCGCGATCCTGCTGCACCTGATGGGGCCGGTCGACCGGATGAGCTATGAGTGGGAGCCGGCGAACGGCGCCGCGGTGGTGTCGCTGCGGTTCAAGAGCGGTGCCATCGGCAGCCTGCATTTCGCCGCCGGCCAGTCCGGCAGCAGCCCGCTGGAGCGGGTCGAGGTGATCGGCGACCGCGCCAATGCAGTGGTCGAGAACGGCGTCCGGCTGACCTATTACCGGCGGGCGGCGCTGCCCGCCTATGGCCGCGCCGCGTCCTTCATCCAGGGCGACCACGAGGCCCCGATCGTGTGGGAGCCGGAATGCTCGCTGGGCCAGCTCTACAACAACAATCTCTTTTACCTCGGCTATGTGCCGGAGATCCTTCATTTCTGCGACAGCGCCCTGTCCGGCACGCCGCCCACCAAGGGTACGCTGCAGGACGCCGCCCGGATCATGGCCCTGTTCGAGGCCTTCCAGCGCACGCCGGCGGGCGTGACAGTCAGCCTCTGACCCCTCTTCGGAGTTCGATTTCCATGACCACCCATCCCTGCGTGGCCGACGCCGCCCGCCGCGAGACCGCGATCCTCGACTGGGGCCGGCTCGACTGGCTGGTGACCGGCGCCGCCATGCCCGGCGCCGAGCTGACCTTCGGCCTGGTGACGATCAAGCCCGGTGAGCGCAACCCGCTGCACTCGCACCCGAATTGCGAGGAGGTGCTGTACGTCGTCTCCGGCCGCTGCGAGCACCGGCTGGGCGACGAGATCCTGGCGCTTGAGCCCGGCTCCGCCATCCGCATCCCGCGCGGCGTGCCGCATTGGGCGCGCTGCGTCGGTGACGAGCCGCTGCAGGCGATCATCGCCTTCTCCTCCGGCGACCGCCGGGCCGAGATGCATGAGGAGGAAGGGGTGGCCTGACGGCGGCCCCTGGAGCGAGATGCGTTTAGGCTGGATCGGGCGATCTATCCGGTTCGGACCGAGTTTTTGCCTCTCCCGTTTACGGGAGAGGTCGGAGACGCGAAGCGGCTTCGGGTGAGGGGAGTTTGTCGAGGCCGGGGCCAGCCCTCACCCGGTCTCGCTGCGCGAGCCCGACCTCTCCCGCCAGGCGGGAGAGGCAACCCAAAAAGAGGCTCGGCATCCTGTCAGCCCACCGGAATGCCCCAATTCTTCCCGCTCTACGGACGCCGGGTCAGGAAGCGTGAGGATTCCCGCACCACGATGTTGACCGGGACGGCGACGTCCTTTGGCTCGGCGCGGTCCTCCTCCATCAGGTGGACCAACTCGGACACCGCGATCTCGGCGCGGTCGCGCACCCGGATGTCGATCGTGGTCAGCGACGGGATGCTGTAGGCGCCGTCCAGCATGTTGTCGACGCTGACCAGGATCATGTCGCCCGGCACCTTCACGCCGCGCTCATGCAGCAGGCGCAGGGCGCCGATGGCCGCGTTGTCGCTGGCCACGAACAGGCCGTCGATACCGTCGTTGCGGGCCAGCACGGCGCCCATCGCCGCGTAGCCGCCGTCGAAGGTCCAGCTGTTGGCCGCCTCGGTCAGGATGCCGTCGCGCGGCTGGCCCAGCGCGGCGATGCTGTCCAGGAACGCCTTCTGCCGCGCGGTGCTGACGGTGGCATCCTGCGGCCCGGCGATCATGGCGATGCTGCGGGCGCCGGCGCTGACCAGATGGGTCGCGGCCAGCCGGCCGACCTGGTCCTCGTCGACCAGCACGTAGAAGCCGCGCTTGCGCCGCAGGTCGATGCAGAACGACCCGCGGCCGTGATGCTGCGGGTCGGGAATGCCCAGTTGCTCCAGGATCGCGGTGTAGGTGTCGCCATGCGGGCTGTAGAAGATCGCCCCGTCGACCTGGCCCTCGACGATCAGCCGGGTGCAGTGCTGCCGCACCGCCGACCCGCCCTCCGAGGCGGTGACGATGGCGTTGTAGCCGAAGCCGGCCATGGCGCGGTGCGCCGCCGACAGCCATTCCGGAATGATCGGCCAGTCGAGGTGGTTCAGCACCAGCGCGATGGTGCCGGTCTGGCGTCCGCCGGCGCGGCCGCGATCGGCGACATTGACCTGCAGCGCCTCGGCCGCCGCTTCGACCCGGCGGCGCATCTCCTCGCTCACCGGCCCGCGCCCGGTGATCACCCGCGACACGGTCGCGGTCGAGACGCCGGCGGCCTGGGCGATGTCGAAAAGCGTGACGCGGTCGGTCATTCCTGAGTCCGGAGGGCGAGAGCCTGCCGCACCAGATCATGGAAGCCGCTGTCGCTGCAAGCTCTCTGCAATGATTGCAGCGGCGCCCTTCAAGAAAAACCTCAGACAGGCGAGAATCCGGTTGACGGCCGATCGGACTCGCGGCAGCGTTGTGAAAATCTTGCAGTTCGTTACATGAAATTGCAGCGCCGGCCGCGGCCGGCGCCGGAAGGGGAGGGCATGATGAAGCTCGGCCTGTACAGCGTGTCCTATGCCGCCATCTGGTACCGCGGCGAGGCGCTGTCGCTGCCCGACCTGATCCGCAAGGCGCGGCAGCTCGGCTTCGCCGGCATCGAGCTCGACGGCAAGCGGCCGCATGGCAACCCGATGGATCTCGACGCCGCGGCGCGGCAGGAGATCCGGCGGATCGCGGCGGGCGAGGGGATCGAGATCGCCGCCGTCGCCTCCAACAACGACTTCACCACCCCGGTGCCGGACCATCTCGAGCCGCAGATCCTGATGGTGCGCGAGCAGATCCGCCTCGCCGCCGATCTCGGCTCGAAGCTGCTGCGCGTGTTCCTGGCCTGGCCCGGCGTCACCTATCGCGCCGACGGGCTGGCCCATTACGACGTGGCCCGGCGACGCTGGGAGGAGATCTGGCGCGACACCACCCGGCTGGAGATCTGGGAGAGTGCCCGTGCCGCCTTTCGCGAGCTCGCCCGTTTCGCCGAGAGCGAGGGCGTGGTGCTGGCGCTGCAGAATCACGGGCCGGTGATCCGCCACCACCAGGATGTGATCGACATGGTGCGCGAGGTCGACTCGCCGGCCTTCCGTGCCTGCCTCGACGCGCCGCTGATGACCCGGCAGGACGACGACTACATGCGCCAGGCCTGCCTGGCCGGCCGCGGCCTGCAGGTGCATTCGCACTGCTCGGGCGAGTTCAAGCGCGACGCCAAGGGCCGGGCGGTGCAGTACCCGTACCGCTTCGGCGAGGACGTACCGAACTATCCGGCCTTCGTCCGGGCGATGAAGGAAATCGGCTATGACGGCTATGTCTGCTTCGAATACTGCCACCTGGCGCTGAACGAGCGGAACGAGGTCCAGGGCCGCGACTTCGTCGACGCCCAGGCCGCCCTGTTCCTCGAATATTTCGGCGAGCTGCTGCAGCAGGCCGAGCGCGCCGCCGCCTGATCCTTGCTGTCGAACGGAGAGATGCCGTGACCGATCGCGTTCTGCGTGCCGGGATTTTGGGGGCGGGGACCATCGCCACCGCATCGGGCGGCTTCCTGCCCGGGATGACGCTGATCCCCGAGCTGGTCGCCACGGTCGCGATCGCCGACCCGGTGGCCGGCCGGGCGGCCCAGGTGGCGCGCGACCACGCCATCCCGCATGCGTTCACATCGCTGGACGAGATGCTGGAGCGGACGGATCTCGACCTGGTCGTGAACCTGACGCCGATCCCGCTGCATTACGCGACCTCGAAGCGGATCCTGGAGGCCGGCAAGCACCTGGTGCTGGAGAAGCCGTTGGCGAGCACGCTGGAGGAGGCGGACGAGCTGGTCGAGATCGCGGCCGCGAGAGACCTGAAATGCGTCGTCGCGCCGCCGAACCTCTTGTACCAGAACCGGGTCGAGGCCAGGCGCCTGATCGCCGAGGGCGCGATCGGCAAGCCCTGCTTCGCCCGGGTCCGCGGCTCGCATGGCGGGCCGGCCTCCGGCGCCTGGCCGCTGGACCCGACCTGGTTCTACCAGAAGGGCTCCGGCCCGCTGCTCGACATGGGCGTCTACGGCATCCACGACATCACCGGGCTGCTCGGCCCGGCCAAGCGGGTGGTCGCCTTCTCCGGCATCACCGAGCCGGTGCGCAAGGTCCGCGCCGGTCCCTTCGCCGGTCTGGACATCGAGGTCACGGCCGACGACAACACGCTGATGATGCTGGATTTCGGCGGGTCGACCTTTGCGGTCGTCGATGGCAGCTACAACGTCAACGCCGCCCGCAGCCCGCATGTCGAGATCTTCGGCCGGGCCGGCACGCTGAACCTCTACAACTATCACTCCAACCCGGCGCTGCCGCCGCTGGAGCTGTTCCGCCTCGGCGCCGCCCCGGCGGAAGACGGCTGGACCCTGCCGAAGCCGGCCCCAGCAGAAGGCGATCTGGACGACCAGTGGCAGCGGCTGAAGCGCGCCATCCTGGTCAAGCACCTGGCCGAATGCGTGCGCGACGGCACGCAGCCGGTGCTCAGCGCCGAACATGCCCGCCACGCGCTCGAGATCATGGTCCGCTGCAGCGACTCCGCCCGCACCGGTGCGGCGGTCGAGCTGCGCACGACCTTCTGACGGAGAGGACACCGATGGACACCTTCGGCATCGCCGGCTGGCTCTACCACCAGCCGATCCTGCACCAGAAGACGATGACCCAGCTCGAGCTGCCGGCCGCCGGCAAGGCGCTCGGCGTCGGGGTGATCGAGCTCTGCTCCGCCTTCTTCCCGAGCCAGAGCGCCGCCTATCTCAACGAGCTGCGGCAGGCGATCAAGGCGGCGGGCGTCAGCGTCCGCAACATCGCCGTCGACATGGGCGACATCTCCTCGGCCGATCCCGACCGCCGGCGCACCGATCTGGAGGCGCTGAAGCAGTGGTTCCACGTCGCCCGCGCCGTGGGGTCGGAGGCGATCCGCGTCAACAGCGGCGGCAGCGAGCCGACCACGGCCGAGGAACTGGGCCGCATCGTCGAGAGCTACCAGGAGCTCGCCGCCGAGGCCGAGCACACCGGCGTGCATCTCCTGATCGAGAACCATGGCGGCGCCTCCTTCGACCCCGGCCATGTCCAGGGGCTGCTGAAGGCGGTCGGGTCGACCTGGTTCCGCACCTGCCCGGACACCGGCAACTTCGTCGGCGGCACCTGGCGCGACGGCATCCGGGCGATGGCGCCCACGGCCTTCACCTGCCACGTCAAGGTCACCGCCTATGACGGCGCCGGCCAGCAGCCGCGCACCGGCCATGACGGCCGCGACCGCAGCGCCGACCTGAAGGAGATCCTGCGCACGCTGAAGGCGGCCGACTATCGCGGCCCGCTGTGCATCGAGGCCGGCATCGGCACCGACGAGGCGGAGAGCGCCCGCGGCGCCATCCGCTATGTGCGGGAGCTGCTGGAGGCGATTTGACCCCTCGGGGTTTTCAACCAGAGCGAAAGGGACCGCGATGAAGACGATCTCTCGCCATCACAAACAGGGATCACTGAACCTTACCCGCCGCAGCCTGCTGCAGGCGGCGGGTGCCGCCGGCGTCCTGGCCGGCACCGCGCCTTTCGTCCGGGCGCAGGATGGCTCCGGCGCCCCCTTGCTGCGGATCGGCGCCGGCCAGGCCGCGTCCTGGGTGCGCAACTTCAACCCGCTGGTGCCGGATTCCCTGTTCCCGACCCAGTATGCGATCCATGAGCCGATGCTGGTGTTCAGCACCGCCACCGGCAAGACCACGCCCTGGCTGGCCACCGGCTGGGGCTTCAGCGACGACGGCAAGCGGCTGAGCTTCACCCTGCGCGACGGGGTGAAATGGTCGGACGGCCAGCCCTTCACCGCCCGCGACGTCGCCTTCACCCTGAACCTGCTGAAGAAGAACCCGGGCCTGTCCGGCTCCGGCGGCATCCGCGGCGTGATGGACACGATGACCGGCGCCGCGGCCACCGACGACCGCACCTGCACCGTCGATTTCAGCCGCGCCTTCACCCCGGCGCTCTACGCCATCGGCCAGCAGTCGATCGTGCCGGAGCATCTCTGGAAGGACGTCGCCGACCCGGTGACCCACGCCAACGAGAACCCGGTCGGCACCGGCCCCTTTACCCAGGTCACGGTGTTCAAGCCGCAATATTGGGAGCTGCACCGCAACCCGAATTACTGGCAGGCGGGCAAGCCGGGGATCGAGGGGCTGGCCTTCCCGTCCTACGCCTCGAACGACGCCGGCACGCTCGGGCTGATCAACGGCGACTTCGAGTGGATGCAGCTGTTCATCCCCGATGTCGCGAACACCTTCGTCGCCCGCAATCCCGACCATTTCCGCTACTGGTACCCGCTGATCGGCGAGATGGTGATGCTCTACGCCAACACGGCAACCAAGCCGCTCGACGACATCGTCCTGCGCAAGGCGATCGGCATGGGCGTCAACCGGCAGCAGATCTGCACCGTCGCGGTCTACGACTACACCAGGCCGGCCGACGCCACCGGCATGAGCGACCTCTACGCCCAGTGGAAGGACCCGGGCGTGGTCGAGGCCGGCAAGCAGCTGGTCTCGCACGATCCGGCCAAGGCGAAGGAGATGCTGGACGCCGCCGGCTACGTCCTCGACGGCGATGTCCGCAAGGCGCCGGACGGGACCCCGCTGGAGTTCGAGCTGGTGATGCCCTCGGGCTGGTCCGACTGGGTCCAGGGCGGGCAGATCATCGCCCAGAACCTGAAGGAGATCGGCATCCGGGTGAAGCTGCGTGGGGTCGAGGTCACGGCCTGGTACGACGCCACCTACAAGGGCTCGTTCCAGCTGTCGCTCGGCAGCACCAGCATCAACCCGACGCCCTACGATCATTTCCAATCGATGATGTCGGCCAAGGTGACGCGGCCGGTCGGCGAGGTCGCGGCGGTCAACTGGCACCGCTACGGCAGCGCCAAGATCGAGGGGCTGCTGGAACAATTCGCGGCGACCGCCGACGAGGCCCAGCAGAAGGGCCTCGCCCGTGAGATGCAGCAGGCCTTCCTGGACGAATGGCCGGCCATCCCGCTCTATCCCGGCCCGCAATGGGGCGAATGCAGCACGGCGAAGTTCAAGGGCTTCCCGTCGGCCGACGCGCCCTATGCGCTGCTGGGCCCGAACATCTCGTCGGAATCGCTGCTGGTCCTGACCGCGCTGACGCCGGCCTGAGATGTCCTATATCGCGCGGCGCCTCGGCTTCTACCTGGTGGCGGCCTGGGCGTCGCTGACCCTGAACTTCTTCCTGCCGCGGCTGATGCCCGGCGACCCGTCGATCGCGATCTTCGCCCGCTTCCACGGCCAGCTGAACCCGGCCGCGCTGACCGCGATGAAGACCGCCTATGGCCTGTCGGACGACCCGCTGCCGGTGCAGTACGTGACCTATCTGGCGCATGCGCTGCGCGGCGATTTCGGCACCTCGATCAGCTATTTCCCGGCGCCGGTGCTCGACGTCATCGGCTCGGCCTTGTCCTGGACCCTGCTGCTCGGCCTCACCGCGCTGCTGCTCAGCTTCGTCATCGGCAGCCTGCTCGGCGTGCTCTCGGCCTGGCATCGCGGCCGGCTGGCCGATGCCGTGCTGCCGCCGGTGACTATGCTGCTGCACTCCTTCCCCTATTTCTGGCTGGCGACCCTGGCGCTCTATCTGCTCGGTTTCCGCTCCGGCTGGTTCCCGCTGCGGCATGGCTACGACAACACGCTGCAGCCGGGCCTGACGCTGGAGTTCCTGCTCAGCGTCGCCCATCACCTGGCGCTGCCGGCCCTGACCATCGTCGCCGTGTCGATCGGCGGCTGGCTGCTGGGCATGCGCAACTCGATGATCGGCGTTCTGGCCGAGGACTATGTCACGATGGCCGAGGCCAAGGGGCTGACCATGCGCCGGGTCATGCTGTCCTACGCCGCGCGCAACGCCCTCCTGCCCAACGTCACCGCCTTCGGCATGTCGCTCGGCTTCATCCTCAGCGGCTCGCTGCTGACCGAGGTGGTGTTCTCCTATCCCGGCATGGGCTTCCTGCTGCTGACGGCGGTGCGCAGCAGCGACTATCCGCTGATCCAGGGGCTGTTCCTGCTGATCACCGCGGCGGTGCTGACCGCCAATCTGGTGGTCGACCTGCTCTATATCCGGCTCGATCCGCGGGTGCGGATGCAATGACGGACTCCGCGATCCCCTCGGCCGCGCCCGACCGGCCAGCCCCGCAGCACTCCGCCGGCCGCAGCCTGGTCCGGACCCTGTTCTCCGACCGCAAGGCGCTGGCAGGCGCGATCATCCTGCTGCTGGCCGCCGCGATCGCGCTGCTGGCGCCGATGATCGCGCCTGGCGACCCGAACGACTTCGTCGGCCGGCCGAACCAGCCGCCCTCGGCCGCCTTCTGGTTCGGCACCACCAGCTCCGGCCAGGACGTGCTGGCGCAGACGGTGTGGGGATCGCGCATCTCGCTCAGCGCCGGCGTGCTGGTCGGTATCCTGACCACCGCGCTCGGCACCCTGGTCGGCATGACCGCCGGCTATGTCCGCGGTCGCACCGACGACCTGCTGTCGCTGGTGGTCAACGTCTTCCTGATCATGCCCAGCCTGCCGCTCTTGATCGTGCTGGCCGCCTTCCTGCCGCCGGGCCATGCCACTATCGTGTTGGTGCTGACCGTCACCGGCTGGGCCTGGCCGGCCCGGGTGCTGCGGGCCCAGACCCTGGCGCTGCGCGAGAAGGATTTCGTCATCGCGGCGGAAATGCTGGGTGAAAGCCGCCTGCGCATCGTCTTCGTCGAGATCCTGCCGAACATGCTGTCGATCGTCGCCGCCAGCTTCGTCGGCTCGGTGGTCTACGGCATCGGCGCCCAGGCGGGGCTGGAATTCATCGGCCTCGGCGACACCAGCGCGGTCAGCTGGGGCACCAACCTCTACTGGGCGGCGAACAATTCCAGCCTGCTGACCGGGGCGTGGTGGACCTTCGTGCCTTCCGGCGCCTGCATCGCCATCGTCGCCTTCGCCTTCTCGCTGCTGAACTATGCGATCGACGAGCTGACCAATCCGCGCCTCCGGTCGCAGCGCAGCCTGCGCCGGGCGATGCGCCGGCGGAGGCGCAGATCCTGACCGGTCAGGTCAAAGCCAGGACCAGCAGGATCAAGACGATGACCAGCAGGCCGACCAGGATCGGCAGCGTCCAGCGCGAGCCCTCCTGCTCCGGACCGCGCGCCAGGCTGACGTCCTGTGCACGTTCGATCACCCGCTCGCCCTCGGGCTCTTTGACGGGCGGCGGCTCGGCGGGATCCGGCGTGCGGCGCCCCGGCACCTCTGAAACCATCTCCGCCTCCTCGGCGGCCATTGCGCTGACAAAGCAATGGCCGCCGGTGCGCCTGGGTTCCGCAGCCCTCAATGCGCCGCGGCAGCGGACCGGCCGCGGCGCAGCAGCAGGGCCACCGGGATCATCAGCAGGGCCACGACCGCGAGCGCCTGGAACACGTCGATATAGGACAGGAGCGAGGCCTGGTCCTGCACCAGCTGCCCGATCCAGTCGAAGGCCTGCTGCCGCGCCGTGGCTTCGGTCGCGCCCTGGGCCATGAAATGCGCCGTCGCCTGGTCCAGCCCCAGCTGATAGGGCAGCGACGACGGCGAGGCATGGCCGGCGAGATAGTTCTGATGCACCTGCGCGTTCTGGGCCAGCAGCGCAGTCGACAGCGACACGCCGATCGACCCGCCGAGATTGCGCGCCACGTTGATCAGCGCCGCCGCCTGGCCGGTCTTGTCCGGCGGCAGGTCAGCGTAGGAGGCGGTGGTGATCGGCAGGAACAGGAAGGGCAGGCCGATCATCTGGAACACCCGCGACCAGGCGAAGTAGCTGAAATCCGCGTCAGGCGAGAGGGTGGTGAAGTGCCACATCGCCGCCGCCACCACCGCCATTCCGCCCATGATCAGGTATCGCGGCGACACCAGGTTGGTGAGGCGGGAGGAGATCGGCATCAGCACGAACATCACCAGCCCGCCGGGCATCAGCGCCAGCCCGGCCCAGGTCGCGGTGTAGCCGTACTGCTCCTGCAGCAGCTGCGGCAGGATCTGGGTCGAGCTGTAGAGGATGGCGCCGACCGCCAGCATCACCAGGCAGGTGGTGCCGAACTGGCGGCGCAACACCAGCCGGATGTCGACGATCGGGTCCTTGCGCGACAGCTCCCACGGCACCAGCAGGAGCAGCGACACGAAGGAGATGCCGGCGAAGATCGTGATGAAGCTGGACTCGAACCAGTCCTCGCGCTGGCCCTTGTCGAGCATGACCTCGAGGCAGCCGAGCCACAGCGCGACCAGCAGCAGCCCGATCCAGTCGACCTTCAACCCGCCGGCCAGGGCCTGCCGGCGCTCGCGCTGCAGCACCTCGGGCTCGATCAGCAACCACTGCACCAGCACCAGCGAGGCGATGCCCATCGGCACGTTGATCAGGAAGATCCAGTGCCAGGAGAAGTTGTCGGTGATCCAGCCGCCGATGGTCGGGCCGAAGGTCGGGGCGACGATCACGGCGATGGCATAGACGCCGAAGGCCTGGGCCCGCTTCTCCGGCGGGAAGGTGTCGGCCAGGATCGACTGCTCGCTCGGCGCCAGCCCGCCGCCGCCGATCCCTTGCAGCACCCGGCAGACGATCAGCATCTCCAGGCTCGACGCCAGGCCGCACAGCAGCGAGCTGACGGTGAACAGGGCGACGCAGATCATGTAGAAGCGCTTGCGCCCGATGACGCCTGACAGCCAGCCGCTGATCGGCAGCACCACGGCGTTGGCGACGAGGTAGCTGGTGATCACCCAGGTGCTCTCGTCCTGCCCGGCGGCGAGCCCGCCGGCGATGTGGCGCAGCGCGACATTGGCGATCGAGGTGTCGAGCACCTCCATGAAGGTGGCGATCGAGACCACGCCGGCGATCAGCCACGGATTGCGGCCGCCGGCGGCGGACCGGCTGCCCGCAGCCTCGGCGCTCATCGCACCGTCACGGTCGGCACGACGGACATTCCGGGCCCCAGCGGCAGGTCCGGCAGCTGGTCGAACACGATCTTCACCGGCACGCGCTGTACCACCTTGACGTAGTTGCCGGTGGCGTTCTCGGCCGGCAGCAGGGCGAAGGCGGTGCCGCTGCCGAATTGCTGGCTGTCGACATGGCCGGGGAAGTCCCGGCCGGGATAGGCGTCGATCGAGATCGAGACCGGCTGGCCCGCGCGCATCAGGTCCAGCTGCGTCTCCTTGAAATTGGCGGTGACCCAGATCTCGCGCGGCACCAGCATCATCAGGCTCTGGCCGGGCGAGGCATAGGCGCCGTTGGCGGCGGACAGCTTGGCGACGCGGCCGGCGACCGGCGACGTCAGCACGGTGCGGTCCTGGTTCGCCTGGGCCTGCAGCAGCGACGCCTGCGCCTGCTCCAGCGCGGCCGCGGCGCCTTGCGCCTGGGCCCGCAGCACGCCCAGCTGCTTGTCGGCGGAGGTCTGCCCGGACCGGGCGCTGTCGAGATCGGCCTGGCGCTGGCGCAGGTCGGTCCCAGCCTGGTCGGCCCGCTGCTGCGTGCCGGCGCCGGTCTTCACCAGGTCCTGCGCCCGCTGGTTCTCGTCCTGGGCGAATTGCAGCGCGGCCTGGGCGGCGGTGACCTGCACCCGCGCCTGATCGAGCCTGGCCTGCTGCGCTTCGATCTGGGCCGCGAAATTGGCGATGTCGGCCTGGGACTGGTCGGCCTTGGCCCGGGCCTGGGCCAGTGCGGCGGCATAATCGCGGTCGTCGATCCGGGCCAGCACGGCGCCGGCCTCGACCAGCTGGTTGTCGGTCACCGGCACGTCGACGATCGCGCCGCTGACCTGCGGGCTGATCGACACGCTCCGGGCATCGATGAAGGCGTCATCGGTGCTTTCGTAATTCCGGGCGTGCAGCCACCAGCCGACGGCGCCGGCCAGCATCACCACGGCGGCGATCCCGCCGATCAGCACTGCCCGCGCGTGCCGGGCGAGAAAGCCGCGGCGATCCTCCTCCGGCGCGGCCGGCTTCCGGTCTTCGCCCGCTTCGGTGTCGGTTCGAGCGGCATCGTCTGGCGTCATGGCAAGCCCTCGCGATCGGCTGCGATCGGTGCGTGGTCCCGACCCAGCAACGCGGGCAGGCGCCGGTCTGGCTCAAGCCGTGCGACGAATTTTCCCGCGGCCGCCTGTCGGAACGGCCCGTTGCCGGCTGCCGTTGCCCAGGCGAACCCCGAACCTCAAAAGAAGCGAGATGGCCCGCCCCACCGCCGGCGACGTCCTGATCGAAACCCTGATCGACTGGGGGGGCGACACCATCTTCGGCATCCCCGGCGACGGCATCAACGGCGTCATCGAGGCGCTGCGGGTTCGGCAGGACAGGATCGGCTTCATCCAGGTGCGGCACGAGGAATCCGCCGCCTTCGCCGCCTGCGCCTACGCCAAATGGACCGGCAAGCTGGGCGTCTGCCTTGCCACCTCCGGCCCCGGCGGCATCCATCTGCTGAACGGGCTCTATGATGCCAAGCTGGACGGCCAACCGGTGCTGGCGATCACCGGGCTCCAGTTCCACGACCTGGTGCACACCTTCACCCAGCAGGATGTCGAGCTGGACAAACTGTTCGCCGACGTCGCGGCCTACAACGTCCGGATCATGGGGCCGAACCACGTCGAGAACGTGGTCGAGCTGGCCTGCCGCACGGCGCTGGCCCGCCGCGGCGTCGCCCACGTGACCATCCCGGTCGACATGCAGTCGCAGCCGGTCGAGGCGCGGACGCGGACAAGATCGTCGGCCCATAGTAGGATCGGTTCGCCTCTGATCATGTACGCCGGGGTGGAAGGATGGCCTGGGAGTGATAGGCCATGCCCACTCTGCCGTCCGTTCGTCAGGCCGAGTTTGCCATGCTTCGCGACCCGCGCGCCAACATCAGGTCAGCGCCCGCCCAGATGCAGAGGCAGATCATCGTTGCCCACGGCAGAGCGGAACGATCCAGCGCCGCGGAAGGAGTCAGTCTTTCGAAATCGCTCGCAATCGCGCCGAGCGTGAGCAGTATTGCCGGTATCCGGCTCAGCACGACTGAGAGGCGGAAGATGTCGGAGGCTGGCATCGACCATCCGAACAGCCGTAGCCGAGACTCCAGGCCGATTGCGCTTCCGAGTTTGCCGGCCGCGTGCATGAAGCCTGAAGTCGCTGCGAGCAGGGGGTTGCCGAGAAGGGACAGCCCGAGGCCGAGCAGGACAGCGCCCAGGCTGGACAGAAGATCGCCGCGCCGGTTCCGGTTGCGGTCAGGCGCCTGACGAGGCCGCCACGCTCTTCGATACTCCTCCCCGCTCCAGAAGAAAAAGACCGTCGCGACGGTGACCGCGGCGGCGGCCGGGCTTCCGGCGACATAGTCCCAGGTTGCTGCCATCACATGCGTCACCCCGGCCCCGTGTCGGGCCGCCTGAGCAGATGCAGCGATGCCGCTGACCAGGCCGACGGCATTGCCGAGATTGTAGAGACCGCCCGGGCCTTTGAGGCGGTCCCCGAGCCACGTCCCGACACCCTTTGTCGCGCTGACCATCGGGGGTCCTTCTGATGACGCATCAAGCACGCCGCCACTCTGGCATGACCGCTTGTCCGATCGGCTTCAAAGGGCAGGAATCCTGCTACGGCCGTAGCCGTCCGGCACGGTCGGGAGTCAAGCAGGCCTGCCACGCAAGTTCGAAGAGTCACGTCGGCTTCCAAAACCCGTCGCTATGTCCGGTCATCACGCGCCGGCGGGCAAACTCCCACGAGACGCGGATTCTGCGTTTGCGGTTGGTTGTATTGACAAGGCTCATGCATTCGATTGAGGCGACAGCGATTTGAAGCCGTATAGATGAATTGGCTTGTCATGGCCGCGAACGGAATGCTGATCCAGATCGGTGAACTTCAACGCCAGCCCATCGCTTCCCTCGACGCGAAGCCTGTCGATGAACGGAGCAGTCACGAGCAGGTCGTACCCCACTGTTCTGGAATAGGCTTCTACACGGCTGGCGATATTGACCACGCCGCCGACGACCGTGAGCTCAAGTCTGCTTTCGCTGCCAATGTTCCCTTGAACTATAGGCCCGTGGTGGATGCCGATTGCGAGGCGGATCGCCGCTTCACCAAAGCGCTCCCGCTGCTGGTTCCAGGTCGCAATGGATTGCAGGATCTCGAATGCGCACCGCGCTGCATTCGTGACATCGAACGAACTTGGCAGAGGCGGTCCGAAGACGGCCATGAGCCCGTCCCCCAGGAACTTGTCGATAGTGCCATTATATGAGAACACGCATCTGCTCAATAATTCCTGGAGATTGCGCAGGAAGGCGATGATCTCATCCGGCTCCAGTTCTGCACAATAGGCAGTGAACCCGACCATGTCGACGAACAGTATCGCCGCCGGCTGGTATCGGGTCAGAGAAAGCGGGGTGTCCATTTCCGCAAGCTCGTCGACCAGCTGCGGGGAAAAGTATCTCGCGAGGTTGG